>Ga0209720_1000329_pt1:37500-51168 | contig 51168 bp, 40 predicted proteins | sample AD_JPNMR3_MetaG_FD_184426 | JGI IMG/M metagenome (GOLD analysis project Ga0209720, IMG submission 184426) | Active sludge microbial communities of municipal wastewater-treating anaerobic digesters from Japan - AD_JPNMR3_MetaG (SPAdes) (version 2) | ecosystem: Engineered > Bioreactor... | reverse complement strand
GGACCCGGAAGTGCTGGTTTCCGAGTATATACCTTTTGCAGCGAGACGAGGGCTAGGGACAGTTGAAGAATTGCAGCAGAAGAAAGAGTGGCTTACAAAAGTCGTAATATCGCTTCAGGAACGAGCAAAGACCTTAGAGGAAATGGCGGAGATGTCGGCGTTTTATTTTGAGCCTCCTAAAACCTACGATGAAAAAGGGGTAGCTAAGTTTTTCTTAAAGCCCAATGTATCAGAATTGCTGGAAAAGGGTGCCCAAGTCCTTGCACAAGTAGAGGAATGGAATGAGGAAAACTGCGAGAAGGCATACAGAGATCTTATAGCCAAAGAAGGTATAAAGAGCGGCGAATTAATTCACCCCACCAGACTGGCTTTGACAGGGAAAACAGTCGGTCCTGGATTATTCGAAATTATGGATGTTCTGGGCAAAGATGAAACAATATCTAGACTGCACTCTGCAGCCGAGTATATAAGGAAACTGAAATAGGGTTATGGGCGTACTTTTGTTGTAACGCAGAGATCTTAATGATATAATCGTACCTGCCTACGATTCTGGGGGATCGGCTAGTGGTAGGCCAACAGACTCTGGATCTGTCTGCGGAGGTTCGAATCCTCCTCCCCCAGCCATGGTGCAGCGGCCCCATCGTCTAGCGGTTCAGGACACCGCCCTCTCACGGCGGAGACACGGGTTCGAATCCCGTTGGGGCTGCCAATATTTTAACCTTTTAGTACCGAACGAATCTCCTTCATGTACTCTCTTATGGGCAAGTTTTGAGGGCATGCCTCTTCACATTGGCCACATTCGGCGCAGTTTGCTGGATCACCGTAGTTCTCTACTATTCTTTGGTATCCCCTGCGGAGGTCGTCTAGGGTGCCGAAAATACATGCCTCGTTATACATTTCAAACAGATTAGGTATGGATATGTTTTCTGGACAAGGCATGCAATACTCGCATTTGGTGCAGTTGATCTTCATTCGTCCCCTGTAAAACGCTTTTACCTTTTCATAAACTTTGAGTTCTTCATCGGTCAGAGAGTTTGGCAATGCAGTTTTAGCAGTTTCTATGTTCTCTTTGACCTCGTCAAGGTTACCCATTCCGCTAAGGGCCAAGGTGACTTCAGGATGATTTAGCACCCATCGCAAGGCCCAATCTGCCGGGGATCTCTCAACCCCTGACTCTGCAAAAATGCGTTTGACTTCCTCAGGAACGTTGCGAACCAAAAGACCTCCTCTCAAAGGCTCCATGATGACAACAGCCAGGTTCTTGCTGGCTGCGTAGCGCAGTCCCTCAGTTCCGGCTTGATAATATTCGTCCATATAGTTGTACTGAATTTGGCAAAGGTCCCAATGGTACGCATCTACGATAGTTTTGAAGGTTTCTACGTCATCGTGGAAAGAGAAGCCTGCGTAGCCTATGCGGCCGTCTTTTTTTGCTTTGTCAAGAAAGGTGAAGACGTCGGATTTTGCAATCGACTCCCATCTTTCCTTGTTCAAACTGTGCATCAAATACATGTCAATGTGATCAGTTTGGAGTTTCTCCAATTGGATGTTTAGATACTTGTCAAAATCTTGGTGTTCTTCAATGAGCCAAGTAGGACATTTAGTGGCCAAGTACACTTTCTCCCTATACCCGTCTTTTTTCAATATATCGCCTACCACTATTTCACTTTGCCCTCTATGGTAATTGAAGGCAGTATCCACATAGTTGACGCCATGGTCAATGGCGTATCTTATCATTTCATCTGTCTTTTCCACGTCGATTTTGTCCTGTTGATTATCTATTACAGGAAGACGCATGCAACCAAAGCCCAGTGCCGAGACACAGAAATCGTACATGCCGAATTTCCTACGTTGCATATAATATCCCCTCCAGGTGATAAGATTTAACTACACGATGGTCACATTTTGGTACCTGATTAATATATTTCGTGATCGGAAGAAAATTCCCTCTTTTCACTGGCCGTGTGCGCTTAATATGGCACCGAAAAAACCGATTGTATTGACAGGAAGAGTTTTGAAAAAGAAACAGCATAGCTTGCCCAAATGGAATGTGGGGTACATAATCTCTTATGAGAGGGTCAATAGGCACAGGCGAATTGTACCTCTGCACGATAAAAGCAAAACGATAGGGCCTGAAGTTGAAAAACATGGCAGCCAGTTCCCGAAGGGGGTATACCAATTGTCAAGAGGTAATCGGCAAAAGAGGTGGATTAGAGATCTAGTTTTCTTAACCCTGGCTTGCATTGTGATAGTTGGCATTTTTCTCAGCCCTTCCTTCGGCCGAAGCAACCCGTCTTATGCCGAGATGGACGAAGTGGGATCTAAGGAACTCATAGTGGGCAACCAAAAGGCTTCAGTGGACTTATCGTATCTTGCTGACGGAGTTGTGCGTGTAAAATATAATCAGCCAGAGACTCCTAAGAAACTCAAAGTGATCATTGAAAAAGGCGAGGAAAAGTACACATACGATCTTCGGGCCGACGGGGAGTTTGAACCTTACCCGCTTCAATTGGGAGATGGTCAGTATTTGCTGAAAGTGTTTGCAAACGTTATAGATAACAGGTACGTAAACATATACGCAGCGTCTTTCGAAGTTAAACTGGCAGATGACAAAGGACCTTTTCTGAGCTCTACTTCCTTGATCAAGTTTGACGATACTTCAAAAGCTGTTAAGTTGGCTAGTGAACTTACTTTAGACTGCAAGAGCGATGAGGAGAAACTTGAGGCCATATATGAATATATAGTAGAAAATGTAACCTATGATCACGAAAAAGCCAAAAGCGTAAAGCCAGGTTACATTCCTAATTGCGACGTCACGTTGGAATCAGGCAAAGGGATATGTTTCGATTACGCTTCTCTTTTGGCGGTGATGCTAAGATCTGTTGGCGTGCCAACTAAGTTGGTAATGGGCTACGTTGCCCCAGATTACGTATATCATGCCTGGAACGAAGTGTTTCTAGAAGGAAAAGGCTGGGTTAGAATCGGGGAATTCTATTCCATCTACAAAGAAGGGGAAGGTTGGATTCGCATGGACTCCACTTTCGCGGCAAATTCTAATGACCCTGCAGAGATTGGTGAGTTTATGACAAAGGACGGCAATTACGTAAAAAGGTTTGAGTACTAACATGAATAGCAAGTCCGCTGCAGGTCATTTCGATACCCACGCCAGGCCGTTGACTTCCATCCAAGTGGCCTGGTTTTCCTATCGGTTAGCCTCAGCCCTAAAAGCGGGAATATCACCGGCGGAAGCATTAGAAATGATCTGCGCTGAGGATCCTTCTTTCGCGGGAGTGTCTGGAGAGGTAGTTTGCGATCTTGACAAGGGATTACGCATACATGAGGCTATATCAAAAACCGGTATATTTCCTTCATATTTTGTGAATATGGTGAAAATTGGTGAAGCCACAGGAACTCTTGACAGAGTTATGGAGTCTCTCGCCCAGTACTACGAAAGGGAAGATTATCTCAACAAGGAGATAAAAAGCGCCTTAACTTATCCTCTGGTACTAATTTGCTTGGTTGCTGCAGTAATGCTAGTTGTTACATGGCAGATCTTGCCGATTTTTGAGGATATATTGATTTCGTTGGGCGTAGAGATGCCAACTGTTGCCCGGTTATTGATGTTAGCCGGTTGTTTTGTAGGAGAAAACCTTCTACAGTTTGTAGTGGCCATAGTGGTGATTGTGATCGCAGTTTGGACGTATAGTTTGACGGATGTCGGCAAGATGCGCATTGAAAAATGGAAAGCACACACTGGAATGTTTGACCATTTGTTTCAGAAGGCCTACGCGGCAAAAGTTGGTTCTTCCATGTCGTACGCTGTTGGAAGCGGAATGAGCGTAGACAGCGCATTGGAAATGGCGGCTGAAACCGTAGGAAATGATCATGTGGCAGAAAAGATCGAGTGGTGTAGGGCTCAAATTGAGCAAGGAAAAGACCTTGCTGAGGCCATGAGACTTACTCAAGTATTCCCAGATGAATTTATCCATGCCATGCAGATAGGTTTGAAGACAGGTGATCTGCCGCATGTGACCATGAAGATTTCTGAGATATATGAGGATGAAGTGAGTAGGACTCTGGAAGGAATGATTTCTGCCGTAGAACCAACATTGGTAGCGGTACTATCTGTCATAATCGGAATTGTGCTCATAACAGTGATGATTCCTCTTACAAGAATAATGGCATCTATGGGGTAAGGAGCGATAAGCGTTGAAGGCTTTGCACCTAACTATTATCGTGATAACGTGCGCTTACTTAGTAGCAGTTTTTGCAGGAATCGGTACTTACAGACAGAAGTTTACTGTTTCGAAGGCCGAGGCTATTCAAACTGCTATCGAGAAGGCGGCAGTTCAATGCTACGCTCTGGAAGGGCAGTATCCACCTGATTTAGAGTATCTCCGAGACAACTATGGCATTCAGATAGATTATGATAACTTCATTTACGATTACGTCATTTTCGCATCAAACCTGAGACCCATCATTAAGGTAATTGACAAGACAGGCCTGAGGTGAGTCATATGACCAAAGAAAAAGGCACCTCGGTTATTGCGCTTTTTAACATGTCACTTTTGCTTGTATTCACCATAGTCTGCTTAGGGGTTGCGTTTTCCACTATTCGAGGGTTTCAAGACGTACAAGAAGAGAGGGACAATATATCGGAGTTGGCAGTTGCCATGTCGTATTTGAACGCTAGGTTAAGGCAAAATGATTGTTCTTATGCGGTGAGAATTGACTCAAGTCCTATAGGAGACGGGTCAGCATTGGTTATAACGGAAGAGATCGAGGATTCAGAGTACGAGACGTGGATATATTGGTGGGCAGGTGAATTAGTAGAGTCTTTCATTGAAAAAGGAGACGATAGGATCGAAGAAGCATCCTCGCCCATCGCTGAAATTGATGGCTTCGAGGTCACATATGACGAGCCTGATCTTGTGAAAATACACGTATGGTGTGGCGTAGGATCTAAAAACAAAGATCTTACTTTCAAAGTTGCGCTTAGGACGCAACCTATAGGCGCGGAGGAATTCTAATGCAGATCCGTAAGACAAAGGTGAAAAGACGATCATTTGGCCTTTGGGAGATGGTGTTGTCTGTAGTAGTTCTCACGATCCTTGGATCTTTCACAGTAAAGATGCTCATTACAGCCAAAAATATGAACTCTAAGTCGTACGATCTTTACAAAGGCATGTCCCATGCCATAACCCTGGTCGAAACTATAAAGAGCGTATCTGACCCCCTGGATCTTTCAGAAAAGGATCTTGAGCCAGGCTATAGTTTGCAGTTTAAGGGGGAAGAGGTGCAAATTACAGGATACTTTAATGAGGATTGGGACCCTTCAATTCCCACAAAAAGCCATGAGAATGCATGTTACTGGGTGATCGCCAAAGCAGCTCCTTTACATAGCGATGGCGAAGATAGTGAAGATGTTGCGAGAGTGTACAAAATTAATGTGGAAGTGCGACGAATGGTCCCATATATTTTAGAAAAGAGCCAGGAATACCAGATATTTTCGTTGGATTCAGTCAAGTGTTATTCACGTTTCGTAAAGTAGGAGAGAAACGCGCATGGTTAATCGCTATAGTCCTAGATTTTCAGGAGGGTCGTCGGTTCTAGCGGTACTTTTAATGCTTTTGCTTATCACTTTAGGCGCAGTTGCCCTAGTTTCTTCTAACAATAATTTTAAAATGTTGGCAAAAGGCGCTGATTGGGTCAAAGATTATTACGTGCTAGAAGCAGATGGCGAACGCCTAATACAAATGGTTTCAGGATGTTTGCAGGAGGCGTCTTTTTATCCTTTAACGTATGATTTGCCAGAAGATATCTGGGCAAGAGCCTTTCGAGATTCATTAGAGAGTAGATTGGGGAAATACCTAGAAGCAGCGGATTCACGCACGCCTTATGATAACGTTATAGACAAGGTATCTATAGAAACAGTTGATCCTACGAAACTGTTGGTGACAGTAAACATTTGCCAGGATAGTGGGTCAACTGATCGCTACTTGTTGATTCAGATGGAAGTTGAAGGTCTCAGGATTTATGGATCAAACGATGGTAAAATACGAATACTTAAGTGGAAGCAATATCAGGAACCATTTGAGTATGAAGCTGAGCTGGATCTGTGGGAATAGACGAGAGGTAAAGCAGGTTCCTTAATAATCATGAAATCGGGGACAGATATGACATGGCGAGAGTTTACGATCTATTGAAAACCGCTGTTAAAGAAGGCGCGTCGGACCTGCATATTACTGTGGGCATACCTCCTACGTTCAAGGTTGGTCCTAGTTTCAAGAAAGTAGGTGACCCGCTGACTAGGGAGGATGCTACCAAACTTATCCAAGAGTTGTTCCCTAGAAAAGATTTCTATGAAGAATTCCAAAGAGTGGGAGACAAAGACTTTTCCATTTCAGTGCCAGGTTTGAGCAGATTCAGGGTTAACGCTTTCATGCAGCGGGGTTCACCTGCTGCAGTTGTACGAATTGTCCCATTTTCTTTGCCTGATCCTGACGGGTTAGGTATTCCAAAAACGGTTCAGGAGTTAAGCAACCTTACAAAAGGACTGGTCTTAGTGACAGGCCCTGCGAGCAGTGGGAAATCTACGACCCTTGCGAGTATAATCGACCTGATTAATGAGAAGAGAGAGTGTCACATACTCACTTTGGAGGATCCTGTTGAGTATCTGCACAAGCACAAAAAAAGCATAGTCAATCAGCGAGAAATCGGGGTAGATGCTCAGAGTTACGAAAGAGCATTGAGAGCGGCTGTGAGGGAAGCGCCTGACGTGATCTTGCTTGGAGAAATGCGGGACTTAGAGACCACGGCAATCGCTTTGACTGCAGCTGAGACAGGGCAATTGGTGCTTTCTACTATGCACACTATAGGAGCGGCGAAAACCGTGGATCGGGTCATAGATATATTCCCGCCTGAACAGCAGCATCAGGTGAGGATTCAATTGTCTACAGTATTGCAGGCGGTTGTGTCACAGCAGTTGATACCGTCGTGTGACGGGCATTACATTCCTGCATTTGAAATAATGAGGGCAAACGATGCTATTCGCAACTTAATTAGGGAGAATAAAACCCCCCTCATAGATGCTGTGATCCAAACCAGCGCCGTAGATGGCATGGTGACCATGGATAGCAGTCTAGCCAAACTGTATCAGGAAGGATTAATCACCAAAGACACTGCCCTTTTGTATGCAGTCAACGGTCAGTCTTTAGAAAGACAGTTGATTTGAGGTCTGCAAGAAACACATCTCTACATGCAAGATCTGCGTATGTTTCCCTGCGAACTATGGTTCTGGAACGTCCTTTTGAAACTGCCACTATTTCTGGCCTTGGCAATCCATTGTAGTTGGAAGACATGGAGTAATTGTAGGCGCCTGTGCTGAGGACTGCCAAAACATCCCCGGGTTTCAAAGGGGGAAGGCTACATTGCTCTATGAGAATATCACCTGACTCGCAGCATTTGCCCGCTACGCACACATATCTGGGTGGTTCAGACAAGTTATCAAGAAGCTTAGCAGGAAGGGCAGTGTACACCGCTTCGTACAGGGCAGGTCTGAGATTATCTACCATTCCACCATCGACGTACACGTAAGTTTTGATGCCTGGGATTTCTTTAATTGAGCCTACAGTGTAAAGAGTGAGTCCTGCCTCACCTACGATGGACCTTCCTGGCTCCAGATACAGTTTAGGTAAAGGAACGCTTAATTCTTCACACGATGCTTTGACCGTTTCTGAAATTGCGTTCACATACGTTTCGATAGATGGTGGATCATCGTTAGGTGTGTACCTAATGCCGAGTCCTCCTCCTAGGTTGAGTTCTCTGACTTCTACGTGGAATAGATTCCTTACTTGGGCTATAAACTCCACCATTCTCTGTGCAGCCAAAATTGGGCCCTCCAACTTCAAAATTTGAGAACCGATGTGGCTGTGAAAACCTTGAAACGACAGGTTTTTGCTGGACAACACTTTTTCAAGAGGTTTTAAGCCTTGGCCCTTTGAAATGCCGAAACCAAACTTGGAATCGTCAGTTCCTGTTTCTATGTATTTGTGGGTTTCAGCTTTGACGCCAGGGGCAATTCTAATCAAAACGTCAACCTCCCTGCCTGCTTTTTGAGCCAGACGATCTAGAGTTTCGATTTCGTAGTAATTGTCTACTACAAATCTGCCTACGTTTGCTGCTATGCCCATTTCCATCTCTTCAAGGGATTTGTTGTTCCCGTGAAAAAGGATTTTTTCCCCTGGGAACCCTGCTTTAATGGCTGTATAAAGCTCACCGCCTGAGACTACGTCCAGCCAGAGACCTTCTTCCCTCATGATGTTTAATATCCACGTGGTCATAAAAGCTTTGCAGGCGTAAGCCACGTCTGAATTGGGGTACGAAGATCTGAGACTCCTTAAATACCTCCTAGCATTTTTTCGCACCAGGTCTTCGTTCATTACATACAAAGGTGTCTTGTACTGTTCGGCCAAAAGCACTAGGTCGCATCCGCCAAATTCCAGATTACCCTCTTGATTTACTTTGAGATCCCATGGCAAGTTCATCGATTTCAATCCTCCGTTGAAATAAAATACAGCCTGTGCGGCTGTATCTCGTGAAGATGCCTTCTATCCTACCTATAGAAGGAGCCGCTCAGCTCTCTTTCCCTTAGCTGCGAGATAGCTCTTCACCAATTGGCCAAGGGAAAAGCCAATTAGTGACAGTGCTGCACCTATTCGATGCAACCCCAGCAGGGCAAAACTGGCAGTATGCCCTACTTCGGCAATGTTCCCTTTCTCTCGCCATCATCGTTGCCCCACTCTGGCGGATACTTTTGAACATTGCGCCTCTACCTCACCTCCTTACAAGAGAGATGAGGCGTCTTTATAGAAATATTCAATTTTGGGTGAATGAAAACTGAGTCATAAATAGCATAGGGTCAGGGAAGTGTCAAGTAGAATGTAGGCGCTTGTAAACGGATAGTGGTTTTGCCACCCTAAACTAGGTCAAATTGGACTGGGAAAAGGAGACTGCAATTGCTAATCTACTTAGGTAGGTTGATGGAAGAATAAAACGATGCGAGGGAAAAGTGGTTGTATGGCTCGCAGCCATAATCCTTTTAGTTGGTGTTATTTTTGTTCATATGGGTGATGGGTGAAAAGCATGTGAAGGGAAGGATAAGGTAATGGACGATTTCGAAATATTTTCGGGACTTAGCGTTGCACAGATTCGGCGTTTTTGTCGTTCAGCTCAGCGGTTCGCGAGCGAAGAACCATGGGAGTGGCTCCTTGATGAAGATTTGTTTGGAGTCAAGGATTATCGCACTGGTGTGACTGGATGGTGTACAGTAACCGGCGCTAGAGGCACAGATTACGGATTGCAGATTTTTCTGGGAGATCGTGGCTTTGGAAACGTCTAGATGTTGTAATCGGGCGAAACGTAGACTACCCCGAGGTTTTTGTGGGTATAGATGCGCTTATGTTTAGCTTCGTCTCTGAGGAGGAAATCACTGAGCGCGAGAAGGCTGATCTTGAGGAGTTCCTTGGATCAGATGGAATTGCCATTCATGGAGAGAAATACTGGCTTTATCCCAGACCTATAACCGCAGATGAATGCGGATTTCTATGCGATGTTATGCAACAAGCCTGCGTCGTAGCGAAAAGAGTTAGCAAGAATTGCAGTCTAACATTAAATCGCGAAGATGGTAGTTTTTTGGTGCGGACTAAGGGCAGCGAGAGCTCAAGGGGTAGCTGGAAAGACTCGTGGGAATGGCCTCAGGCGTATGTTAAGCCCAGGGTAGAGGCTAAATACAACCAGAAAAAGATCAGCAAAGCGTTAAAAAAGGCGCATGCAACCGAAGAATCATGGGATATTGACACTTTCCCTGTGCTCATACCAATTTGGAGCCGACGTGGTTTGTATTTCCCAAGAACCGTACTGGTCCTCAATTCCGATTCTTCTTCAATTGTATACACTGATGTTGTTGAGCCTGATGAACGTGACTGGACCGGGGTTTTGAATATAATACTTGAGGCGATGGCCGAAACTTTATCCATACCTAAAACCATAAGGGTGCGAGATGATAGTCTCCACAACATTTTGAGCCCTCTTGAGGATGTCTTAGGCTTTGGCCTCAAACGTGTTGAAATGATGCCTTTTATGGATGCAGCCATCAAGGTTATAACAGATGTGCTTGGCCCAGAGACGTAACGATGGATGGCCATGCTAACCAGCTACGTAGATTCTGGTACGCTAGACTGGTATTAAAGGTAGGCACAGAGTGTTCAGGACAGCTATGTAGTCTGAACTTCTTCTTGACAGTCTAATTGTGTGATGTGGCCATAGTCGTTGGGGAGTCTAGAATGTATTAACAGTCTGGCGAGGGTTTTGAACTGAGTACTAAGGCGATCTCGCAGACAGGAACATGCTTCTTTTGGCTTTTGGCCGATGCAGAAAGAACTATCCCCCTTGCTTCCCATTGCTTCGCATGATATCCTACTAAACGTGTGGCAAGAATCTCAATTGCTACCGCTTAGAAACGAGCATAATTGCGAAGTTTCACAACATCTTCATTTTCTCAAGGGAAACAAATCACTCAACGATAATCTGCAGCACAATCTAGCGTCGGCATCGGCGGCCAAAATTTCATCCCAAGATTCTCGGTCTTTGAAAACCAAATGAGTGCTACAAGGCCTAACATATCTAGTGCCTAGGTTGAAGACTTGGGTACAGATACAACTTCAATAGTATAAGGAGGTATCTTTCTATTGATTGATGAGGTTAACGTTGGCACATCTGTCCATCACACAAAATACGGCGTTGGTGAGGTGGTTAGACTATCTGGCAACAAGACCGAACCGGAATACATTGAAGTGAAATTCCACAACAACCCTCAGGCCATTTTGACCTTTCAGTATCCAGATTCTATAGGCTCGTATCTAATGCCAATCAACCATGAACCAATTAGGAGGATTTTGGAGAAAAGAGAGATCAAGCATCTGGTCCACTTCACAAGAGTAGAAAACCTCGAGAGCATCCTCCAATACGGACTTGTTCCACGTAGCATGTACAGAGCATTGGGCATGCAGGGAGTATGTAACGACGATAAAAGGTTGGATGGTAGAATTGATTGCAACAGCATATCCGTAGAATTCCCTAATTATCGGTTGTTTTACAAATTTCGGGATGCAGACGAGAGTACAAAATGGGTAGTCTTCAAAATAGATGTAGAAGCCTTGTTTGACATCTCTAAAGAATACGGATATTACAAAACAAATGCTGCTAACAGCCAATTCAGATCCTATGAATGCAAGCACCGAAGCAGCGTCAGGGATTTTGAAGAGATGTTTTGCGAAGACATTGAGTATAACGGCACTCACATAAGGAGAAAAGACCTAAATATTCCCGACAAATACACAACCGACCCCCAAGCCGAAATACTAATTAGCGGCATCATCGAACCCAAGTTCATTAGACGTATCTGCTTCGCTTCCCTTGAAGACATGCAGGATTACAAAAATACATGCAGAACCAAGAAGTTAGAGAGTTTCGATCACGGAGTCGAACCATCCTTATTCGGATGTCGAAAAGATCACACTTATTGGAAGTAGGAAAACTTACATGGCTAACAGAATTTGCTTCATATCCACATCAGACCAACAGGTCCTGGTGGAAGAATTAAAAGTTGAATTTGAATACTTCAGCGGGTTTTCACTGACACAAAAGCGAAAGTGCATTGAATCGTTACATAACCAGATACACCAATTGTATCCTCACCTTGCAGTCGTCGAAGTATCTACCAAGTCCCCTTTGTCCATAGGGAGGCAATTGAGCGCGTTCAACCTTCAATTATATGACTGCAGCTTAGACCAGAGTTTTCCTGTGGAAAACCTGTTTCAATCATCCAAGGTTTTCGAACAAGGAGGTCCGTACCGAGACCTGTTGCACGTGGATCCAGGTCAAAGTAGAACCGATTCCAGACTGAAAACCTCGGGCAATCTTATGGGTTTCGACTATAATGGTGTCTTTTGGGAAACTGAGCCTATGACCGCTTTTTATGACTGGCTGTATATTACCGCATTAAACCAGAACCAAGGGCTAGCAAAAGAAATCCTCAGATTTGACGCTTTCACAGATATTGAGTTTAACCATAAGAAGTCTATAAACTGTCAAGCTAGGGCCGCTGCCATGTTTGTGAGCCTGAAAAAGATTGGTATAGCCAAAGAAATTATGGCCCACAAAGAGGAATTCGTGACCCTATACAAACAGGCCTAATGCTCCTCTTCTGGCAATATGTCTTATATTCATAAGCCAATCTGTGCGAATTGGACGCCTGCGTTTTATGGCGTTAACACGTCATTGAGTATTGTGACATCAGAGCCTGTTTCTACTATCGCTTCAGGAGCCTAAATGTGTAGATTCTGGAATTGGCCTTTAACCCGAAAACCATGAACCTTCTGTAGACAGTAGAAATAGGCACTGGTCACGACTCTCTTTTGGTTTTGTTAATGTTTGTAGTCTTGCGCTACCATAGTTATGCCCGTATACAGATTCGAGAACATTCGTTCGACTAGATTCTCAGGAACTCTTTGGTGGATTATGAAGCAAAACGAACCGTCCCCCTCGATTCTTTTGTGTTCCAAAAAACGTTCTCTCTTTGTCTCATGGTGAAATATCATTGTCCGATCACAAGACGTGTGTGAACACCTGTCAACGGACAGTGATTTTGTCACCCTAAACTAGGTCAAATTGGACTGAGAAAATGTCACCTTCTTTTTGTGAATGTTGGCGGCGAATTGCCGCCAACATAATTGTTAATCTTCTTTGTAGTTTTGGTGGATTTGCCTCAGTCTCCAATTTCTCTTTTCAAAATACTGTTCTACGGGATCATCAACCTTAGGAGGTAGCTTGAAATTCAACCAAGGATTGTCTGGGTTAGGTTTACGGCTTACTTGTTGCTTCTCTCTTGCCTCGAGTTTTATTTCCGGTTTGGGAGCAGGGTTGAATTCACAAAGACCATATCTTTTCCCCCGATACATTGCATCTATTGAGTCATCTAGATGTCTGAGCACCTGAATCACAGATTTGGATGGCAATGGCAATATGTTACCTTTCTCATCAACTAACTGGTACTTTTGACCATAGTAAGAGATGGTTGAGCCAGTGGCTGTGCGCTCTTCCCTAAGGCATATTATGGACTCCATTTTTCCCTTAGCCATGGGCGCAGCGAAAGCAGATTCCGGATCGGCAGGTTCCACAGCAAATTGTTTGTTGTACTTCTCTATGAAGCCTGGAAGGAATTCGTTTGCCTCTTCAATGCTGGATATGCCTTCTATCCTCATCTCTATCTTCAGGCGTCCTTGTAGGGTTCCCCAAAGTCTTTCTATGCGCCCCTTAGCCTGCGGTGAACGCGCATGTATATGTGATATACCCAATTCCTCAAATACCCTGCCTAGTTGTGTTAGCGCCACTTGCTTTCCTGCCAGTTCTTCTTCTATGGTTAGTTTGTCTTTCTTGGGGGAGAAGAATATGGTGTGACCATCTGTATATACTGCTCTTGGAATCCCGTAATCCGCAGTCATTCGTTCCAAAACCTCTAAGTATCCTCTCAGGTCCTCATTAGGGCGGAAGTAAAGGGCCAGAACTTTGCTTGTGGCATCGTCTATTGCCCCATGAAGTTCAAGTTTTGGT
>Ga0209720_1000329_pt1:0-32500 | contig 51168 bp, 40 predicted proteins | sample AD_JPNMR3_MetaG_FD_184426 | JGI IMG/M metagenome (GOLD analysis project Ga0209720, IMG submission 184426) | Active sludge microbial communities of municipal wastewater-treating anaerobic digesters from Japan - AD_JPNMR3_MetaG (SPAdes) (version 2) | ecosystem: Engineered > Bioreactor >... | reverse complement strand
CGGAATTCTAACCTAGGACTCGAGACGAGTTCGGGGACGGTGTCAGGTGGGCAGTTTGACTGGGGCGGTCGCCTCCTAAAGAGTAACGGAGGCGCCCAAAGGTTCCCTCAGCGCGGTTGGAAATCGCGTGTGGAGTGTAAAGGCATAAGGGAGCTTGACTGTGAGAGAGACATCTCGATCAGAGACGAAAGTCGGGCTTAGTGACCTGGTGGTTCCGAGTGGAAGGGCCATCAATTAACGGATAAAAGTTACCCCGGGGATAACAGGCTGATCTTCCCCAAGAGTCCACATCGACGGGAAGGATTGGCACCTCGATGTCGGCTCATCGCATCCTGGGGCTGAACAGGTCCCAAGGGTTCGGCTGTTCGCCGATTAAAGCGGTACGTGAGCTGGGTTCAGAACGTCGTGAGACAGTTCGGTCCCTATCCGTCGCAGGCGTAAGGAAACTTGAGGGGAGCCATCCACAATACGAGAGGACCTGGATGGACGCACCTCTGGTGTACCAGTTGTTCCGCCAGGAGCATAAGCTGGGTAGCTATGTGCGGAGTGGATAAGCGCTGAAAGCATCTAAGCGCCAAGCCCACCCCAAGATGAGGTTTCCCACGGAGATAGTCCGGTAAGACCCCAGGGAGACTACCTGGTAGATAGGCCGGGAGTGTAAGCGTGGTAACACGTTAAGCTGACCGGTACTAATAGGTCGAGGCCTCGACTCTCGCGCTTAAGTTAGTTTCGCGAACCTCTCTTAAGTTAAAGACTGAAGTTAATGAATTAGGGATCAAGTTTTCCGGTGGCGATAGCGAAGGGGCCACACCCGTTCCCATCCCGAACACGGAAGTTAAGCCCTTCAGCGCCGATGGTACTTGGCTGGAGACGGCCTGGGAGAGTAGGACGCCGCCGGAATTATTTTGTAAGCGCAGGAATCCCCTGCGCTTTTTTCTTTTTGGAGCATGGGGACGGTTCTCATGCTCCCAGAAGCAAAGGGGACGGGGGTATTTGCTTCTTGGAATTCACCATCATGGGCAGAATGAAAGAAACGTAGGAGCATGAGAACCGCCCCTGCCCTTCGTTGTTATGCTTCATCCCAGATCTGGCTGTGGATTATGTTGATAACCCTGGGGATAACTGTCAGCGAAGCAGAAACCCCCGTCCCTTTTGCTTCACTTTTGCTCAGTTTGCTTCGCGCGCCTTCCAGGTAAGGGCTTTTGTAGGGCACTGTTCTACCACTTCAATGATGGTTTCAGTATCGGCTCCTTGCATATTTACCCAAGGGCGTTTTGATGGATCGAAGACCTGGTTTAGGGTCTTCCAACAATTGCCGTTGTGGTTGCAAAGATCTGGTTGCCAAACTACTGTAATATCATCGTTAGAGTAATATTTAATCACAGGGGACGTTTCAGTTATCGCTTCAAATTGTTCCTTTCCTACCCCGCAAAGGGGACACTTCCACGAATCAGGCAAAACTTCAAAGGACGTACCCGGAGGTGCATTAGGCGGATCTCCTTTTTCGGGGTCATAAATGTATCCACAAACTTTACAACGATACTTAATCATGGTAGTTCCTCCCAAAGTCATTTTGAATTAGTTCTTAAACACTAGGTCATAAATGCGCTGCTCACACCCGAGCGCTCCCATACAATCTAATGGTACCACTAATCTCATTTAATTCTATTTCAAACTTGGAGGCAAAAGCGCCAACTTTCATTGTGTGTGTGTCAGGTATCTTTCAGAGGTTTTTCTCATGTGTTGTTAGATGCTTGCGCCTGCGGAGCTACCGGTATCTTAGATTTAACTGGCATCGCAGACTCCATAGTTTTGAAATCGGTGACGTGATTGGACAGATAATTGTTAAGGCTTGCCCCAAAACATATAGATCCCTCCTAAGCGGCAGATATTATCATTACGTATCATGAAGCGTTATTTTAAAAATTGAGAGAGGATAGAATAGAGAGGATGGGATAATGAGATAATGTAGGGTCCATACTCGTTAATGTTTGAGTCAGATTTCTTCTTCAGGAGGAAAAAGACTCTACCTGGTGACCTCCAGCATTATTTCGGGCGCCGAAAGAAGCATGAGAACCGTCCCCATGCTTCACTTGCAAGAGGCAGGGTTTAATTGATAATATGCGGAAGGAATGTGTTGTGAGCGTGGAAGTTAGGAGGAGATGTTGTTGAAGGAATATTCTACGGAAAACATTCGGAACGTTGTTTTGATTTCGCACAGTGGCTCGGGTAAGACAACTCTTGGGGATGCGATGTTGTTTTTGACAGGCGGCAACGACAGATTCGGTAAGGTGGATGATGGTACCTCAGTTTTAGATTTTGACTCAGAGGAGATAAGACGTAAGACGACCATATCTGCTGCCGTAGCGCCTTTAGAGTGGAAAGGAAACAAGGTTAACATCCTGGACACACCCGGGTATTTCGACTTTGTAGGTGAGGTTCGTTCGGCTCTACGAGTTTCAGACGGAGCCTTGATTTTGGTTGACGCTACAGGTGGTGTTGAGGTCGGGACAGAGTTGGTCTGGCAGTATGCTGCAGAGTATGAGATGCCGGTTATGTTTGCAATAAATAAATTGGACAGAGAGAACACAGATTTTTCCAAGATTTTAGAGCAAATTGGCGCTTCCTTCGGTATAAAACCGGTTCCTCTATACCTGCCTATAGGTAAGGAAGCGAATTTCAAGGGTCTTGTCAATGTTATTGAGGAAAAAGCTATAGTTTATTCCAATGACGGAAAGATGAAGGAAGAAGAAGTCCCGGCAGACATGAAGGATCTAGTTTCTCAGGTCAAGGAGCAACTAAAAGAAGCCGCATGCGACGCTGATGATGATCTTTTGCTTAAGTATCTGGAAGAAGGAGACTTAACTGACGAAGAAGTTGTAGCGGGCCTTAAGGCAGCATGCATTGCCAGAAAGGTGTTCCTAGTTATACCTATCGCTGCTGCCAATCTAGTAGGCGTAGATGTACTTTTGGATGCGTTAGTTGGGTACATGCCTAGCCCCGTTGACGTAGGGCCGGTTGTAGGTACTGTTCCTGGTACTGAAGAAGAGGCGATTAGATATCCCAAAGAGTCAGAACCGTTTTCAGCCCTTGCTTTTAAGACCACTGCAGACCCATTTGTAGGCAAGCTAACCCTGTTTCGGGTGTACTCAGGCAAGATGGAATCTAACAGCAGTTGTCTTAACTCAACTAGAGGTCGGGTAGAACGAATCGGGCAACTGTACACGGTCAAAGGTAAGCATCAGGAGCCAGTACCGTACGTGTCTGTAGGAGATATAGGTGCGGTAGGGAAATTGCAAGAGACGCTTACTGGGGATACCCTCTGTGACGAAGAGAAGCCAATTCTGCTGCCAGGGATCACATTCCCAGCTCCTGTGTACTCGGTGGCAGTACAACCCAAAACAAAAGGCGACGAAGACAAGATTTCAGCTGGTCTTACACGTCTAACTGAAGAAGATCCTACAATCACAGTGGAGCGGAACCCAGAAACTGGCGAAACCGTCCTCTCAGGTCTCGGAGAAGTACACGTTGACGTGACTACTACCAAGCTCAAGAAGAAATTCGGCGTAGATGTGGATCTTACTTTGCCCAAGATTCCTTACAGGGAAACCATTAAAGGTTCTGCCAAGGCTGAGGGCAAACACAAGAAACAGTCGGGCGGGCGTGGGCAATATGGACATGTGTGGATTGAATTTGAGCACTGCCCTGATGAGGAATTTGTGTTTGAAGACAAGATTTTTGGAGGAGCAGTTCCCAAGCAGTACATTCCGGCTGTAGAGAAAGGGCTAAGAGAAGCTCTACTAGAAGGAGTGCTAGCAGGATACCCTGTGGTAAACGTCAAAGCCACATTATATGATGGTAGTTACCATACAGTTGACTCGTCTGAAATGGCTTTCAAAATAGCCGCATCCTTGGCTTTCAAAAAAGGTTGTCAAGAAGCTCAACCTGTAATCCTGGAGCCCATAATGAGAGTAGAAGTTCTTGTGCCTGAGCAATTTATGGGCGATATAATGGGAGATTTGAACAAGAAACGAGGCAAAATCCTTGGGATGGAATCTAGAGGACAGATTCAAGTGATCAAGGCGCTTGTCCCCTTAGCTGAAATGCAGAGGTATGCCATAGACTTGAGATCCATGACGCAAGGAAGAGGCATGTTTACCATGGAGTTTGACCATTACGAAGAAGTACCTGCCAATATCGCTCAAAGTGTGATCGAAGAGGCGTTAAAAGAAAAAGAAAACAAATAAAGAAATTGCAAACCCTGACCCTATATTTGTAGTGCCAGTGTAGTGCACCTGGTACTCCGTAAGGATCAGGGTTTCCCTTTATATGAGTAAGAAAGCGTGTTGAGATTCAGCGCGCTGCCGTGCTAGCATGAAGTAAGGTAAAACCCAACATTCTTAGTACCAGTTTCATAGTTTGAGCAGAAGAAGGGGGATGAAATAATGCTATACGATGTGGTCATAGCAGGAGGTGGTCCTGCAGGCATTACTTCTGCCATCTACACAGCTAGGGGTGGACTAAAAGTCCAGGTGTTAGATCCAATGGGTGGCGGTGGACAAATAGGCACAGTAGATATGATCTACAATTATCCAGGGTTTCCCCAGGGCATATCAGGCCCAGAGCTGATGGATCTCATGATCGAACAGGCAAAGATCTTTGGTGCTGAAATCGAATTTGGAGAAATTACGCAGGTGGGAAAAGCGGAACCTATGTTTTCAGTCCAAACTCAAAATGGTGATTTGCAGGCTAAAACTGTAATTTGGGCAGCAGGTACCACGCCCAAACACCTTGGAGTCCCTGGCGAAGACAAATTTATCGGTAAAGGGGTAAGTTTTTGCGCTACCTGCGACGGGCCCTTGTTTCGGGATAAGGTAGTCCTTGTGGTAGGGGGCGGGGATTCAGCCCTAACGGAAGCGGAATTCCTGACAAAATTTGCGCGAGAGGTAATCCTTGTGCATAGGCGAGATCAATTTCGTGCCATGCTTGCAAACGTAAGAAGAATTGAAAACAATCCCAAAATAACGGTTAAATTAGATAGCGTAGTAGACATGATGCTGGGCGAGGACAAACTTGAAAGTGTTGTAGTTAGGAACGTCAAAACGGGAGAAACTGAAGAGATAAGGGTGGATGGGGTGTTTCTGTACGTAGGTTCTACTCCTAATTCAGGACCTGTAGGGCACCTGGTTGATTTAAGTGATAACGGATACATAGTGACTGGAGAAGACATGTCTACGGCCACACCTGGCCTGTTTGCAGTAGGCGATGTTAGGGAAAAACCTTTAAGGCAAGTTTCTACTGCGGTAGGGGATGGTGCCGTCGCAGCGTGGGCTTTGGAGAAATATCTGATCGAGAATTTCTAAAACCTGTATTCTAGGGCTCTACCTCATCATGGACCTAGAAGTTCAAAAAGAGAAATTTCCGAGTTCCCTTGAGCTTTTGACGAAAAAGTGTATTATATATATGAAACGTCAAAGAAAGTCAAAGTCAAAATATGATGAGTGCAGGTGAGAGTAAATGGCAAGTCTTGCAGATCTTATCGAAGCACATATTGTTGCTCTTGTTGAAGAGGCCGGGGGAGTGGTTGAGATCCAAAGAGCGATCTTAGCCGAACACTTTAGCTGCGTGCCTTCTCAAATTAGCTATGTGTTATCTTCTCGGTTTCAGCCTGAGCGAGGTTATGTTGTAGAATCTAGGCGAGGCGGTGGAGGTTATATCCGTATAGCCAAATTAGAACCTGAAGAGGACATAGCAGATATTATTGAAAATGTAGGCAACTATCTTACACAAGATGAGGCTTACTCATATCTCACCCGGCTGTTTGAAGATGACCTTATTGATCTCAAGATGTTCAAAACCATGGAAGCTGCACTGTCTAGAGACACTTTAGCAGTTGATCTGCCATTGAGGGACCTTTTGCGAGCAAGGTTGTTTAAGGCGATGTTGTTGGCGTATTTTTCTGTGCGTGAAGATGAGGAGTGAGGCGATATGTTGTGCGAAGAGTGCGGTAAAGCTCCTGCTACAGTGCGTTTAGAACAGGTGATAAACGGAAAGAAGACTGTTATGCACCTATGTGAGGAATGTGCCAGAAAAGCTGGCTTTTTCACTGGGTTTTTTGAACCTTCGTTTTCCATTAATAACCTGCTGTCCGCTCTTCTTGGGTCGCAGCTTGAAGGACTACCTTCTCAAGTGCACCCACGAGAAGAAGTACGGTGTCCTGTATGTGGCATGAGTTACAGAGATTTTGCTGAGGTAGGCCGATTAGGCTGTTCAAAATGCTACGAAGTGTTTGAAGGTAATCTTATGCCTTTACTAAAAAGAATTCACGGTTCCGACAGGCATATAGGTAAAACACCTGCTGCAACCAGAGAAGGAGTTCAGAAGCGCAAGGAATTAGAGAATTTGAAGAACGAACTGGCGCGGGCAGTTTCGGTTGAAGCGTACGAAGAAGCAGCAGAACTTAGAGATAAGATAAGGGCTCTTGAAGCCGAGATAAGGGGGGAACAGGGTTGAGCGAGAAAAATGTTAACACTATCGACGATATATTGAAAAGATCATCATCTCCCTGGATGGATGGGAGCGGCAACGCTAGCGATGTGGTTATATCTTCTAGGGTTAGATTAGCGCGAAACCTTGCCAATATCCCTTTTCCTCATCTTCTCGGTGACAAAGATGCCAATATACTTTTGGGGAAAGTGTTTGACGCTGCAGATAAAATCGGTCCAAGAGGTTTTGGGGGATCTGTATTCAAAGTGGTTCTTGATAACTTATCACCTTTGGATCGACAGGTTCTTGTAGAAAAACACTTAATAAGCCCGCAACATGCTGAAAATGGTCGCGGTAAGGGATTGATTCTGAGGCACGATGAACTTGTATCTATCATGATTAACGAAGAGGACCATCTGCGCTTGCAGTGCCTCCGATCTGGATTGGAACTAGAAGAGGCGTGGATATTGGCCAATGGAATTGACGATCAGTTTAGCGAATTTTTGGAGTTTGCATACGACCAAAGGTTAGGCTATCTTACAGCCTGCCCTACAAACGCAGGCACGGGGCTCAGGGCATCGGTAATGGTTCATCTTAGGGCCCTTTCGCTTACAAACGAAGTGTCAAGGGTGTTGAACGCGGTTAACAGGGTAGGGCTTGTTGTAAGAGGGTTGTATGGAGAAGGAACCGAAGGGCAAGGCGACGTTTTCCAAATATCAAATCAGATAACTTTGGGACAGAACGAAGGAGAGATTATTGAGAATCTCACTCTAGTGGCAAACCAGGTTGTATCTGAAGAGAAAAGGGTGCAGGATTTCCTTATCAAAAACCACAGACTTGAGGTAGAGGATAGGGTGTTTCGCGCGTTAGGAGTGCTTTCGAATGCAAGGTCAATTAGCTCAGCAGAAGCTATAAAGTATTGGTCTGATTTGAGGCTAGGCGTTGAGTTTGGCATGGTTCCCGGTTTGACGCTTCAGGATGTGAATGAAATATTGGTGTTGTCGCGACCCAATTTCGTTCAAAAAGTGTTCAACGGAGAGTTTTCGCCAGCAGAAAGAGATGTAAGAAGGGCACACTTAATACGCGAGCATCTTTCGAAGAAGTTACCAGGACGTGATTAAGTAAAGGAGGAATGTGTAATGAACGGGAAGCAAAGATACACAGAACGTGCTATGAGAGTTCTTAATTGGGCCCAGGAAGAGGCTAGAAGCCGTGGCGCTCAAGCCATGGATACCGAACATATATTGCTTGGATTGCTAAGAGAACGGGGGAGCATTGCGCTAGCGGTATTGGAGGCAATAGGGATTTCGCCTGATGAAATCGAGCAACAAATAGACATGTTGTCTGAAAAGAAACCTGCAGTACCCTCCATTGAAGCTATAACTGAGACTGCAAAGAATGTATTGACGCTTTTGGGTCAAGAAGCGGCCGCTCTTGGCCATTCTTATATAGGTACAGAACATATTCTACTCGCTCTTTTGCGTGTAGAAGAGGGAATAGCGTACGAGGTGCTGACAGGGCTGGGTGCTGACTATGAGACTGTAAGAGAAGAGATCGTGAAACGCGTAGGTGGACACATTTCAGAGCCAGGCGCGCCTAGAAGAAGACAGGCTCCGCGTAGTAAGACGCCCACCCTTGATACGTATGGGAGAGATCTTACCCAGTTGGCTGCTGAGGGCAAGTTAGATCCAGTCATCGGAAGGGAAAAAGAAATTCAACGTGTGATTCAGATACTTTCGAGAAGGACCAAGAACAACCCGGTGCTCATTGGAGAGCCGGGTGTAGGTAAAACAGCTATAGTTGAAGGCTTAGCCCAGGCAATTGTAGATGGGAACGTACCTGAAATGCTTAAAGGCAAACGGGTCGTATCTTTGGATCTAGCGGCTATGGTTGCCGGAACCAAATATAGAGGCGAATTTGAGGAAAGACTTAAAAAGGTGCTAGAAGAGATAAGAAGTTCAGGGGACGTCATCCTTTTCATAGACGAGATGCACACCATAATTGGAGCCGGCGCTGCAGAAGGTGCCATAGATGCATCTAGCATCTTAAAGCCTATGCTGGCCAGAGGCGAACTTCAGTGCATTGGGGCTACTACATTAGATGAGTATAGAAAGTATGTTGAAAAAGACGCGGCCCTAGAGCGTAGGTTCCAACCTGTGCTGGTTTCCGAACCTACAGTAGAAGAAACTATAGAAATTCTGAAAGGGCTCAAGCACAGGTATGAAGAGCACCACGGTGTAACGTATACTGATGAAGCCCTTGTAGCGGCGGCTGAACTTTCGTCAAGATATGTATCTGATAGGTTTCTCCCTGATAAAGCCATTGACCTCATAGATGAAGCTGGTGCAATGGTTAAGATGAGGGCTTTTGAAGCGCCATCTGAGCTAAGGGAGCTGGAAGCGAAGCTGGAGAAAATCATACAGGAAAAAGAAGACGCAGTGGCTGCTCAAGAATTTGAGAAAGCCGCTCAGCTAAGAGATGAGGAGCAACAGTTGCGGGCTCTTATCGAGGAGAAGAGAAAAGAGTGGCAGATACGAGAGGTACCTGAGAAAATGACAGTCACTGAAGATGATATTGCAGCTATCGTTGCAGATTGGACAGGTATACCGGTGCAGAAACTTGCTGCCGCCGAATCGGAAAAGCTGCTCAATTTGGAAGAAGAGCTGCATAAGCGGGTTATCAACCAGAATGAAGCTGTTGAGGCTGTAGCCAGAGCCATAAGGCGGTCAAGGGCAGGGCTGAAAGATCCTAAGAGACCCATAGGCTCTTTCATCTTCCTCGGTCCGACAGGCGTAGGAAAGACAGAACTAGCAAAGGCGCTAGCTGAGGTTCTTTTCGGCGACGAAGACGCTATGATAAGGCTAGATATGTCAGAATATCAGGAGCGTCATACTGTCTCTAGGCTTGTAGGAGCGCCTCCAGGATATGTTGGCTATGAAGAAGGTGGACAGCTTACGGAAGCGGTGCGTAGAAAGCCGTATTCGGTGATCCTGCTTGACGAAATTGAAAAGGCGCACCCAGATGTGTTCAACATCCTTCTTCAGGTGTTAGAGGACGGAAGGTTGACTGAAGCCCAGGGACGTACTGTAGACTTTAGAAACACTGTCATAATCATGACGTCCAACGTAGGCGCAGAAGCTATTCATGGCAGGGCAGGTTTGGGCTTCACTGCAGATCGGGGCGCAACTACATTGTCCCATGAGGAGATGACCGAACGGGTTACAGACGCGTTGAAGAGGGTTTTCCGGCCAGAGTTTCTCAATAGGGTAGACGAGATTATAGTGTTCCAGTCCTTGACAGCGGAGCACTTAAGAGAAATTGTGAACCTACAGCTCAAAGATGTTCACAAAAGGCTGGAAGATTCGGCAGGGCTCAAGCTGGAAGTCACAGATAAAGCCAAAGAAAAGATCATGGAAGAGGGTTATGATCCCCAGTACGGTGCAAGGCCTTTGCGCAGGGCCATACAGCGTCTAATCGAAGATCCCTTATCTGAGCTAATCTTAAGTGGCCAGTTTAGAGATGCGGAAACAGTGATCGTAGACCTTGATGAAGACGGTAACATTGTGTTTACGGCTGGGCCTTCAGGCGAAGCCGCCGACGGGGCTGACGGGGAAGAGCAATAGACGCATAAAGTAGGATAACTGGAACACTTATAGAGGAAAATAGGAACGCGGCATAGAAAATCTCCAATCAAAAGGAGAGGGTTCTATGCCGCGTGTTAGCATTAATTATGTTTGTTCTTCCTGTGGATTTCAGTCGCCAAAATGGTATGGGCGGTGCCCTGAATGTGGTGAGTGGAACACTCTTTCTGAACAGATAGATGAAACAAATAGCCGAAAATCTCGGGGGGCGTTAATAGAGCCTGTTTCAGCCGTTCGCCTGTCAGAGGTAGAGCCTGAAAAGGTTGGGAGGTTTTCCAGTGGGCTCACCGAACTGGACAGAACTTTAGGTGGCGGATTTGTTCCCGGTTCTTTGCTCCTCATGGCAGGAGAGCCAGGGATAGGCAAATCTACGTTACTTTTGTCTGTAGCAGATAACGTGGCAGGATCCTTCGGACGGGTCTTGTATGTATCTGGGGAAGAATCTGTAGGTCAAGTTAAAATCAGGGCTGATAGATTAGGGGTACGTTCTCCAGATCTTTATTTCGCATGTGAAAGGGACATAGATAGGATTTTAGAGTTGTGTAACCAGTTAAACCCCAGTTTTTTAGTGATTGACTCCATTCAGACTTGCGAAGATGCTTCGGTACAATCGCTTCCAGGCAGTTCTGCCCAAATCCGTGCATGTGCAGCAGGATTCCATGAATATGCTAAAACTAAGAACGTTACATGTGTACTTGTAGGACACACGGTCAAGACAGGGGACATTGCAGGTCCCAGGCTATTAGAGCATCTGGTCGATACAGTCCTTTATTTCGAAGGAGACCTGGGCCAGTTTTACAGAATCGTAAGAGCCAAGAAGAATCGATTTGGCGCTACTGATGAAGTAGCTGTTTTCAGAATGGGCGAAAGCGGGCTTCTAGAGATCAAAAACCCATCTGAGTTTTTCTTGTCAGAGCGGGTCGAGGACCGGTCAGGATGTTGTGTCTGGGCTGGCTTGCAAGGAATTAAACCTGTGCTTATGGAGGTTGAAGCCCTGGTGACTCCTTGCACGTACGGTGGCGCAAGTAGGATTACAGGAGAAATAGACTACCAAAAACTGTTACTCATTGCGGCTGTGTTAGAAAAGAAAATGTGTCTGGGTTTGGATAAGATGGACATTTTTCTTAAGATTGCAGGTGGCGCCAAGGTAAACGAGCCAGGGATAGACTTGCCTTGTGCTTTGGCAATCGTTTCCAGTCATTATGACATTCCTGTAAAACGGGAAGTTGCCTGCTGCGGTGAAATTGGGCTTACAGGCGAAGTGAGAATGGTGCCTAGAATGGAAGAAAGGGTAAAAGAGGCTTTGCGTCTGGGGTTTACACAGGTGATCGTGCCCCGAGGATTCTCAGATGTAGACCAATCGCCAAATATAATAGGCGTTTCAACTATTGAAGAAGCAGTTAGAAACGCCCTTATCGTGAAAACTTCCTAGAGAGTTGAAAGTCGCAATTTCTTTTACATCACATTGAAAATCCCCAAGCAGGTAATGCGGTCCTGTTCTTTCTTGAGGATCTCGTCGAAATCTAGGCCGAGGGTATTACATAAAGCCGCTAAATAAAACAAGGTCCTGCCTATTTCATCTTCTAGAATCTCAGTGCATTGGTCACACAACTTTCCTTCAACATGGGTTTTCATGACGTCTCGAATCGAGGCAAGAGAACCGATTTCAACTGGGATTTCTTGTTTCGTAGCGTTGATTCGTATGCAACCGCACGAAGTAACCGCTTTTGCCACTGCTCTATTAACGCGCCCGCTAGACTCACTGATTTTGCTAAGCACATCTACGATACTTTTGTGTCTGATGAGATACTCATCTACAGTTTCCTGAAATTTCTGCACTTGAGGATCTTCCACAGTCTTCACCTCTTATCTAGAAACCTAGACGAAGATAACCTGGTGGACGTGGCGGGATTCGAACCCGCGACCTTTCGGATGCGAACCGAACGCTCTCCCACTGAGCCACACGCCCACAACGCATAAAGAGTACGCAAAGCAATTCTACTTTAGCCAGAGTAAACAGTCAAGAAAAGCAGTTTCTAAGCAAGAATCTCATCGATGATCTGAATAGCTTGTTCCCTATCCCAATCTGTTGCAAGAATTAGTTCGGACAAGAGGATTTCCCGGGCGCTATCTAGCATTTTTCGTTCGCCACTGGACAAGGGCTTTTCTTTATCTCTAGCTGTGAGGTTTCTTACAACCTCAGCCACTTCAAATATATCCCCTGTCTTTATTTTCTCGAGGTTATTGCGATATCGTCTGTTCCAGTTTGTCGACATTGGAGTACATTCCTGTCTAAGTACATCCAAAACTTGCTCAACTTCTTCAGGATCTATCACATCTCGTAGCCCGATCTCTTCGCTGTTGTCTACAGGGATCATGACTTTCATGTCGCTTATGGGAAGGTTAAGCACGTAATATCTGTGAGTCTTTCCTAGAACCTCTTTTTGCTCTATACCTTCAATGGTTCCGGCGCCGTGCATAGGATATACCACCCGGTCACCAACTCTAAACATATCTATACCTCCCAGTTACCTCCACATACTAAATTGTACTATTAACTGGGGTTTAGGTCAATTGAATTGGGACTATGGTAAGACCTGCAGAAACCTGTACCTAGCAAGGGGAAAAATGGAGAGCTAGCCGCAGCGTAAGATTGCAAACTTAGAGCACCAGGCGGCATAGTATTTATCACTATACTTTGTTTCTATCTGCTACCTAGCATATAATAGTTGCATAAAGAAATAAGGTGAAAGGGGGTGCTTGTGAAATGGATAAGACTGGGCGGTATTTTGCAGTTGCTGGAGCGGTGATCGGTGGAGTTTCTGGTTTTTACTTGTTAGAACCAGTCAGTGAGTTTCTCGCGAGAGAGTTTAGCATTTACCAGTCAGTAGGAGTGATAGCTCTTTTCGTAGGCGTGTTTGCTGGGCTTTTTTATCTTATAGGACCACCAATCTTTCGCCTGATTAAAAAGGGAGTGAAGTCCCTCGAAACCCAAATGGTAAGAATGGCCTTTCAGGATATTTTGGTAGGGGTTGCCGGCCTTATAATTGGACTTATAATTGCTAATTTAATTGCCCCTTCCTTGGGTAGAATACCTGTTGTAGGCAGTTTTCTTCCAGTTATCGCCCTTGTAATACTAGGGTATATTGGAATATCGGTGGCTTTGAGCAAAAAAGAGGATATTTTATCAGTGAGTTCTCGTTTTCGGAATCCAGGTAAAGCTTCTACACAATCTGAGGCGGCTTCGGAAAAGAATCATTCCTCGGCAGTGCCTAAGATTTTGGACACAAGCAGCATAATAGATGGGAGAATAGCGGATATATGCAAGACAGGGTTCGTAGAAGGTCCTATTGTAATTCCCGATTTTATTCTAGATGAGCTTAGACATATAGCTGATTCTTCAGACAACATGAAGAGAAACAAAGGAAGGCGGGGTTTGGACATTCTAAATGTCATGCAGAAAGAACTCCCTATAGAAGTGTCTGTAGTAGAATGGCCTGAAGATACTGACCAAGACGTGGACGTACGGCTGCTTAAAATGGCAATGGCTATGGACGGAGTTATTGTGACCACTGATTTCAATCTTGCAAAAATCGCAGAGCTCCAGGAAGTAGGGGTTCTTAATATTAACCTACTAGCAAATGCGCTTAAACCTATTGTGGCTACAGGAGAAGAAATGGTCATAAGATTGATAAAAGAGGGTAAAGAACCTGGGCAAGGTGTAGGTTATTTAGAAGACGGTACCATGGTTGTCGTTGAGGATGCAAAGAAATTGGTTGGTGAGGAAGTGCAAATAGTAGTAACCAATTGTCACACTACACCGGCAGGCCGCATGATATTTGCTAAGCTAAAGTCTTCTGAAGTGGTTGAACGCTATGAAGGATGACATTTGGGCGTTAATTCCAGCGGCTGGTGAGGGCGAGAGAACTGGGTTTTCAGAACCAAAACAGTTCGTGGTTGTAGCAGGTAAAACCATGTTGGAATGGACGGCAGAGAAGGTTCTAGCCTTGCCTGAAGTAGGCGGGATAGTTGTAGCTTTGCCTCCAGGATTTGAGAAGGATGAGAAGGCAGGACACATTTTAGCATCCCTAAGGCAAAAAGGATCGAAGCCTGTGTTAGCAGTTCCAGGTGGGGTAAACCGCCAAGCCTCTGTGTTTACCGCTCTCCAAGAAGTTCCAAAGGGTGTTAAATGGGTTACAGTCCACGATGCATCGAGGCCGCTTTTCACTGCAGATTTGTTCAGACGAGTTTTGAAAGCAGCCAAGAAGGTATCGGCAGCCATATGTGGGATATCACCAGTTGATACTGTGAAGATCGTCCATACTTCAAAGCTTCATATTGAAAGCACATTTCCTAGAGAGAACATGATTTTGGTGCAGACTCCCCAGATATTTGAGCACAGTCTTTTGCATGTGGCTCATGAACAAGCGGCAAAAGATGGGTTTATTGGAACAGACGACAGCCAGCTAGTTGAGCGATTGGGGCACCAGGTAGCGGTAGTTCCCGGCGAAAGAACTAATATAAAGATTACTTTTCCAGAAGATTTTATCCTTATGGAGAACCTTTTAGAGTCAGATGCCCAGGTTGATTTGGACGAGGTAGACGGGTTTTGTGCAGTAGGTTGCGGGTTTGATGTCCACCCTTTGGTCACAGGGCGCAAATGCGTAATAGGCGGCGTAGAGATCCCTTTTGAAAGGGGACTTTCAGGGCATTCTGATGCAGATGTACTATGCCACGCTATCTGTGACGCTATCTTAGGGGCTTTTTCCATGGGGGATATAGGTAAATGGTATCCTCCTGGAGATTTGAGATTTAAGGATGGGAAAAGTCTCGATTTTTTGACAGACATTGGGGCAAAAGTAAGTGGATCAGGCCGTATCGTTCATGTTGATTGCACTATCGTGGCTCAGTCTCCCAAGATGCAGCCACACATTGAAGAAATGAGGGAGAATATATCGAGGGCGTTGGATATCGAAAAAGACAGAGTGTCTGTAAAGGCTACCTCGCCTGAACATATCGGCAGCCTAGGCAGGGGCGAGGGAATAGCAGCTTTTTGTACAGCGACCGTTTTTAAGAAAGGAAGGGGCTAGAGGTGGGCATCGTTGTTTATAACACGCTATCAAGACAATACGAAGAGTTTGAACCCATTGAAGAAGGACACGTGAAGATATACGTATGTGGGATCACACCTTATGACAGTAGTCATATAGGCCATGCTCGCCCCGGCGTGTTCTGGGATGTTGTCAGGCGCTACCTTCTTTACAAAGGCTACAAAGTTACTTTTGTAACCAATTTTACAGATATTGAGGACAAGATCATAAAGAGGAGCCAAGAAACTGGGATCCCATTTATGGAGATAGCCGAAAAATATTCTAGAGAATATATAGACGCCATGGACAAACTAGGTGTGAAAAGAGCCGATGCCTATCCTAGGGCTAGTGAAGTGATCCCCGAGATCATAGAAATGGTAGAGGGGCTCATAGAGAAAGGTTACGCGTATGAGTCTTCAGGAGACGTGTATTTCAGGACAGAGAGATTTCAAGATTATGGCGCGCTTTCAGGGAAAAACCTTGACGAGTTGATGCCAGGAGCTAGAGTTCAAGTTTCAGGGCTGAAAGAATCTAGTCTAGACTTTGCGCTCTGGAAAGCAGCTGATAAAGATGAACCTGGGTGGGAAAGTCCGTGGGGCTGGGGTCGGCCCGGGTGGCATATAGAATGCTCTGTTATGGTCTTAAAATTCTTGGGACCCAGTATAGATATGCACGGTGGCGGAACGGAACTTATATTCCCCCACCACGAAAATGAAATAGCTCAATCTGAGGCTTTTACAGGTGTTAAGCCTTACGTTAAGTATTGGATCCACCACGAGATGCTGAACCTTTCAGGCGAAAAAATGTCCAAATCTATAGGTAATGTGCTCGGCTTAACGCATATTTTGGAAACCCACGATCCCATGGCAGTTAGGTTGTATCTCCTTTCGGCTCACAGGCGAAAAATACTCGAGTATTCAGAGGAACTTCTTCAGTCAGCAGAAAAAGGATGGAACAGGATCGAGACTTGCGTTGAGAACGCTACCAAGTTTTTGCTGGATCCTGATGCTCAGGGGTTAAGCGATCCAACTATGCTTATAGAAGGTATTGGGAAATGTGAGAAAGAGTTTTTCCAAGCGATGGATTACGATTTTAATACGCCAGGAGCCATAGCCGCAGTTTTTGATCTAGTTACTGCCATCAATTCTCACATAGTAACTACGGGCACTACTACGTCTGATGAATTTGGCAGGCAAAAGGTTGGAGAGGCGTATGCCCTTCTCATTCAATGTCTAGGTATTTTAGGACTCACACCTAGGATTTTAAGTACGCTACCAGGTACAAGAGAAGCTCAAGGGGATGATGTAAGTCAGGATCTTCTTAAGATACTAGTTGATATGAGAGATGCGGCCAGAAAAGCGAAGGATTTTGAAACTGCGGATTATATAAGAGAAAGATTGTCACATTTGGGGTTTGTGTTGGAAGACACATCTTCGGGTACCAAGGTTCGAATTGGGAAGTAGGAGGGGAGATGGAAGGGCATGAGTGAGACAGTCCGAGGGAAACCTGAGAAGGCTGAGATGAGCGTAAGAATACTATATTATCCGTTTATGGGAACGGATATTGACACAGAGCGGTTAATCCTTTTAGCCCGTCTTTGTTATGCTCCAATGGGAATAGATGAATTGGAGGACCTTTTGACTGGGGACAAGCCATCCAAGGAGGATACAGGCAAATTTATTCGGAATCTGATCAGATCTGGGCACTTGGGAGCTCTTGAACACTGGCACACGACTTTTGCTGTAGAAGGTTATTCAAGGATATCCAGCCAGCAAAACGATAGGCACAGACTGATGAAAGTGTTCAAAGATTCAGGCGTTTTCTATTACAACGAACCTGTACAAGCTAGTGCAGACGTATCCCAGCTGCAACAGTCCCAGCGGTACGTAAAAGAAGATAATTTTAGATACATAACTCCTCCAAGTTTTTATGAGCACCCTGAGTTTTTAAAAAGATTTGAAACCCTGCAAGATGAAGTGTTAGATATGCAGAGACAGGGACTATCATTGGGTATCCCTGCTGAAGATGTGAGGTTTGCACTTACTAACGCTACGGAAACTAGGTTTGTAGTGACCACAAACGCCAGGCAGCTGAGGCACATGTTTAACTTGAGATGTTGTCAAAGAGCCCAGTGGGAAATTAGGGAAATGTTTACCCGTTTGTTGGAGCAGTACAAGGAGATCGCTCCAAATATCTTTTACAAAGCAGGAGCGTCATGTGATGAGTTTGGCTATTGCCCTGAAGGCAAGATGTCATGCGGCAGAGCTCCTACATTAGATGAGTTAAAGAAAGCGTATAAGACTTCAAAGAAGGAAAAGAAGGAAGGCTGAAGGGGTATACCAGCGGTCAAAAGGAGCAGGTTTGAGTTACATGGCTTGGGTTGTTGTAAAGAGTCTTGAGGAATGGTGAAAAGTACGGTGGGGAAGAAGCGTTCGAGAGAGGGACATAGGAAGATTACAATTTACGGGAAACAGCCTGTAAATGAAGCTTTAGAAAGCGAATGGCCTGTTTATGAGATCATAGTGCGCAAGGGGCAAGATGGATCTCAGTTGGAATCAATCCTAGCTAAGGCCCGTTCTTCAGGCATTTCTATCACCTACATGGATGATCGCGATTTTGATGCTGTTTATGGCAAGTCTGCCCAAGGTGTAGCGGCGGTTATAGGTGAAGTAGTTTTCAAAGACCTAGATGAAGTGTTGGGTCAAGTGCCGTCCGGTGAAGATCCTTTGTTTGTCGCGTTAGATGGCATAGAAGATCCTCAGAATTTGGGGTCAATTTGTAGAACTTCCCATGCCATGGGAGTCCATGCTGTGGTTATACCTAGAAGGAGGACGGCGCCTATTGCAGAGGGAGCGTTTAAGGCTTCAGCAGGAGCCGTTTTTTATCAACCCGTTTGCGAAGTGCCCAATATCCATCATTTCATTCAATGGTGCAAGAAGAATGGGATTTGGGTTTACGGACTTGATGCTGATGGGCCAGTCTCTTTATGGGACATGGATCTCAAAGGACCTATTGGGTTAATTATCGGTTCTGAAGGGAAAGGCCTGTCCCGCCTGGCACGTGAAAGATGTGATGGGCTTATTAAGATCCCAATGTTTGGGAAAATAAATAGCCTCAATGCAAGCGTTGCCTGCGGCATGTCATTGTACGAAGTTCAGCGACAAAGAAATGTTAGATGTTGATTTTCACATGGTAAGGAACATATAATGTATATACATCCAAGCACCATAAATCCAATCGGGAAACTTACAGAGTGTAGGCCAAAAACAACCGGGGAGGGGTGCTGTTTGGTTACTAACCCCCAAAGTAGGTTAGATTCAGTTTTTGATGAAATGCAGGACGAGGAAATAGTAGAGGTGGCCAGAGCAGGTTCGGTTGAGGCCCAGGAGTATCTTATCAACAAGTACAAAGGTTTTGTAAAGGCAAAAGCAAGGTCATATTTTCTGATTGGTGCAGATCGTGAGGATATTATACAGGAAGGAATGATAGGGCTTTATAAGGCTATAAGAGATTATCGGAGCGATAAGCAAACGTCATTTAAATCTTTTGCAGAACTGTGTGTAACCAGACAAATAATTACTGCCATAAAGACGGCGACTAGACAAAAGCACATCCCGCTCAACTCGTACGTCTCACTCAATAGGCCCATATATGATGAGGATTCGGATAGGACTCTGTTGGATGTTATGCCCAGCGAACAGGTTTTAGACCCTGAGGAGGTAGTCATCAGCGCCGAGGAGCTCACGAGGATGGAGGAACAAGTAGCAGAAATTTTGAGCGATTTGGAATGGCAAGTTCTCAATTGTTACTTAGATGGAAAATCTTATGTTGAAATTGCAAACGAATTACAAAGACATGTGAAATCTGTGGACAACGCTTTACAGCGAGTGAAAAGAAAACTTGAGCGATTTGCAGATCAAAAAAGCATCACAATCGTATCTGAAAATGGACACGTTTCCTTGCGTGAGAACTGATGAGAAACCGCTGGAGTAACATGTTTGCAGGTTCCAGAGTAAAAAGGCTTAGAGTAAGAGGTTCCTGTGTAAAAGGTTCCAAAGCAAGAAGAGGGCAAGGAGCCTCAGATTGATTGTATTGACAGAGTAAGCACATCATTGTACTATTTGATTTGTGTTAATTCTTAACAGCCAGCGTAGCTCAATTGGCAGAGCAACTGATTTGTAATCAGTAGGTCGTCGGTTCGAGTCCGACCGCTGGCTCCACTTTTTTGAAGCATGGGGACGGTTCTCCTGCTTCTTTCGAGAAGCAGGAGAACCGTCCCCATGCTTCACCCACAAACCTTGAACCGCTATGATCAGGACAAGGATTCTTTCGACAGGGAACTGGGTGATGCTGTGGGCGCCCAACTTCTGTCTACATGACAAAATGAAAATCCGTTGTTTTGTTTGACTCCAAACGGGACAAGAGTATGGGAGAACCTTGAAGACGGTGTGACGGGGTTGAAAAAATGTTTGGCGATACGGTTGGCGGTTGGGTAATTATGTGCGTTTGAAACACCCAGGCAAAGGAACCGAAGGATACGTCACGCTACGTGAGGCAATACTCCGTGTGTTATGTACGCTCACAGGAGAGCCGCCGGAGAAATACCACGCTTTTGAATTGTTAGTAACCCTTCACATGTAAATATAAGAGGCGACGCGCAGAATCATCGTACCTGCAGACTTAGAGTTTGCTCAGTTACACAAAATCCTGCAAGCGGTCTCGGGCTGGAGAAACTACCGCCTACATGATTTTATCTTCTTTGCCGAAGAGAAATGTGTGCCAGTTGCCAGGCTCGTTCCTTTTGAAGAAGGCCTTTATTACGACGAACAGGTCATTTTTGAAAGGAATATGCTTTACCTGAGTTTTTTCCGCAGTACAAACGTATGATCTATACCTAATAGATGATGACACGATAGTTGTGATAAACGGAGATAGGGTGTTTTGGATAAGGGGAGGGGTAGAGTATTTTCCCAAGGCAATGTACCAAGCAGACAGATTTCATGTGAAGGGGGATTTGAAGCAGTTTTTGAGTGGCACGGAGGGATTAAAAGAGTGCCTAAATGCATTTGACGGTAGCGATTCAAAAGTGCTTATGGAATCGTTGTTTACTGCTATACCTGAGGTTAAGGGTAAAAGAAGGCAGGATCCCGATAAAGGGATCTGGGACAACACGTTCTGGAGGGTTATCCAGCCTATTTAATCGGTTAGATCTGCGCCATATCGAACTTGAGGAACAGAGGAGGAAGTTCAAGATTGCATCTAGGGATATTTTAGATGTGGCTTTGAATGTGGAGGAAGGAAGAATACTCAGAAGGTAACAGGATATCGTTATTTGATCGGCCATCCACTTTTAATTGAGCAAGTTAAGGTAACTCATTGATTACTTAAATTTCCAAGAACTCGGGAGATTAAGGTTCTTACCTACAACTGCTTGACAGGCACGCTTACGAACGGCGTGTTGTGTAGGCATTTCTTTTGTGACTATAATTGAAGAGGAAGTGCCAACCGGAAAAGGAGCTCTGTCGATCGAAATTTGTTCGGAAGATCCAGGAGGTATCGCAGAAATGGCTTCGCGCCCCGAGATAATTCGAATAGGCATATGCGAAGATTCTGAACCTGACATGCGGATATTGAGGAAGTATCTTAGCGAGTGGCAAGCAGAGGTGAACCAGGGCAAGCGTTTGACGGAAGAGGTGCCTATCACCTTGGATCTCAAGGTTTCAGAGTTTTCTGACGCCGAGGGATTCTATTTTTCCTATCCTGACGATCCCCGGTTCGACGTCCTTTTATTGGACATTCACATGAGCTCTCTTGACGGCTTCCAGTTAGCAAGAAGCATCCGGGATAAGGACCCACGGGTAGCCATTGTATTTGTAACTGGAGATCCAGATTATGCAACCAGAGGGTATGACGTGGATGCTTCAGGCTATATCGTAAAACCCATAGACCGTCAAGAATTCTACGCGATCATGGACAAGTGTTTCCTATCTCTTAGACACTACAAGACCGAACTTATTTGGGAGACCGATGGCGACCTCCATAAAATATACCAAGAAGACATACTGTATTTTGAATCCGATGGGCACATGATAACTGCAGTTACTCTTTATGGGCGATTTACCAGGAGGCTTACTTGGGCAGAACTAGAAACCATGATCTCGCCGAACATGTTTGCGCGGATTCATAGATCCTACATTGTAGGGCTGCACCATATAGATGTAATTTCAAAGGACGAGGTCATTTTGGATGACGGGTCAGTGTTGCCCATAAGCCGTAGGCTTGGAAAAGATTTGAGAGAGAAATTCGTCAAGTTCCACACGGAAAAAGATAGGCGGTTTTTTTGATGATAACTCTGAAATATGCCCATGTGGTATTTGCCCTTGCGGTCCTAGCGGGATCTTTCTGGTTGCTCTACAAAGTAGTCCTTCCAAGGATGGTTGACCGCCGCATCCACAACTATCAGAAAGACCTTCTAGAAAGGCATTTTGAGGAAATAAACGAAGTATATATGAAAATGCGGGGGTTCAAGCATGATTTTCACAACCACCTGCAGGCAATGAAGGCCCTCATTGAACTAGGAGAGTACGACCAACTGGCTGTCTACCTGTCCCAGATTTCAGAGGAATTGGAGAAGATAGACTGGACCGTAAAGACAGGCAACCTTATGCTCGACTCTATATTAAACGTGAAACTCACTCTGGCAGAGGAAAAGGGTATAAAAATTAGCGCTGCAGCTTCTGTACCAGAAACTCTGATGCAGAAAGACCGATATTCTGTGACCGATGTGGAGCTCTGCACCATAATAGGCAACCTTATGGATAACGCTATAGAAGGGTGCCTTACGTTAGATAATGAAGAGGACCGTTTTATCAGACTCCTCATACGCCCCATGAAAGGTAATCTCTACATATACGTGGCAAACTCATACGGCGGAGAGCTGCGTCGCCTTGGAGACGCATACGCGACCACAAAGGAAGGCCATGAGCATGGATTTGGTCTAAGGAGCATAGATGGGACCGTGGATAAATACGGCGGCTCGGTTAACCGTAAGAGCGAGCCCGGAGTGTTTGTCACTGAAATACTCTTGCCCATAAACCATATAGATCAAGAGGGAGTCCCATCGCACTAAAGTGCTGTCGGCCCACCCTACAATTGACCTATCCCATGCGCTAGCCACCACATACGACAAAAAACATACCGCTTATGCCAAAGACAGCTCCATATGCAAAACCTGTGGTAATCTGCTCTTGAAAGAGGGATCGACGGCTTTCCATATAAGCGGCGGAATTGAGTGAATTAGGGGGTACCTTCTTTGGAAGATGTGACAGAAGAAAGCAGGAGACCTGAAAGTGGTTTTGGTGAAAAAAAGCCTGAGAATTCATTATGGCAGAATATGTTTTATCTCCTAAAGAATATATACCGTACCGACAAATTGTACTTAGCATTCATTGTGCTGATAGTACCTGTACAGATAGGCATAATAGCGCTGGAGGCCTATGTGCCTAAGGCCGTGATAGGAGGGATAGATGTAGCCGAATCACTAAGAGTTTACCTCCTGAGCATAGTATATCCGGTCCTTTTGTATCTTGCAGCAAAATGTCTATACGTCATTCTGGACTACAAGCTTGTAAAAGGCGGGGCAAACCAGCGAGCTCTGTACATGACTTACGGCTTCAATAAGGCCATAGACATGGATTATCAAGATTTCTCTTCTGAAAAAGGTCAGACTCTGGTTAGTAGGGGGCTTGCTCTTGCAGACGAAGGGGATAGCACCCTTCTTGTAACGTTTGGTCAGCGATGTTCGGCTTTTTTGGCTGGGATCGTTGGGATAGTCTTTTTCGCAGGATTGGTTGCTCAAATACACCCTTCTCTTCTCGTGTGCATATGTGTTTCTGGTGTCATCCAGTACTATTACGGAGAACGCTTGGCCGAATTTAAGGAAAAGACCGTTAAAGAAACGAGAGGGCTAAGGACAAAGATGCGATATGTTCGCAGAACCAAAGGCGACTATGAGTACGCCAAGGACATACGCCTCTACAGGATGGCAGACTTATTTCGCGATACAGAAAGAAAACTAGAGGGTGAATGGGAGTATTACAGGAGAAAAGAGAGGATCAGAGACTACGGCGGATTTGCTCTCACTGCCTTGTTGATCTTTTTCCGAGATGGCCTCACCTATTTCTACCTTACGTCCATGTTCCTTTCTGGCAGCATCCAAACAGCTGACTTCGTGTTCCTTTTGGGCATAACTCGTGGAATTTCAGGGTGGCTAATGGATCTTATCTCTCAAATAACGGCTATACATGGAGATATGGCGCCTCTCAACGACATGCGCGAATATCTAGAATACCAAGATTCTCTTAAGCGTGGTGAAGGTCTACCGGTTCCAACACGATACGATATTGAGTTCAAAGACGTATGGTTCAAGTATCCTGGTTCTGACAACTGGGTCATAAAAGGCATGAGTTTTCACATAAAAGAAGGGGAAAAGGTAGCTATAGTTGGGGTAAACGGTGCCGGCAAAAGCACTATCGTTGGCCTTATAATAGGCCTTTTGCATCCTTGCAAGGGTGAGATCTTGATTGGCGGAGTAAATGCAGAGGAAATGAACATAAATGAAAGGTATGCTCTCTTTTCTGCAGTTTTTCAAGATGTGCACATTTTTCCTGATACGGTGGCGAACATGGTGATGGGCAGTGATTATACAGAACTAGACTTGATGGATATAGGAAGCTCTGGCTCTGATTCTGAAAAGGTTCAAACACCTGACGAGGCTTATCGTAGAAGAAAGGTTGAAGAAGCTTTGGAAAAAGCGGGACTTATAGAAACGATCCGGGCCCTTCCCTATGGTATGGATACGTATCTTGGCAAGATGTCCCGTGAGGGCGCTGTAGATCTTTCAGGAGGCCAAAATCAAAGGCTTGTACTGGCTAGGGCCATATATCGCGATGCTCCCATAGCTATACTTGACGAACCTACTGCCGCTTTGGACCCCATAGCCGAGAGTGAGATATATGAACGGTACAACCAACTGGTAAAAGGAAAGACAGCCATATTCATATCCCACAGGCTCGCGTCCACTAGGTTTTGCGATAGGATCTTTTTCATTGAAGATGGCCAAATAATAGAAGAAGGTAGTCATGAAGAGCTGATGAGATATGGCGGTAAGTACAAAGAAATGTTTGATATCCAGGCATATTACTACCAAGATCATCTAGAAGGCGACAAGTTATCTGTATTGTCCAAGGATGGAGGTGAGTCGCTGTGAAAACAGAGGCTACAGAAGGAACCAGAAGACAGGGCCGAATAAATAGCGGGCTACGCGAGGTTTGGGAGGGGTTCAAACTCCTTTCCAAGATAGATAGATCTCTGGGTAGAAATTCTATAATCTTGGGGTTCTTAGATGCAGTAGTTCCTCTTTTGGCAGTCTACATGGGCGCAAGGGTAATTCAGGTCCTCACATCAGGCGGAGATATTATGAAAACCGTGCTTCTGGCCATTACCGTTAACCTAGTGCTTACTCTTTTGGCGAAGTGGGTAAATGTGCAATTTGACTACGGCAGGATGGAGGTATGGCGCAAGAAAGATGCAGCAGTGAGCGATAAATTGATGGAGGTAGATTTCGAAGTTCTGGAAGACCCGAGAACTCATGAAAAGCTGAATTGGTTGCGGGAAACAGAGAAGTTTTTTGACTATGGGTTGGCAGCGGAGGCTTACTACGCGAAAAGCATAGTAAGGGGTGGGTTCACGCTTCTTATTGGCGCCATCATGTCCGCTAGAGTCTTCAAAGTGCCACTCCCTGGCGTAACAATACCTTTATTCTTGCAAAATACCGTCTTTATTGCTCTTATCGCGGGGATAAATGTCTGGTGTGTGAAACTGGCCCAGCGCGGTGTCTCTCAATTGGATGAGCTTAGCCAGTCGGAGGCCCGGTCTATAAACCTGCTGTTTTCAGCCTATTGGCCGTATTGGGGCGACTATTCGTATGGGAAAGATACTCGTCTCTATACCCAAAAGGCATTGAAAAGCGGAATTGCCCAGGTGCCGGAGCTGCTTGGAAACGTATATGCTAGGTTTTTGGGGTACAGCACTAGTATTGGGGTCAAAAACGCTGCAGCTCAGATAGCCACAATGGGTTTAGTCTACGGTTTCGTCGGGGTCAAAGCATATTACGGACTTGTTACAGCAGCGGATATCATCCTTTTCGCAGGCACGGTGACCTTGATGATGACAGGTCTCACAGACTCTATGCAGAACTACAGTAAAGCGTTACTCAACACATCCTATATCAAAGTGCTTGACGAATTCTTAAATCTCGAAAGCGAAAGGTACCAGGGAACCCTTCCCGTTGAAAAGCGAGACGATAACGAGTATGAGATAGAAGTTAAGAACGTAAGTTTCAGATATCCTGGTTCAGATAAATACGTTCTGAAAGATGTAAATCTGAAGCTGAGAGTAGGGGAAAAACTTGCAGTAGTCGGCATGAACGGCAGCGGCAAAACTACTCTCGTAAAGCTCATCACCAGATTTTACGATCCTACAGAAGGTGAGATTACCCTTAACGGAATAGATATCCGGAAGTTTGATTACCAAGAATACCTCGACCTTTTCTCGGTAGTGTTTCAGGATTTCAAACTGTTGTCGTTCACCATTGCGGAAAATGTTGCTGCAAACACGACTTACGATGATAAGAAGGTTGAAGAAGCGTTGAAGTTAGTAGGTTTCGAGGAGCGTCTAAGGAATATGCCAGATGGGATACGCACCTATATTTACAAAGATTTTGCCGAAACCGGCGTAGAGATATCTGGAGGCGAAGCCCAGAAAATAGCCATGGCCAGGGCCCTCTACAAAGGTGCTCCGTTTGTAATACTAGATGAACCTACTGCGGCCTTAGATCCCATATCCGAGTTTGATATATACACGAGATTTGACAGTATAGTCCAAGGTAGGACTGCAATCTACATATCTCATAGACTATCGTCGTGTAGGTTTTGTGATGACATCGTGGTATTTCACGAAGGACGCATTGTCCAAAGGGGTAATCACGATGAACTTATCAAAGACACAGAAGGCAAATACTACGAACTTTGGAGCGCCCAGGCTCAGTACTACAAAGAACAAGAGATAGACGTTTTGTTGTAGAAGCATAGGGACGGTTCTCCTGCTTCTCGAAAGAAGCAGGAGAACCGTCCCTATGCTTCCTTGGAACCTACGCGGAATAATTGAGTCAAACAATACGAAAAGAGGGATTGTTATGGGAGGGATTGTTATGGGAAGGCGGTACCGTCTTGTTTCCTTGAATTTTAATAACGTGACTAGATTCTCGGCAGTCGGTCTCATAATACTCGCCATGTGTCTATCTGGATGCCGCGTCATCCCCGAGCCTGGACCATCTTCAAATGTCACATTTGCTGCTCCCATAGAAACGCCCCTTCTTCCTGTTCTCATTGGGAAAACTGATGGGTCGTGTGCTCAGGGGCAAAGGGTTTCTTATGTGTGGCCCAGACTCCCAGAGTCTTATGGGAAAGGGCAGGGTGAAGGCATAGGTGACCTAGGAGATCTGGTCCTTGAAGAACTTTGGCCCATTTCTGTTCCCAGGGACAACCTGGTAGCTTGTGCTGATGAGCAGGTACTTTTTAACTTATTTTTGCCCCAAGGTGGTGACCAAGACCCGGGGGCAAGCGGGACAGTGAATCTGGAGCGATGTACGGCGCGCCTCGATCTTTGGGCCCATTTTGAAGCCCGCGATGCCTATGGAGAACCAATTCCTCTCCACACGGAATACCTAAAACCCATCTTGCGCAAAGGGGCGTCTATTGAGTCAGCTGATGAGGCAGGGGATATGAGTCTTTCTTGGTCCATTCCGCCTAGCATCCTAAAGGAGCCCGACAACAGTTTTGTATTGAGACTTACTTTAGAATTTGGCGAGGCAGAGGATATGCCTACAGTCAGTTTCGCCTTTGTCCTTATGGTTGCCCAAGAGGGGTCAACGGACGAGATTTTGAATCTTTCGAGCCAGGTGTCTGATGCGGCATGGAGCGGTGATGAAGAGGTTCTCTCTGAGATATTCCCTGAGTGGGACATAGGCCTTTCGGACAAGGTTATGCCATACAACGTGCACGCTCCAGGGACTGGAAAGACGCTTTTGTGGAAAACTCCGGGCAAGACTTTTACTTTGAAAGAAGAGCCGGAACCTAAGCTTTGGGTTACTTCTTTTGGCCCTTCAGTTGATGGGCCGTATGCTGAAGTCTCAACCTACTATGAGGTGCAGGTACAAGATGACTCATCTAGAGTGAAAGAAGTGTGGGCAGTAGAGGAAACTATAAACCTTAGAAATGACGATTCCGGCGACGGTTCGGAAGATAAATCATGGAAAGTCTTTATGCTCACCCGTTCTTCAGTTCTCCTGGAAACTACCGATCCCCATGCTCTACCGGGGCTAAATACGTTCCCTGAAATAAATGTCAGCGAAAAGGACGACTTGCATGTTCTACGCGTTGGCCCTTTCTATCAAGCCAGGCCTTGGGATGGTCGAAAGTGGAGTCATGATGGAAAGTACGTCGCTTTCCCCGGAGTATCCAAGGGTGAGGAAAGGTCTTCAAAAACGCTTGGCACTTCCGCTTTGGGAAGTGAAGGAACCGGAGTCGGTGCCCTATGCCAGACACCCAGGCGCATTGCCGATTCTTACTTATCAAGCGTTTGGGCCATCTGCCCCGACGATGGAACAGGCGTGCGGCTTTTTGCTGTAGACAGTTCCTCATCTATTGAGATGCTCGACTGGGCGCGAGACGGGTCAAAGGTGCGCTTCATGGTTATGGGCCTCATGACTGCCGGTCCTTATGTAGATGAGTCGGGGTATTGGGTGGTTGAAGTGGACTTGGATTCCCTCGAGGTACAGGATATAGCGTTTGTGAGATATCCTTCCGTACCTCCTTATCCCGCCGACTTGTTTGTAGCCGAAGATGGTCAGACGATAGTATTTCGCCATCTTCACGACCTATGGAAAGTAAACGTGGAAACGAAAGAGGCTCTAAGAGTTGCTGACGATTTACCTACTTGGGACGGCCTCTTTAGTTTGAGGTACTCTCCTTCCGGTCTTTTTGCAGCCTATGGGCAAGCTTTTGATGTCGGAAAGATGGGTTACGTTTCCTATGACCTGACGTCAGGCGAGACTTATCAGGTGGAGGTCAATCCGTCCCAGGTTCGTTTACCTCTAGGTCTACGGCACGGAGCGCAAATCGAGCCCGATTGGGCTTATTTCTGGGGCTTTAGCCCCCAAGATGAGGTTGTGGTTGAACTTTGCCGTCATGATGAATTGAACCACGGTGAAAGTTCATCTGTTCCGGCAGGAGGTGTGTCGCTTTGTCTTTACACTCCCCAGGGGGACCTAAAACACGTGATTCCCATGCCTACCAGTGACGAAAAAGATAGGATCGGTCCTTTTTCGTGGTCCCCAAGTGGCGACAAGTTGGCTATGGTTTCGGGACCTTTGGGCGAAATCTTTTCCGAGGAGATTGGATTTGACGTAAGGCATGTGGTGCCTAAGGAAATCTGGATTTGGGACCGATCCAAGGGGGAAGCGGAAAAACTTTGTGACATTTTAGTCCAATTTAACTTTGATCGACCCCAGTACGTAGGGGTAGAATCCATCGAATGGATAGAAACCGAGAGAGGCGAGCCTCAAGCTCTAGAAGTCTGGTTCCTTTGGGATCCAGAAACAGGCACGCCTGAGCAGAAAGGGATAAGAGTAGACCTAGATGGAAATGTAGATATGATCGAGCGAGTCTGCCCTTACAGTGAAGAAGGCAAGGCGCTTTTGGGCGCTATAGGAGATATAACATTTGTAGCTGAGCCCGTCGAAGGATCGACTGTGAATGCGTTTAATGTAGTAGCTAAGATAGGTGCGAACCAAAGCGGTGACAAAGAAGGAAAAGAAATCCTCATCACTGAAAACGGTCCCCTCCGCATAGATCATGTGGTCATCGAGAACGATAAAATGGTTATGACCGGGCAAACTCCAGACGAATATGGAAATGGTTCCTACTGGATATATGTGATATATGGGGACGGTTCTCCTGCTTCTTCTTATGACTGAAAGAAGCAGGAGAACCGTCCGGTGCTGTCAGAAAGGTTTGGGAGGCGCCTTTATCTCGGGAGGGATCAAGCACTCATACTGTCTTCCTTTGAGTTGGATCTGCCATTCTTCTCGCGCCTTTTGGCGAAGGTCTGGATCTGTTAGAAACCGATATCCTGCAACACCTAGTATTTTCGCGGCGTAAAGCATGCCCTTGTGGCCTATGCTCATCCCTGAACACGAAGTAATGGCCCAACTGTGGCCGGGAATTCCTATGGGATGACACGCAGTAGAAAACTGGGCGGTAGGCACGACCCATGACACATCTCCTACATCGGTGGAGCCCGTTCCTTCTCCTATTTCATCCCTGTATGGTACCTGAGTATCGCAAAGGTGTTTTTGGCCCAGAGTGACGCCAGATTCCTCCAAGGATTCTACTGCTTGCTCTACAAGTTCGGGTTCAAACTGCTGTTGCATAGTCTGGGCAAACTGAAGTTCTTCTTCGCTCCATTTGGGTGCGCCGATTTCTTCCATCACAGAATGAAAGGTTTGGGCGATTACCCGGTTGGGTATAACGTTTGCAGCACACCCTAAAAACAGTTCTTCAAAGCGAGTTTGAGTCATAAGAGCTGCGCCTTTTGCGATGTCTTGTACCCATTGGCGCATCTTTTTGAGTTCAGCGATATCTTTAGCGCGGACATCAAAGAAATTCTGCGCGTAGTCTGGCACTACGTTAGGTGCCCCTCCGCCATAAGAAATCACGTAGTGTACTCGGCATTCAGGCCGCATATGTTCCCTCATGCGCTCTACGCCCGAGTTCATTAGTTCAACTCCGTCTAGGGCACTTCTTCCGTTCCAGGGACCTCCTGATGCGTGGGCAGTTTTGCCGTAAAAATTGAACTTAAGGACAAAGTCTGCCAAGCTGGATTCGTTTCTCACCGAATTAGTAGCCCCTGGATGCCAAGTGAGGGCTACATCTAGGTCATCGAAAACGCCATCCCTTACCATCCACGTCTTCCCGAAAGAACTTTCTTCTGCCGGGCAACCATAGTAGCGAACCGTGCCGGGAAGGCCTTTTTGCTCCATGACGTGCTTTAAAGAAACGGCTGCTCCCATAGAAGCTACACCCAGAAGGTTATGGCCGCACCCGTGACCTGTTCCGCCTTCTATGAGCGGTTCTTTGTAAGGCACAGGTTTGTTAGACACCATCGGCAAAGCGTCATATTCTCCCAAGAAGCCTATTACCGGTTTCCCCTCACCCCAAGAGGCGACAAATGCAGTTTCCATGCCGCCTATGCCAGAACGTATTTCAAACCCATGGCTCTCAAGATAGTCCATCTGTAGTTTGGCAGACCTGTGTTCATCTAATCCTAGCTCAGCGTAACCCCATATTTCATCTGAAACCGAAATCAATTCCGACTTGTGTTCTTCCACCCAATCTAGAATTTCTATTTCCATAATCGTCCTCCTTTGAAGTTTACTGAAGCAGTGAAAGTGCCAAAGCAGAGGGGACGGTTCTCGCGCTTCTTTCGGCAGTCGAAAGAAGCGCGAGAACCGTCCCCATGCTCCACTACTTTCTCCTCCTTTCCAACTCCTCCGCGACATCTTGGATCGTTAAGTTCTGGCTGACCATGAGGACCAAAAGGTGATAGATCAAATCGCTTATTTCACCAACCATTTCTTCTTTGGCACCGTTTTTCGCCGCGATTATGACTTCTGACGATTCTTCGCCTACTTTTTTAAGAATCTTGTCTAGGCCTTCGTCAAACAAGTATGACGTGTACGAACCTTGCGCTGGGCTGTGTTTCCTTTGGCTTATCACATCATATAGTTCCCCTATGACCTTTTCGGTATCTGGCGTGTCTCGGGTATCTTCCCCCTCTTTAACTGCAAGATTGAATATAGGGTTGAAGAAGCATGAGTAACTTCCAGTGTGGCAAGCTGCTCCTACCTGTTCAACCAAAACTAGTAGGCTGTCTTTGTCGCAATCGCAATACAATCCTTTAAGATATTGGATGTTCCCCGAGGTTTCTCCTTTCTTCCACAGTTTCTGCCTGCTTCTGCTGTAATAGTAAACCACCCTTTCTTCCAAAGTCTTCTTAATGGATTCTTCGTTCATGTAGGCCAGCATCAGGACTTTTCCGCTCTTTATATCCTGAACTAAGGCGGGCACCAGCCCATTTTCGTCAAAACTGATCTGGGATATGACCCCTTCCAAAGAGTCCTCGTACTTCACAGAACCCTTTCCTTGCTTTGCTTCTGAATCGTTTTCCATTTTAGGCACCTAAAACGCCAACTCCCCTCTGCTTGAGGTACTTTTTGAGGTCTGTAATCGATATCTCACCATAGTGAAACACTGAAGCGGCGAGGACCCCATCTACACCTGCGGCTACGATGATGTGGTAGAAGTCCTCAAATGTTCCCGCTCCTCCAGACGCTATCACAGGCAGGTTTGTAGCTTTTTTTACCTCTTTGAACAAAGAAACGTCGTAACCGTTTTTCATACCATCCCCGTCGATGCTGTTTATGATGAATTCACCTGCCCCTAAGGAAGTCGCTTTTTTCACCCATTCGGTTACGCTTATACCCGTATCTAAGGTCCCGCCCTTGAGATAGACGTTCCAAGTTCCCATTTTCTTTTGTTTGACGTCAACTCCTACTACTATCCTTTTGCTCCCGAATTCATCTGACGCTTTTTTTATAAACTCCGGATCCTTCACAGCAGCAGAGTTTATAGACACTTTGCTTGCCCCTACGTCAAGGCATCTTTTTATGTCGCCGATGCTAGAAATGCCGCCGCCTATGGAAAAAGGGACGGTTATGCAGGAACCTATGTCGGCCAAAACTGTAAGATCGGTACTTCGGCCTTCTTGAGATGCAGTTATGTCATAAAACACGATCTCGTCGGCGAGAGTTTCTGAGTAGCGTTTAGCCAACGATTTAACGTCTCCAACTTCTTTTACATCACCAAAACGTCTTCCTTTCACAACTTTGCCACCTATCATATCGATACAAGGAATTATTCTAATCCTGGACATTTCATCACCTCATGGAGGGTAAGGAGCCCTTCGTAGAGCGCCTTACCCAATATAGCGCCGTAGAGTCCCATTTTCTTAAGACGCATTAGATCTTTCAAGGAAGATACTCCTCCGGATGCGATAATATCCAGAGACGACCTCGCAGAAAGGTCCTGGTACGCTTTTATGTTG
>Ga0209720_1000326_pt1 | contig 51588 bp, 28 predicted proteins | sample AD_JPNMR3_MetaG_FD_184426 | JGI IMG/M metagenome (GOLD analysis project Ga0209720, IMG submission 184426) | Active sludge microbial communities of municipal wastewater-treating anaerobic digesters from Japan - AD_JPNMR3_MetaG (SPAdes) (version 2) | ecosystem: Engineered > Bioreactor > Anaerobic... | reverse complement strand
AGAAACCGAAGCAGACAGTAATAGAAAAAATGACGAAATAATATCTGTTATAAGAAACGGATATATCAGAGGAAAAGAACTTATCAGACCTGCACAAATTATTGTAGTGAAAAACTAATGGACAATATCATAAAAATAATTTTAGCAGTTTTATTTTTACTCTGTTTGGCAGATATGCCTTATGGATTTTATCAGTTTGTAAGGTTCGCAGGACTAATTGGTTTTGCAATTTTAGCTTATCAGGCAAACCAACAAGGCAGACAGACAGAAATGATAATTTACGGTGGACTTGCTTTGCTATTTCAACCGTTTTTCAAAATCGCACTTGGCAGAGAGATTTGGAACATAGTTGACGTAATTGTAGGAATAGGACTTATAATATCAATATTTATGAAACCTAAGAAAAACCCAAGCTAAAAGCAAGTACATTTGCAATTACTCACAAATATTAAATTTTATTTTTGGTGTTCGTGAACTTCGTTTCGCACAAGCCAACGCACAGACCAAAAATTGCAAAAGAGCTTGCTTTGCCAACCCAGTGAAAAATTGTTTTTAAAAAATTTCCCAACGCTTCAAAATAAATAAAAATACACCGACTCACAGACCAACAAACACAGCAGACAATGATACGAAAACTCAATATTGACAAGGCATACAACGACACGGTGGACAGAAGGCCAGCAGGTAACAGCACCTATAAGAAATTGGCGGTTAAGTCGTTAAATGAAGTTCAGTTTTTCAATCAAACTTTCGTGCAAGTTGACAGTTTTGTGCTTCGAAATCGCCAACTTCTTATAGCTGCCAACCGTTATAATTGCGAAAGGAAACACCAATCACTTGATTATCAAACACCTGAAAAATTATTTAAAAAAATTGTGTAAAACACTTGAAAGTTTCAAAACAATCTTTAACTTTGCAAAGTTAAAGATTTAAGTTCTTTGAAAAATAAAATATTAACAAATTAAAAAAACTGTCCTAATAAAAGGGGACACTTAACTTTACACCCATTTTGAGTAACTTCTACAGCATAATTTCCATTTTGAGTAGCTGTAAAAAATTGATTAGTTTCACCTTCTAAAATGTTATATTCATTATTGCAATCTAGCCATTGATATATAGCCTCTGTAGCATTTGAGAATAGTTGAGAACCATATTGAGAAACAGATGTTTCAACTGTATTAATCGTTAGATCAATAGTAATGATGCTATCGCAGCCTTGAGCATTGGGAATAATAGATGTTATAATTCCTGAATTATAATATGTGGTATTATCAGGGGCAGTGTAGCTAAAACATTCAGTTATAGCAAAAGAATTTAAAGAATGGCAAGATTCATTAAACAGAGCATAAACTTCATTTTGAGAAATGGTTTTTTTATAAATTCTGATATCATCTAAAATATTATTGCTGTAATAATTAATTCCACCAATGTACAAGTTTTCGTTTGAGCTTGGATTTAATACAATATTCTGTTCAAATCCATCATAAAATGTTGGAACTAAAAGTCCATCTAAATAAAAGTATGCAATTGGAGAATTATTATAAGTAGTAATTACATAGTGATGCCAAAGTGTATCTTGGGGTGCTCCCGGTAATGTAGAACCGTAAGGACCATCATAAGGCAATAAAAGATAATTTGGAATTCCGGGTACTGCAATTCCATGATACCCATGATTGTGAAGAAAAATTAAAGTATTATCACTAAAAACAATTCCGTAGTTGCAGGTTCCTGTATTCCAATTTCCTCCTTTGTTTAAAACTTGGTCAACAACACCATATCCATAAGTTGTTCTTTTTGCCCAAAATGAAATTGTGAGTTCGTTATCTGCTTTTAATGAAGAATTATTCGGAATCGTAATATATTGTTGTTGATTGTATACTAATTTTAAAGCTCTGTCACTAACATTAAACCTATCAAATGAATAAGTTATCCCATTAATCTCTATTCCATCATTATGGTATATGCTTTCATCCAATGAATTACCATTAAATTTCCAGAATCCGACTAAACTATCTGTCGGTATTTGTCCAAACAATTTGGTATAAACAATAATAATTAGTAAAAAAATAATTCTTTTCATAACTATATTTATTTTGTAATTATTTAGGTGCTAAGATATGAACAAATAAATATTAATAAAAACTTTTCGCAATATTTTTTTGAATTAATATTTTTCTGACCTTGCTAAAAATTAGTTAAGGATTGGAACTGCCTAATGACATAAATGAATTAAAGCAAACAGTAGTAATAGCAGTAAACCGCCATCCAGCGATTATTTTAATCGAAAACCTGCATTTTCAAAAACATCAGTTGGTAAAAAAGGTGGTCAGTCAGGTCACAAAGGCGATACTTTAAAACAGATTGAAAACCCTGACAAAATTGTAGAACCCCGCAGGGCTCACGCAAGTAATGTCGTCCGGATAAATGTGAATGTGGACACACATTCAATATCGCAGATTTATTTGTTGCAGAAAAACGTCAGGTTTTTGATTTACCACAACCAAAATTAGAAGTTACCGAATATCAAATATTTAGTGGAACATGCCCAATATGTGGAAAAACACATAAAGGAATAAGTCCATCAAGCGTAAATTCTCCAGTACAGTATGGCAATGGAGTAAGAGCATATTTAACAATATTAAGTACAACTTACAAACTTCCATACAAGAAGATACAACAGCTGTTCAAAGATTTATTTGGTTATTCAGTAAACGAATCAACTGTTTATTCTGCAAATAAGAGATGTTACGACGAACTTGCCCAAAGCGAAAAATTAATACTCGAAAATCTATTAAAAGAGCAAGTGGTGCATGCCGATGAAACTGGAATTAAAGTTAACAAGAAAAATCATTGGATACATACACTGTCGAGTATCTTGTTTACTTATCAATTTGCACATGAAAAACGTGGACGTGAGGCTTTTATTAGCGAAAGTTCGATATTGGACAACTTAGTTAATTGGTTAATCCACGACTGCTGGAGTAGTTACTTTAATCTCGAAAAAATAAAACATGCTTTGTGCGGCGCTCATTTAATTAGAGAACTGCAGGGTGTGATTGATAATAATGAGAATAACAAATGGGCGATAGATTTAAGGAGATTTTTACTAGAAGTTAAGGAGATGAGTTTTACCAAACGACTACAAAACAGAAGCAATATTGAGATGAGATATCAAAATATCTGCGAATTGGGCAATAATACAGAACCACTTCCAATAAGAATACCAGGAAAAAGAGGAAAACCCAAAAAGACTAAAGCCCGAAATCTAGTAGAACGTCTCATTAAACATCGTGATGCCGTTTTAGCCTTTGCATTTAACCCAGAAGTCCCTTTTACAAACAATCTGGCAGAAAGAGATTTGCAACCAACAAAATTAAAACTGAAAATTTCTAATTGTTTTCGATCTGAGGATGGTGCAAAAATCTATGCAAGAATCGAAAGTTTTGTTTCTACTGCTCGCAAAAACAACAAAAACATATTCGAAGAATTAAAGGGCACTTTCGATGGTCAAAATTTTTTAACTTTGCAGGGCAGCTAAATAATTACAACTTTCATTTATTATTTCACACAGATCTATTTTAATTAAAGGATGTTGTGCAAGCGTAATTATTTTTATTTTTAGTATAATTGTTGTATATTTGCTGAAAAAAGTTGTGCAAGATGAATAAACTATTCTTAATATATTTTCTCCTCTTTGTTTCAGTAAATTTTGTAATTGCACAAATCCCGGATGAAAACTTACAATTGTGGCTTAGAGCTGATAGTGTTGTAGCGAACTCTAACAAGGTTTCTAGGTGGTATGATTTAAGTTCAAATAATTATCTTATTACCCAGCTGACTGAAATTAATTGTCCCATTGTAATTGAGAATAGCCTTAACAATCAACCAGTAATACAATTTGATGGTATAAATGATTATTTAGATGGTGGAGATATTTTAAACTTAGGTGCAAATAGTCATACGTTTTTTATTGTTGGCAAATCCAATTCAAATAATGGAACTTTTATTGCAAAAAGCAAATGGGCAGCAGTACCTGACAGATACGCACTTTGGTTTGAAACTGGATTATTCAAATGGCAATATCACGATAATAGTCAAAAAGTGTTGACTTCAAGTTTCAACACGTCTCAATATATGCTTATTACTGCTACAAATGATCGCCAAAACGATGTAAATAATCTTTATAAAAACAGTGTATTTTTAGGTCAAATAGATATTGCCAATTCATACAATATAAATAGTTTAAATAATTTCCTAATCGGAGCGTATAATAATTCTAGTGGCACTTTACCTCCTAAAACAGGTTATTATCTTAATGGTGAAATTGGTGAAATAATTATTTATGATTCATTACTAAACACTTTGCAAAAAGAACAAGTTGAAAATTATCTGATGGATAAATATTCTCCTCCTTTATTTTTGGGTGAGGATATTACTATAAGTTATGGTCTATGCGATACTTTATTGATTATTGATTCAAACTTCACTGATATTACATGGTCAACTGGTGAAACTAACGACACTATTTATATAAACGAATCCGGACAATATTGGGTGCAAGCAACAGATATTTTTGGGAGAGTAAAATCTGATACAATAAACGTTCAATTTTCAAATTTAAGTCTACAAAATTCAAGCATTTGCCTCGGAGATTCGGTTTTGTATTCACCGGGCTTAATTGGCACTTACGATTACTTGTGGTCAGATTTAGGTTCAGAATCTTCAAAATATTTTAAAGATGCCGGTGATTATTGGCTAAGGATGGAAGACACATTTGGCTGCTTTGATACTGTATTTTTTTCTGTTGAGGTTGATAGTTTTAAAAATAACATTTCACTTGGCAACGACACCTCGCTTTGCTCGGGCAATACAATTAGTTTAATTGATGGCGCAGAACTTTGCAGCTCTTTTTTATGGTCAACTAATGGTAACACAAATCCAATTCAAACAGTAAACGAAACTGGCTGGCAAAAAATAATAGTTGAAAATACAAACGGGTGCTCAGCCAGCGATTCAATTTATGTTACAATTGTTGGCACTGCACCTACTCCCGGATATATCGTTGAAAATCTTTGTTTTGGTGACACAACACAGTTTATTGATAATTCAACACCTCAGGCAGATATTGTTTCATGGAAATGGATTATTAACGAAAATGATACTCTTTACACCCAAAATGTAGAATGGCTATTCAGTGAGATTGGCATACAAAATATTCAACTAATTGTTGAGTCACTCGCCGGTTGCACTAATAGTGTCGATTTTGATATCGAAATACTTGATGTGCCGGAGGTATCTTATAATTATTCTTCTGTCTGTGTTGGCACCCCAATGATTTTTATTCCCGAAGTAATTCCACCATCCGAAAATACAGTAACTTCTTATTCTTGGTTATTGGACGGCTTTGAAATTAGTAATGTGGAAAATCTAGAATACGTATTTGAAGAAACTGGTTTATTTGAGTTGGTTTTCACCTCCACAATTTCTAACGGATGTTCAAGTAGTTATGTGTCTGAAGTCGCAGTTCTGGATTCATATCCAATTGCAGGCGATTTTACCCTGGTTTCGCCTCATGATTGTTATTATTATTCCAAAAATGAAGTTTTAGAATTTCAATGGAATAATTCAACAGATGCGGCATCATATAAAATTTTATTATCTGGAGACCAGAATTTTCAAGAAAACATTTATTCCCAATCTAACTTAGACACTAATCAAATTACCATACCTCTATCAATTCTGATTGATACAATTTATTGGCAAGTGCAATCAGTAAATCCGTGTGGTGTAATTACAAGTTCAGATGTGCGTAAATTAATTTTATTTGACTATTCAACAATTGCCAATGTCGCTCTTTGGCTGGCTGCTGATTCCACAGATGCTATTTCAAATAAAGTTTCAAAATGGTATGATTTAAGTCCAAATATGTTTGAAATTCTACAAGACAATGATGAATTTAAACCTGTTATACTTGACAATATTCTAAAGAACAAACCTGTGTTAGATTTTGATGGTATTGATGATTATCTTGATGGTGGCAATATTTTAAATTTAGGGTCTAAGAGTAATACTTTTATTTTCATCGCACAAGGGCAAAAGACAATTTTTGCCAAATCTAGAGCATCCGGATATCCAAATAGGTATGCATTTATGTTGAACTTGAATCGGATAGAGAATCTTTATCATGACAACATATTAAGATCTTATGTATATAATGATATTTCATTTAATAATTTGGATTACAATTTTTATAAAATTGAAAATCAAAGAAACACAAGTGAAAACAAATATTATTTAAACAACAGTCTCATCGGATCTGCTTCAATTAATGGTATCCATAACCTGTCTAGTGAATACAATTTTCTGATAGGAGCTTATAATAACTCATTAGGTGGTGTTCCTCCTTTAGTTCATGCAACATATGGCTATTTGGATGGCTCAATTGCTGAACTAATAATTATTGACTCATTATTATCAGAATCAGATTATGCGTTAATTTGTAATTACTTAAGAGACAAATATTCTAATCCCGTAAACCTCTCCTACGACATCCGCGTCCCCTACGGCTTCTGCGATACCGCAATTACAACTGCATACAAACCTTGGTTTACATCGTATGAGTGGAGTACAGGTGAAACAGATTCTATAATTTATGTAAATAAACCAGGACTGTATTCTTGTACAGTTACTGATATTTTTGGTTTTGAAAGCAGTGATGATATAAGGGTTTTTTACCCACCTGTAAATAATTTTGCAGATACAATTGCTTGTTATGGAAATTCTGTAATTTGGGACGCAGAACTTACAGGAGATTATTCCTATGAATGGCTTGGCTCGCCAGAAACTACTCAATCAATCGAAATTTTTTATGAGGGCGATTATGCTTTGATTATTACCGATAGTTTGGGCTGTAAATATTATAGCGATACAATAAACTTTAGTTTTGATAAATATGAATTAACAGCTTCTATAGGTCCTGCAGATACTTTGCTTTGTGCTGGAAATAGATTGAGTTTGGCAACAAATTCTGACGAAACTGTAAGCTATCTTTGGAGTACTGGAGCTGAAACACCTGAAATTACCCTTTCTGAGTCGGGAACTTATTCTGTAACTTGCACAAATTGGCGTGCTTGCTCGGCTAAAGATGAAATTGCAGTAACAATTATGGGAACTGTGCCAAATCCTGATTTTTCTGTGCAAGGACATTGTGCAAAAAATATAATTTCATTTAGCGATCTTTCCACAAGCCAAGACGGAAATATAAATTATTGGCGCTGGTCTGTAAATGGAGAGGAGTTTGCAAATTCGCAAAATTCTGAAATAATACTTGAAGAAGCAGGCATTTACAATATTAATTTAGAAATAAAAACAGATGCAGATTGCGGAGATTATTTAATTAAAAATATTGAAGTTTTCCCACTTCCAGAACCAAAGTTTTTCCCAGATTATTATTGTCAATGGGCAGAAATAGATTTTATTTCTAAAACAACAATTTTAAGTGGAAATATTTTAAATAATTATTGGCAATTTAATGATTTTGATCTTTTTGGAGACACTGTATCTTATGTTTTTGAAAATTCTGGTATTAATACTGTAAAGTTAATAAGCGAGTCAGAGCAAGCATGTAGGGATTCTATTATTAAAGAAATTTTTGTAAAACAAGCAGTAAAACCAGATTTTCTTTCCCAAAACGCCTGTGTTAACAGCGAATCGTCATTTATAAATATTACAGAGCAAAGTTCTTATAATTTACCTGTTTCGTGGAATTGGAATTTTGGTGATGGAAATTTTGGTGAAAATTCAGACCCATCACATGTTTACGAAAATTCTGGTATTTATGATGTGAGTTTATCTGTTGTTTGGCAAAACACTTGTGAAACTTCAATCACTAAGCAAATTGAAATTTATGATAATCCAGAATTAGAATTATTGGTTGAAAACTCATGCGTAAACAGTGAATTTACTGTAGCGAAAAATATTGAATCACAATCAGGTGAAATTGTGGAATATATATGGAATTTTAATGGAAATGAAATTATTTCAAATACAGATGCTTCGCCAACTTTTGTTTGCGATACGATAGGAGAATATCCAATTAGTTTAGAAATAAAATCAGAATATGGTTGTGAGGCTTTTGCTCAAGATACTATAAAAGTTTATCCATTACCACAAGTTGATTTTGCAATGTCAAGAGATTGGGGCGGATTTCCTTTTACTGTTGATTTTACAAATTTAAGCCAAGGAGCAAGCCAATATTTATGGTCTTTTGGAGATTCTGAAAGTTCAATAGAAGAAAACCCAACGCATATTTATATTTCTGAAGGAGAGTTTTTTGTAAACTTAACAGCTGTGTCAGAATATGGTTGCTCAGATTATATAGAGAAAAAAATAATATCAGTAAACCCAATAATGGACTTGATTTTATATGATTTACGTACAAAATTAAATGGAAATTATTTAGAAATTTCGGTTTATATAATCAATAATGGAACTTTACCAGTAAGCAAACCTGAACTAGTTTTAAATTTGGGTGAGGGAAAAATTTACAGAGAAAGTTTAGACTCAATTCCAGTTAGTCAAGTAATTGATTATACATTGAAAACAGAAATTTGGCGAGCAGAAAAAACTCTTCCAGAAATTATTTGTTTAGAAGTTTTTGCTAATCCTTATGAAGGACATTACGAAAACAATACTGAAGATAATTTAATTTGTTCTGCTAATGTTAAAAACTTATTGGTATTCCAACCATATCCTAACCCAACAAATCAAAGTTTAAATATTGAATATATTCTTGCAAAACCTGCAGAATGTTTAATTACAATTACAAACAGTATGGGCAAGCAAGTTTATGTAAATAAGTTTGAAAATCAAACACAATATAATAAACTTGAACTTGATGTTTCAGAATTTGCAGTAGGAGTATATTATTTACAAGTACAGTCGGGAGGAGAAAGAGAGAGTAGGAAAGTAGAGGTGTATTAAAATATAGAAAAATTTCATGGAATACTTTTCTAATATGCAACTAAATATGTTTAAAATCTTAAATTGTTTAACCAAAATATATTAAAATGAAATCGAAAATATTAGTTTTATTATCACTTATTGTTTTTGCTTTTTTGGCTGAAGCTCAGGAAGTTAGTAATGGTGTAATGTATTTAAAAGAATTGCGTAAACCTACTTACAGAAAAATAATAAATATTCCTGAAGTGGATGGTTATCAAGTGTTGAAATGCGATTTTCATACTCATACAGTTTTTTCTGATGGTTATGTGTGGCCCACTATTCGTGCTCAAGAAGCTTGGGAAGAAGGATTAGATGCAATTGCTCTTACAGAACACATTGAGTATCATCCATATAAAAATTATGTTGAAGTAAATCATAATCGTTCTCATGAGCTTATCGAAGATGTTTCTAAAAGAAATAATGTTATTTTGATAAAAGGAACAGAAATTACTAGAAAAACTCCTCCCGGACATTTCAACGCTATTTTTATTGGAGATGCTTCGTCTTATATCGAAGATAATGCTTCCGAAAAAGATAGAGAGGCTGTTATGAAAGCTCATGAGCAAGATGCTTTTATTTTTTGGAATCATCCAGGTTGGCAACCAAATATCGAAGGCTCGTATGAATGGCTTCCTTTTTTAGAAGATTTATATAAAAATAATGCTCTGCATGGAATTGAAGTAATTAATGGATTTGGGTTTCATCTAAAAGCTCTTGATTGGTGTATAGATAAAGGTTTAACTGTGATGGGAACTTCTGATATTCACAATCTTATTGGACACGATTATGATAAAAGCAAAGACTATGTTCATCGTTCAATGACCCTTGTTATGGCAAAAGACAGAACGCCAGAATCTATTCGAGAAGCATTGAAAGCAGGAAGAACAGTTGCTTGGGCAAGCAAATATTTAGCAGGAAAAGAAGAAAATGTTAGAAACTTATTCAATGCTTGTGTAAAACTGTTGCCAAGCCACTTTAGTCAAGAAAATAGAAATGGGATATTAATGAACTATTACGAAATCCAAAATAATAGTGATTTGTATTTTGAGTTAGAACTCACATCAGGAAAAGGAAGTCGCAAAATAACACTTTATCCTATGTCTTCACAACTTATTTCAGCAGAAGCAGATCAGCAATCTATTTCTTATGATGTAACCAATGCCTATATCAGAAGTGATAAATACCTTAACGTAAGTTTCAATTTGAAATAACTTTTAATAAATTTATTGTGTTACCCTTGTGGGCAAGGCAAATCAGTTAAAAGTCTAAAGTTAAAAGTAGCTTGCGGGTTCGGTTTTACTTTCTTTATGAACTTTTAGCTGTATTGGCTGCGCCTACGGTTAATCACATGTTGTCCTACGGACAAGCCTTTGACGGTCTTGTGTTGCCCTCACAGATGACCCACAACCGCTCGCTTCTAACCCCACCAATGCTCTCTCTCAGCATCCTTGTCGCTCGCTCGGATTTAGCTTCGCTGAGCTCGTCCTTCGGACTTCGGTTGTAATCCGAGCGAGCGGGGAAGTTTCAATTTGAAATAATCCTTAATTCTTAATTATCAATTATCAATTATTTTTTAGTTTCATTTCAAATTCTCCTTCACCAACTTTTTTAAAACCAATTTTATTCAAATATTTTATATGTGCTTTATTTTTGGATTGTGTTTTGACTGTAGTGCAAGATTGGATTAAAAATTTTTCTTTAATTTGTGAATAAATATATTTTCCATTTTTAAAATCACGATACTCAGGTCTTACATAGTCCAAATCAACATTATAAGTTTTGTCGTCTATTTTTTTTGCCATAAAAACTCCAGTAACATTCATGTCTCGTAAAATCAAGAACTGTAAGTTTTTCGAATCTGGTTTATATTCAAAGTTTGGAAAAAATTCCTTGATGTCGTTTTTATAAAACTCAATAAACTGTTTTAAATAATGGTCGTCTTCACTTAATTCTAATGTTTGAAAAACTTCATTTTTTGTGTATGCTTTGTATAGATAATAAATGTCTAAAATTACAATCAAAGCATTGACAATCGCCACAGGGATTGCAGAGATTATTATAGAATAAATTGTTAATCCAAGTGCCCCAAATAAATTTATCCATCTAAATTTAATAATCGAGCTTACTGCCATCGACCAAGCAATAAGAATTGAGGCTATGTATCCCAAAATTTCAAGTGCTGTTAATTCCATAAAACAAATTTTTTAATTAATTTCTAAATTATTTTCAAATTCTGCTTCTGCTCTGAAACAAACTTTATCATCAGATTTTAAACTTTCCCAATATATGTAATTATTTTCTTTTTTTGTAAAAATAGAAACTTTATCTCCCAATTTCAACTCGTTAGAAAACTGAATTTTAAAACGTTTAATTTTATTTGGTAAGATATTTCCCATAATATTTTCTATCCAATTCACATAAACTGCATTGTTTACATGATGATGCATATCAATATCGGTGTAACGAGCTGTTTCTTCAGTTTCAAATTTCAAATCTTTATGCAAAGGGATTTTTTTCAATAAATTATCTGTTGCTTTTTCTTTTAAAAGTTCGTCTAAGTAAGAAAATTCTGGTGGTAAAATTGGGCGTAAAGTGTTTTTATCAATTATTACCCAAGACGAAGATGCTGCAATTAATACGTTTTGTTTATCATCATAAAATTGAAATTCGCGAGTGTATTGTATGCCTGAAATTCCGCTGGGCCAAGTTTCTAAAATAAGTTGGTCTTGCCATTTTGGAAGTTTGTTGATTTCAACATTTACAGAATTTAAAACCCAAAATTTGTCAACATTTTTTAATTCTTCAAAACCTATACCTAATGTTTTTGCATGTTCCCAAGCTATTTCGCTGAACCACTGAAAGATAACATTTAGTTTTAATTCTAGATTTTCATCAATGTCATAAGACCTTACTTGTTGTTGTCGTCTATATATTTTAGTTTTTATTTCCATTTTTTCCTTTTACTAAACTTAAATAATTTATAAAAAACAATTTTGCTGTACCAGTCTCTTCTTCGTATTCTACAATTCTAATAAGATTTCCGTATTCGTCATATTCAAAAGAAGTGTCGCTAATATGTATTCCTGCAGAATTAGTAATTATTGTTCTAACTAAAGCTCCATCATCATTATAAACAAAATTTTTCTGAGTTCCCAAATCTTTGTCATCATAAACTATTTTGCTTCTTAAAGCATATATTTCATCATAATCGAACAAGTTTTTTTCAATAATATTGTGGCTTGAATCAATTTTATACATTGACTTTAACAGTGATTGTCCATTTTTATTTTCAAAAATTAAGGCATTTCCATATATAAACTCAGCACTGTTATTAAAAACTGACATAAATATTGTATCTTGTTTTCTTAAATATTGTTGAATAGCTGTTATAACACCACTTTCATTATAATGAACTTGCTTGTTCAAAAGTCCATTTTTATCATATTCAAACAAAATACCACCTATTAAACTAGAGTCTGCCGCAAATTTTATTTCTTCGAAAGGTAAATTTTTAGAATTATATTTTACTCTTGTACTAGATGTAATCTTTTGATTTTCATCGTATTGCACCACTAATTCGGGCAAACCTTGTTTTGAATAAAAAACTTCGGAAAGTAAAATTTTATTTGAAGAGATGACATTGTTTTTAACCATATATAGCCAAGTTTGAGACAAGTCGATTTTCATTGCCATAATTGCTTGACGCTCACGATTATATTGTTCCATTTCTTTTTCGCTAATAGGAACAGTTACTTGTGAAAACAAAAAATTATGTGTAAGTAAAAACAAAGACAAGCTAAAAACTGTTTTTATAAAAGTTTGCATAAAATGTAATTTTTTAAATTTTATAATATAAAAAAACTTGTTAAACAAAAAACTTGAGTTATTTTTGTTCAAAAATATAATAAATACTTAAAACAATGAAAAGAATTTTAGCAATTTTATTAGGTTTTACTATCATTTTTAACCTAAACTTACGAGCAGATGAGGGAATGTGGTTGTTGCCACTAATAGGTAAAAACTACGAAGACATGAAAAAACAAGGCTTCAGACTTAGTCCGGAAGATATTTACAGTGTAAATAATTCTAGCATAAAAGATGCTATTATCGGGTTAGGTAAAGAGGGCAGTCCGTTTTGGCATTTTTGTACTGGCGAAATAGTGTCTGACCAAGGTTTGTTTTTCACAAATCACCATTGCGGTTATGGAATGATCCAATCTCATTCAACAGTTGAACATGATTATTTAAAAGATGGTTTTTGGGCATATTCACAAGATCAAGAATTAGCAAATCCAGGAACCACCGCTTCTATTTTAGTTCGTATTGAAGATGTAAGCGAACAAATTTTGTCAAAACTTAACGATGGAATGAGTGAAAAAGAAAGACAAGAAATAATTGATAAAGAAGGCGAAGCTCTTTCTGCAAAAGCTGTAGAAGGCACTCCTTACAAAGCTTATGTAACAGATATGTTTAACAATAATCAGTTTTTCTTATTTGTTTATGTAATTTATCAAGATGTGCGTTTAGTTGGCGCTCCTCCATCTTCTATTGGAAAATTTGGTGGCGACACCGACAACTGGATGTGGCCCCGTCATACAGGCGACTTTGCTATGTTTAGAGTTTATACTGGTCCTGATGGCAACCCAGCACCATATTCTGAAGAAAATATTCCTCTTAAACCTAAACATTTTTTACCTGTAAGTAACAAAGGCGTTAAAGACGGCGATTTTGCAATGATTATAGGTTTTCCAGGAACAACAAACAGATATATCACATCTTTTGGCTTGGAAGAAACTATGAATGTTACAAATAAACTTAGATTTGAAATTAGAGATGTGAAAGTTAAGGTTTTAAGAGCAGAAATGAGAGCAAGCCAAAAAACAAAAATTCAATATGCTTCAAAATATGCTTCTACATCAAACTATTGGAAATACAGCGAACAACAAAATAAAGCTTTGAAACATTTAAATACTATGCAAATTAAAAAAGAAATAGAAGCAGAATATTTAAAAGTTAATACCGACCCAAAATATAAAGAAGCTTTAAATTTGCTTGAAAAAGGCTATAAAGATAGATATGATTATGCAGTAGCAAGAATGTATTTGCTTGAAGGATTAATTTCTGGACCAGAATTGCCATTTTTTGCATATAAATGTTCAGGATTATTAAGTGCTTTAGAATCTAAAGATGAAGAAAGAATTAATAAATTAGTTGAAGCTATTAAGCAAGAAGCAGAATCTTTCTATAAAGACTATAATCCAGATACAGAAAAGAAAGTTGAAATAGCTTTATTTAATTACGTTTACAATAATTTAGACAAAACATATCATCCAGATTTCTTTAACACTATTGAGAAAAAATACAAACTTAATTTTGATAAATATGTAAACGATATGTTTAATAAGTCTGTATTTGCGACTAAAGAAAAATTATTTGCATTTTTAGAAAATCCAAATTTAAAAACTTTGCAAAAAGATTTAGTTCTTAGCACAGGAATAAGCATATTGAGTAAATATCGTGAAGTTAACACTCAATACTGGAAAAACTCAGATGATATAGATAAAGGCTCAAGAATTTTTACCGAAGGAATTTTAAATATGAATAAGGGAAAACTTATGGCTCCTGATGCGAACTCAAGCATTCGTTTAACTTATGGTCAAGTAAGAAAATATGATCCTCGCGATGGTGTTACTTACGATTACTATACAACTATAGAAGGAGTTATGCAAAAAGAAGACCCAGAAAGCACAGAGTTTGAAGTCCCAGCAAGACTTAAAGAACTATATAAAGCAAAAGATTTTGGTCCTTATGTAAACGAAAAAGGCGAACTTTCAGTTTGTTTTATCAGCAATAACGATATTACTGGCGGAAATTCAGGTTCTCCAGTTATTAACGGTGATGGACATTTAATAGGATTAGCTTTTGACGGAAATAGCGAAGCAATGTCAGGAGATATTGATTTTGAAGAAAATTTACAAAGATGTATAAATCTTGACGTAAGATATGCTTTGTTTATTATTGATAAATATGCAGGAGCTAAGAATCTTATTAAAGAGATGAAAATTGTGAATTGAAAATAAACGGTGTCTTATAAATATCCAACTGCTGCGTTGCATTCGATATTCGGACTCAGTCACGTACCTCTTGTACGCTCCTTCGTCCTCAATCTCAGCGCCTTGCATTTGAATATTTCTAAGACACCTTAAATTATATTTTTACTTTGAACTTTGTTTTATAATCTTATGAGCAATAAATTTTTACAGTCAAAAAAAAAGGATAAAATTCTTCTTTTAGCGATACTGGTTTTTACTAGTATTTTGTTTTTGGGTGTAAAAAATTTTAATTTTGTTAATTGGGATGATGATGAAAATATTGGTACAGACTCAAGTTTCACGAAATTAAGTGTAGAAAATTTTACAAAACATTATCAAAAAGATAGATATAAAGCTTTGGCTATATGGTCTTTTATGCTTGAATATCAATTTTTTGGACATAATCCAAAATATTATCATCTTGATAATTTAATATTACATTTATTAAACGTTGTTTTTGTTTTTATTTTAATAAAAAGGCTTGTGCCTAAAAACAGATTTGCTCCTTTAATTGTCAGTGTCTTTTTTGCTGTTCATCCTGCGTTTGTTGAACCAATAGCGTGGGTTACTGGTCGTAAAGATTTGCTTTTTGTATTGTTTAGCTTGCTGTCAATTCTTAGCTATTTGAAATTTCTAAAAATCGAAAAACAGCATTTAAAGTACTTAATGTTCGGACTCACAGGATTGTTGGTTTATTTAGCTAGCTTATCAAAAATACAGGCAATTGCTTTACCTTTTGTGTTTTTTCTAATAGATTGGTTAGAGTATAGAAAATTTAGTTTTTCAAGCTTATTAGAAAAGTTAATAATCTTTTTATTAATAGTTGATTTATTTAAAATAATATTAATAATTCTGTTATTTGTCATAGTAGTAAAAGTTTATAAACCAATGTTTGCAATTATGAAAAAAAATATTTGGGCGAAAATTATATCTAGCATAGTACTTTTTTTCATAATTTTATTTTTAAAAACTTATGTAAAAGAAGCCCTTTGTCATTACATGTCATACAAGTCAGCACTTGTTTTATCAGAGGTGTTTCTTTGGCTAGGTTATTTTTTAATTTTGTTTTTAATGTTTTTTCAAGAAATATCTAAAAAAATAAGATTGTTTTTTACTAAATTATTCCCGCATAGAAATTATAATATTTTGATAATTGCTTTAATTGCTATTGCACTTATTGCAGTTTTTCAACATGAATATATAATAAAATATTTTCCACGATTATGGAATATAGATGCAGGGCATCCTTCATATTTTAATTTTGCTGAACGCTTTTTACTTCTCGGTTCCAGTTTGTTGTATTATTTAAGCAGATTTTTTCTATTAAAATCTCAAGATCCAATGATTCCTTATCCAAGTCGTTTGGCAGATGGTTCTTTACCAAATTATATGTTTTTCGATTTAGGCATAATTTTACTAATTATGGGAATTTCTCTTTATGTTTTAATAAAATATTTTAGAAAAAATCGAATAGTTTGGTTTGGAGTTTTATTCTTTTTAATAAATATTGGTGTTGTACTTCATATAATTCCTATTGAAGGTAGAGTTTTGGCTGCAGATCGCTATACATATTTGGCTTATATAGGCTTGTTTTTAATAATGGCTTTAATTGCAGACTATTTTATAGAAAAGAAAAGAGGAAAAATTATTTCTGGAATTATTGGCTTGTCAGTTATATTTATGTCATACACAACTTATCAAGATAAAAATACTTGGAAAAATTCTTTTACTCTTTGGGAAAAGGCATTAAAAGTAAATCCCAAAAATCATTTTGCTATGTATAGTTTGGCTTTAGCTAATTCTACAGAAGCGAATGATATTGATAATGCTGAAAAACTATTAGATAAAGCAATAAATCTAAAAGAGGATTTTATGTATTATAATAATAGGGGAAGAATTCATTATGCAAAAGGGAACTATACTTTAGCACTTGACGATTTTGATAAGTCAATTTTACTTGATTCAGCAAACTCAGCAGCGTATAACAATAGGGGAGCGGTTCGTCAGCAATTTTGCGATTTCATAGGAGCTTTAAGTGACTATAAGAAAGCAGTTGAGCTAAATCCAGATTATCAAGACGCATTAAATAATATTAAGCGAGTAGAAAATTTACTAAGCATTGATAGTGTTTTGTTTGAAAAGTCTGAGAATAAAGCCATAAGCGAAGTGGACATATTAAATTTTGTCTTATATATTTCTGAAAAAATGTTAAATACTGGTCAAAAGCCGAAAGCAATTTTATATTTAGAACAAGCAATAAAAGTTATTCCAAACAATTATGAAATTTATGAAAGACTTGCATTAATTTATCACTTAAATGAAGAGTTTTCGGAAGCAAAAGATGTTTATAATCAAGGCTTAGATAAACTTGGTAAGAACGAAAGTTTACTTTTAGGACGAGGATTATTAAATATTCAAATTGGTGATACAGTAAGTGCGTGTAAAGATTTTAAGCAATCAGCAGAACTTGGAAATGATAGGGCAAAAATGTTGGAGCAAGAGTTTTGTGGCGATACTTTATCAGTTAAAAGAGTTTTGAGTTTTTAGTTTTGAGTTATTAGTTGGTAAGTGCAGAGTGGGTGGGAAATTTTAAAAACTTTTGCTTTCAGTGGGCTTGTAAATTCTGCGAAGCAAGTATAGACAAACCCTGCACTAAAGAAATTTTATCATTGTGAAGTTTTTAAAATCTCCCAACTAAAAACTAAAAACTAAAAACTCAAAACTAATTATTGCTTTTCTATCTTCCTCATAATCACCCCACTAGAAGTTTTAATCTTGAGCATATACATTGCTGGATTTAGATTATTTAGATTTACTTCGTAAACAAAGTTTTGTAAAGTATTTTCTAATTTCCAAGTTTTTATAGTTCGGCTAGTAATATCAACCAGTTCAATTTCAGCAGATTTCATGTCCCAATTTTTAAATTCAATATTTAATATAGAATTAAATGGATTTGGGTAAATTGAGATTGTAGGTTTTTCCATATTATTTTCGCAACGAATAGAAATTATATCCGAAAATTTAGATCTTCCATCATAATCAACCTGACGTAAGCGATAATAAGTATTTGCGTTTGGATTTTCTCTGTCTAAATAATCATAATTTAAACTTGTATTTGAAAATCCTGCTCCTTGCACTCTGGCAATTACTTCCCAAGCTATGCCTTGTGTTGAGCGTTGAATTTCAAAATAATCATTATTTATTTCACTTGCGGTTGTCCAGTAAAGTTGAACATTGTTATTATTATCACATTCTGCTGAGAACAAAGTAAGCTCTACAGGTAAAGGATTTATTTTAGTTTTAGTACCAAGTGTGATTGGACTATAGCTTGTAAATGGAATAGCATTAGTTACACTTCCAGCGTTTGCATCTCCTGTAATGTTTGCAGCACCTTTATTTTCCCAGCAACTTGAGCTTGCATTATAGTGAGCAACAACCAAATCATTAGGTTCAACAACATCACTAGCCGTGTTCCAATATAAAGTTACATTAGGAGTAGAAGATGTTGAAGTAAGCAACCAATGTTCCACTCCGCTAGTGTGGTGCAAGTTAGATGCAGGACACATATAAGCAAAAGTCCAATTAAGCGGACCTGCCGAGTGAAAATATTGTGCGGTAATTGTTGAACTTGCACTTGGTGCTGCAATTCCGCAAGGACCCCAATATACTCCATCACCTGTGGCAAAATTAAAGGCTGAGCTTCCTGTTTTGGTAATTATTCCGTTAACATAACTAGTTGAGTTGCCAATATTAGATGTGGCAGAATTGCTAAATGTTAAACTACCAGCAGTCATAAAGTTCACAATTCCATTATTAAAATCTGCATTCCCGTTGATTGTCATAGCTTCATTAACATTAAAGCCTGCACTATTCTCAAACTTCACATTATTAAATGCAGATGAGCCAGCTTTTATAACTTGAGTAGTATTTCCATTAAAAGTTACAGTTCCTGTGCCTGCACTGAAAGTTCCTGTGTTTGTCCAATTGCCAGCTATGTCAATATTTCCAGAGTTGCTAGTGATAGTTCCTTCATTGTTTAAGTTACCTTTTATTGTTAATTTCTTGTTAGCAGCTAAACTTAAATTTCCTGTTAGCGATACTGTTAAATTATTACAAATACCGTTTACGGAAGTAACTGTTGGCTGGTTTGGTGGAGCACAAGTACCACTTACATTTGTTACAAAAGCATTAACTGATGAGCTTGGAGCAGAACTTGCAATTTGGTATTGAGTTCCTGAGTTTACCAACCAGTTTGAAGCAGTTTCCCAATCTGTACTTGTTTGACCATACCATAAATAGCCACCGTTACTAATTGTTATATCTGTTGGAGGGGCATTAACTGTAATTGTACCGCTTGCGCTTACAGTTCCGCAACCACCGGTTAAAGGAATGGTATAGTTATACACTCCTGATACTGTGGGAGTTCCACTTATAGTTATCTTATTGCTTGTCCAACTTGCAGTTACACTTGCTGGTAAACCTGTTGGTGTTCCAATTCCTGTTGCATTTGTAGTTGATATTGTTATAGGGCTAAGTGCTGTATTGATACAAACCGACTCAGGAGAAGGAGAAGTGGCTGTCATGTTTGGACTAACCGTATAAGAAGCATGTGAACTTACAGGACTTCCACAGCCACCCGAAATCGTATAAATAATATCACAAGTACCAGCTCCCACAGCACTAACAAGGCCAGAAGAATTTACTGTTGCTACACTTGTATTACTTGAAGACCAAGAACCTGTTCCGTTGCCACCAAGATTAACACCTGATACTGAATAAGTTGTTGATTGACCAATACATTGAGGTGTTGTACCTGCTGAAACTGTTCCAGCGTTAGCATTTGGTGTTACAGTTACCGTTACACTCGCACAAGCTGTAGTAATATTATTACATGGCGAAGTTCCAACTCTACGCACATAATAAGTTGTTGTTGTACTTGGAGAAACAGACAAGCTTGAAGTTGTTCCCAAAACTGTACCGCTTCCACAGCCACCAGCATACCACTGATAAGTACAACCAGAACCTTCTGAACCTCCTGTAGCTGTTAATGTTGTAGACCCACCAGCACAAATTGTTGTCGTTCCTGTTATTAATGTTGGTGCTGTTGGGGGAGTGTTTACCGTTACCGTTACACCAGCACTAGCTTTTCCCCAGCAACCCGATGATGAATATGGTCTAATATAATAAGTTGTTGTTGTGCTTGGAGATACAGTATAGCTTGAACCAGAGTTTGCAGTACTTGTACCAGTTGGAGATGTTTGCCAATAATATGTAACTCCTGTAGGGGGATTATTACTTCTGTTTAAAGTAACTGAACCTCCATTACAAATTGTTGTTGCTGCTGTGGGAGTATTAGGTACTCGCATAGTAGTAAAATTAACATTAAATAAATCCCAACCACCGTAATTATTACAATTATCAGACGTGTACATTGAAATTTTATTTCCTCCAATATTTTCGATAAAATCGCTATGAGGGCGAACAGTAAACACCACTGTCCTTTGATTACCTACAATAGAAGTTGAAGCAGATACCAAATCTATTCTACTACCTCCCCAATCAGTTGACTTTGATACATAACCACCTCCCGTGCAAGCCATTTGATTTGCTCCATGCACATAATTGGTCGGATGCCAAGCAAAATATCCACCTGCATTTGGTTCACCAAGATTATAATTTATTAAAGCCATGATACCGTAAGCACCACCAAAACCACTACGAGGTTCGGTTGATTTTACTGTTATTGTGTATGTATTTGTACCATCTGTACTCCAACAAAGATCATTTACTGTAATATCATCTCGGGTTGGTGCTGTTTTATCAACTTTTAACCATGGACCTAATGCTGTATATCCTAAACCATGATTACACCAATCATACAAATAAGTATTCATCTTCCAATCCCATTCCGGGCAATTGGGTGACACATAAGTTGACCAGCGATTTGTTATTGTAGTAGTTCCCCAAGCTCCAGCAACTATACTTGTTCCGATAATATTTAAATAGTTATCATCCGCCATCCAATCAGTAAAAGTGCCATTTGAATTATAAGATTTTATTTCATTGGGTGCATCTCCACAACTATTAGGAGTACAACCATCATGATTATACCCAAAATATTGCGTTTGCACTTTAAAATCATCAGAGTGTTTTATGTCTAAAGTAAATGTTTCTCCTCCCTTAACCCAATAATTTGTTCCATCAAAATAAGTATAACCAGTTACATTTGAATACCCATTGTAAGTTGGATTAGTTTTATCTATTGAAACAGTAGCACTACCCTGTTGCCCCCAACAACCTCCAGCCGACCTTGCTCTAAAGTAATAAGTACCTGAATTAGTTACAGTTTGTTGTAAGGAAGGCGTAGCTGTGCTTGTGCCATTGCTTGTAGTGTTTTGCCAATAAACACTTGGCTTTGTAAATGTAAGCCGATACAATGGCCTTTGAGTGGTAACTGTACCTGAAGATGGCATACCATCATCACTGTAATTATAGCAATGTAGGTTAGCGCCAGTATTAGTATATGTAAAATATGGATAATTACTACTATAAGTACCTGCCCACATTGTTTCAATTAAAAGATTTCCAGACTTCCAATTAAAATCAGTTATATCTAATGTTACCCAGCCAGTAGAACTAAAAGTATAAGGACCATTATAAACGTTTACTCCATTACTAGGAAATGTAGAACTCACTGTTGTTGCAGTAGTTGTACTCAAATGAATCTGTATTGTCGAAAAATAATGACTTCCTGCAGTTCCAACGTAAAATGAAAGATGAGTAATTGTTGTTGGTTCAGGAGAAACCTCACTACGTAAAATTAATGAGGCAGTTCGAGAGTAATTATACAAACCATTTAATGGACCAATTAAATAACTATTACCTGTACCTCCTGCAGTAGAAGTTTCCCAAGTTTGTGTTTCTGGTTGGAAAAATGTTAAACCCCAATCGGGACGCATTGTGGTAGCAGTTCCAGTTGTAGGCATACCTGTATCGCTATAACTATAAGTATGTAAGTTAGATGATTGTGTGGTATAAACAAAACCAGGATAATTCCATGACCAACTTCCTTGCCAGGTAGTTTCTATCAAAAGATTATCAGCATCCCAATTAAAATCAGTTATATCAATAGTAGCCCAACCATATTTATTAAAAGTATAAGAACCTGAATAAACTAAGGTGCCATTACCCGGAAAAGTTGTCGGAGCAGTGGTTGCAGTGGTTTTGCTAAGCCTAATAGTCATATTTGAAAAATAGTGAGTGTTACCTTCGCCAACATAAACTGATAAATGCGTAATAATTCCTGTATTACATTCCAACTCGCTACGTAAAATTAAAGAACAAGACCTTGAGTAATTATAAAATCCATAAAATGGACCAATATCATAAGCATAATTACCTGTGTCATCCCCGAAATTTTGTGTTGCTGCACAAGGAGGCTTTGCGGTTAATACAGCATTATCACAGAAAGTGCCTCCACCTGTAACTGTTGTTGGTCCAGCTGAGGTATTAACCGTAACAGTTTTTGCAGTAGCTGTAAGTTGCACGGTGCCTGTATTCCCCACAACTCTCCCATAATAAGTTGTAGTACTTGTTGGAGAAATGCTTTTTGCTGTACCGCTAGTAATTGTGGCTAAAGGTCCTGCATTCATGTCATACCAAGTACTATTATCTAAAGAATATTGGGCATAACCTTGTGGAGCATCTCCCAAATTCCAAGTATAAGTAACAGTTGTTGAGTTTCCACTACAAATACTCGAAGAACCAACAGCAATAGTCATAGATGTTCCACCCATGTAGGCTGAAACATCAGGCTCCGAATTAATATATTCATCAATTGACTTTTCCTTAATAATACTATTTTTAGTTTTATTCTTACTTACCCTCCCAATTATTTCATCATAATTAGAATTATTCGCAAAACTTTTGCTAAGAAATAAAACAAAAAAAATGAAAATTAAAAAATACGGGATTTTTCCTTTAAAGAAATAAAATCGGCTATTATTAGATTTTACTTGGGTAGGAGATTTGTAGGAGTTGCCCCCCCCCCCCATTATCATCCTAATTGCCAAGCAGTTAGCAACAAGAGTGGAAAGAATTTCATTAGTTTTTTTCATAAAATTCATTTAACTAAATTGTTAAAATTTAAATAATAAATAAAAAAATATCTCACTTGCACCTAAATTTACTTTAAAAAGAGTAAATTCTTCTTCATTATTTTACAAATATACAATATCTTTTTGGTAAAACAAAGAATTTTGTTAAAAAATTTTAATAAAAATTATTTATGTGGAAAGTTTATAAGGGTTATGAAATATTTAAAGTTAGATTTTGGTGAAGAAAGTCGAAAAAAAACAATAAAAATATAGAAAAATATAACATTTTTTGCAATTTTACTTTTTTTATGCTAAATTTTAAATTCGCATAGATAAGACTGAAAATCAGTTAAAAGGTAAAAGCGATGCACTGAACGTAGTTGAAGTGTTAAAAGCTGTTCGGCTTTTCTTTATGAACTTTTAACTGAAGCATTATGGCTGTTGAAATTGCGAGCAGAGTGAGCTTGCGAACTCTGCGAAGCAAACCCAAGCGAGCAAAGCGAGCAAATAATTCTTAATTATCGGGTGTTGAGCGAAGCCGAACGGGTGTTGAGCGAAGTCGAACGGGTGTTGAGCGAAGTCGAAACACAATTCTTAATTCTTAATTAGAAAAAAGCCCTCACTTGCACATTAGCGTTATGAATAATTTTTGAGTCGGGAGATTTTCTTTTAATTCGACATAGTTGTTGGCTTTACGACCTGTTTTCACTTTTATTTTTTTGAAGTAATAAGTAGAATTCTCTTCTTTTTCAAATAGTAAAAGATATTTGTCATTTTCAAAATTTAAGATGGCTGTTTCAGGAACTGCTAAAGCAGAGTCACAATCAGCATAAATTTCGCCTTCGACAAATTGGTTGTTTACAATATTGATGTTTTTGACATTGTCAATAGTAGCATAACACTCAACAGACTTAGATTCATAATTAATGCTTTTCCCAACTGTGTTTATGATTGCTTTATATTTTGTGGATTTATTGCCGTTTAAATAAAATTCGACTGTTTGTCCGGTTTTTATTTTGTTAATGTTTTTCTCAAAGACAGAGAGTTTTATCTGGAAGGAATTGTTGTCGATAACAATGGCAATATTTTGATGAGGTTCAATATATTGTCCGATTGTTGCTTGAATATTAGAAACAAAACCACTAATAGGAGCTTTTATCGAAAAAGATGAATAAAATTCACCTTTTTCGATTCTCGAAACATCAAGTCCCATTTTTTCGAGTTTAATCTTTAAAGCAGTATATTTTGCATTTTCGGCATAATAGTTACTTTCGGCATATGTAAAATCTTTTGTTGCTAAAATATTCTGATTAAACAATTCTTTAGCTCTTAAATAATCACTTTTTAATTTTGAAGTAATTGCTGCTGATTCTGCAAAATCTTTTTGAATATCTATAAACTCATTTCCTGAAACTTCGAACATTTCCGAACCTTTGCTAATAAATTGTCCAGGTTTTATATATATTTTATTTATTATACCGGGTAAGGGTAAACTTATTTGTGCTTGTCCATCGGTTGTTGGTATAATATTGCCCGTGAAATAAATCACATCGGCAAATGGGAGAATCAAAGCTGTCCCAAATTCCATTTTTTCTGAGTTAAATTGCTCTTTTGATATTTGAATAAGTTCCGAATTATTATCTGGGGATTGCTCGGGTGTGCTTTTACATGCAACCATCATCAAACTTATAACTATAGTTATTATAGTATATTTTTTCATATATTTTAAAGTTTATTTTGAAAAATAAATTATTTCTAAGATTGTTCGATTGAAATTCAATACATTATCAAAGTACTCCAATTGCATTTGTATAGCAGTTTCATAACTGCTTACAAATTGGTAAAAGTTTATTTCTCCTAATTGAAAAGAGTTTAATGCAGTTCTCATAATTTCATTTATTAAAGGTTTTCCAATTAAATAGTAATTATCTAGGATTGTTTTGTATTTGATATGATCACTTAAAAACTGGTTTAGTCGGTTATTAGTAATTGAAATTTGATTTTCTACAAGTAGGTTTTCCGCATTTGCATAAAGTTCAGCAGCTTTTATTTTGTTTGTATAATTATTATAAAACAGTGGTAAAGCAATTCCAACTTGAAAACCATGATAATACTTAGCATTTTCATATTGATTTGACCCTAAAAAATAATTTATGGAAATATCCGGTAACATTTTATTTTTTTCAATTTTAATCAAAGAACTTGCATATTCGGTTTCGTTTTTAAACAAATCATAAACAGGTAAATTATTGGGGATTTCCGAAACTTCGGGCAGCAGTTGTATTGAGGATGGAATAGTAAAGTCCTTATCATAGTTCATTAGCACTTTTAAACGTTTGTAGGCATTCTCAATATCAACCTTCAACATATTAAGTTGGAGTGAGATTTGAGATTCTTTAGCTTTAATATTCAATACTTCAAGGTGGTTAACATCACCGATTTCTGCTCTTTTTTCTGAATTGTTGATAAGCACTGTATAAAGACTATCAAGGGTCTGAAACAATTTATGTTTATTCAGAAGAATTTGAAGTTCGAAATAGGTTATAGAAACATTTTTTATTAACTCGTTTTTTACAATATTCAAATTTGTTTCTGCTAAAGAAACCTCTAACTGTTTTGATTTTTTTTCGGCATAATAAAGAGTTGGAAAACGAAAGTTTTGTTCTATTCCCCAAACTTTTAAAGGATAACCGTTTTCTGCAATGTTATTTTGGTCGGTACCATAGCTAAATATAGTTTTATCAGGAGCAAAAGCAGATTTTTTCAATATTTTACTTTCTTCAATTTTTAGGTTATAGGCCTTAACCTGATAATTGTTGTTTAAAGCTGTATCAATTACTGCATTTAATTTCATTTCTGAATGCTGTCCGAAAATTGAAATTGTAGGGATAAAAATAAGAATCAACATTATGATTGGAGAAGAACGAATAATCCTAAGTGGAAAAAATTTTATGCTTTTAACATTATAAAATATTTCAAAAAGTAATGGCAAAACAATCATAGTAAGCATTGTAGAAGTAATAAGGCCACCTATAACTACTGTAGCAAGAGGTCGTTGAACTTCAGCACCTGCCCCTGTTGATATAGCCATAGGTAAAAATCCCATAGCTGCAGCACTAGCAGTAAGCAGAACTGGGCGAAAACGATTTTTAGTTCCTGTGATTATTAATTCGCGAATGTTATGCATACCATTGTGTTGAAGTTCTTTTAGATGTTCAATAAGAACAATGCCGTTTAATACAGCTATTCCAAAAAGAGCAATAAAACCGATACCTGCCGAAACGCTGAAAGGCATTCCTCTGATCCAAAGTAGAAAAACACCTCCAACCGAAGCTAATGGTATTGCGGTATAGATCATGATTGCATCTTTTAAGGATTTAAAAGCAAAATGAAGAAAAATAAAAATAAGCAATAAAGCTACTGGTACAGCAATCATTAAACGGTTTGTTGCGTTTTCAAGGTTTTCAAATTGGCCTCCGTATTTAATAAAGTTACCGGGTTGGAGTTTTATGTTTTTTTGGATTAGTTGCTGAATATCAAGTATTACTGATTTTAAATCACGGTTACGAACATTTACACTAATCACGACCATTCTATGGGCATTTTCATGGGAAATTTTTGCGGGACCTTGAGTGTATTGAATATCGGCTAGTTCGCTTAATGTAACCTTTTGTCCGTTTGATAAAGGAACCTGAAGTTGATTGATATCATCAATGTCTGTTCTGCTTTGATTATCAAATCGCATTACTAAATCGAAGCGTTTTTCGTCTTCGAAAATTACACCAGCTTTTACCCCTCCGAATGCTGCAGATAAATAAGAGTTTAATGTGTGGATGTCCAAACCATAGTATGCTAATCTATTTCGATTGTAATTTACTTTTATTTGCGGCAAGCCAGCTGTTTTTTCAACAATTATATCACTCACACCCGGGACTTTGGCAATAAGATTTTTGATTTCCAGTGCTTTTTGATTTAAGTATTCTAGGTTTTCGCCGAATATTTTTATTGCAATGTCAGAACGTACTCCAGTAATTAATTCGTTAAAACGCATTTCTATGGGTTGTGTAAATTCGTAATCAACGCCAGGAATTATTGAAAGTTCTGCCTTGAATTTTTCAGCAAGTTCTTCTTTATTTGTTGCCGATGTCCACATTTTTTTAGGTTTTAGTTTAATAATCATGTCAATTTCCTCCATTGACATGGGGTCGGTAGGAACTTCTGCGGCGCCAATACGGGAAACAATTTGGTCGACTTCATTTGGAAATTTGCTGATTAAAATGTTTTCCATTTTAGTGGTCATTTCAATTGTTTTTGAAAGAGAAGTTCCTGTTTTTAATACCGGTTGTATTACAAAGTCGCCCTCATCAAGAGTTGGAACGAATTCCCCCCCAATTTGTGTAAATAAAATTCCTGTTGCAAATAACGAAATTATTGCAGTTCCAAGAACAATGCGTTTATGTCCACACGACCATTTTATCACAGGATAATATGATAGATAAATTTTGTTAACAATCCAATCCGAAATATTAGGTTTCTTTGTTTTAGGTGGTTTTAAAAATAGAGCAGAGGCAACTGGCAACCAAGTATTGCCTAAAATCATTGCACCTATTATTGCAAAGGAGAATGATAATGCCATGGGACGAAACATTTTGCCTTCTACACCTTTTAATGATAAGATTGGTATGAAAACAATCAGAATAATAATTTGACCGAAAATTGCTGATTTCATCATTTGTGAAGAGCCTGAAATAGAAATTTTATCCAACAAAGTTTGGCGTTCATCACCTTGTGATGAGAAGATTTTATCTTTTTGCACAACTAATTTTATAGCAATATATTCTACTATTATTACTGCTCCATCAATGATAATTCCAAAATCAAGAGCTCCTAAGCTCATTAGGTTTGCATCTATACCAAAAATAAACATCATGCCAATAGTAAATAACAATGTCAATGGTATCATCGAAGCGATAACCATTGCTGAGCGTAAATTTCCCAAAAACATTACAACGACCAACAATACAATAATTGTCCCAAATATTAGGTTTTCAGTTACTGTCAAAGACGTTTTTGAAATAAGTTCGCTTCTATCAAGGATAGGATTAATGAAAACGCCTTCGGGTAAGTCGTTCTGAATCTCTGCTATCCTTTTTTTTACTTCATTAATTACCTCTTTAGAATTGGCATCTTTAAGCATCATAATCTGACCGAGAACAGTTTCTCCTTTTCCATTTGCAGTTATTGCACCAAACCGATTTGCATAACCGAATTTAACATTAGCGATGTCTTTTATCAGTATGGGTGTACCAGCATTATTTTTTACCACAATGTTTTCAATATCTTCTAAAGACTTTGCTTGTCCGTCGCCACGAATAAAATAGCTTTGATTTGTTTTTTCGATATATGAAGCCCCGGTAATTTCATTATTGTTTTCGAGGGCATTAAAAACCTCCATTAAACTAATATCAAGACTTTTGAGCTTAGATGGAATAACAGAAACTTCATATTGTTTTAAATAACCTCCCCAACTATTTATTTCAACAACACCATTAATTCCCGATAAGCGTCTTTTTATTATCCAGTCTTGAATGGTTCGCAAATCCATGGTAGTATACTTATCCTTATATTCAGGCTTAACGTCAACTATGTATTGGTAAATTTCACCTAATCCGGTGGTTATAGGACCCATTTCCGGTGAACCATAATTTTCGGGTATATTTGCTGAAGCAGTTTTTATTTTTTCGGCTATTAACTGTCGAGGCAAATATGTTCCCAGGTTTTCCTCAAAAACCACAGTTACCACCGAGATCCCAAATTTTGAAATAGAACGGATTTCTTTTACTCCGGGTAAATTGGACAATTCCATTTCTATCGGCATAGTAATAAACTGCTCGATTTCTTGAGTGGATAAATTACTAGAGGTGGTTATAACTTGAATTTGATTATTGGTTATATCAGGAACTGCTCCTACAGGTATTTTTAAAACACTATAAAACCCAAATGCTGCAATAGTTAGTGTAAAAAGAATAACAATAAGTTTGTTTTTTACACTAAAATCAATTATTTTTTCTAACATAATGAAAAAATTACATAAGTTTTATATAAATTTAATTTAATAGTATTGCCAAATTTATTATTTAAAAAGTTTCTTTATAAAGTAAATAGTTTTAATTTGTCTAATTTAAATATCTTAAGTTTCACGATGTCTTTAATGATTACAAAAATAAATAATATTTTCATAATCGATTAAGTATCTTTTCATGATTAAACAAATTTAGATATTTAGTGTGTTTTATTGATTTGTTGGTTTAATTTTATAATCTTTCGAAATTCAAAGTTCTCTATAACTAGGGATTACTAGTTGTAATGATAAGTTTATATACCAAAATAACTTCACTGTTATGTGTGAGATTGATGTAATAAACTCCACCAGGTAAATTGTTTGGTTGAAAAGTAATTTTATTTCCTGAAATATTTGTTATTTGTATTACTTGTTGGCCTAGACAATTGTAAACTGTCAATGTTGCGTTACCGAGAGTACTTTCTAATTGCAGAATAGTTTCAGATGATGATGATAATGGATTAGGGAAAAATTTTATATTTGTATTGTTTTTACCTTTCTCAATTAAATTAACGGGAAAAGAGAATGAGATACTATCAACAAAAATTTCATTACCTGGCATTATCAGTCCTCCAGGACCAACATCTCCTGCCATAATTTTGATTTCAAGAGTGTCAGGAATAGCTGTTAAATTATAATAATTAAAAGGAACAGATATTTGTGTGTAATTAGAGATAGAACTTTGCATATAGTACAATGCTTGTCCAACTAGTTCTCTAGAATAAGTTGTATTATTCCATTTTCTAAGTGTAGCAATAATATAAGCATTGCTTCCAGAAACTATAGTCCCTTTTACATAGGCTTGCATTGAGATAGGTCGTTCGGAATAAGCTATACCGGGATTATTCATATCAGGATTTCCGAGAAAAACATATCCGGCTAAAGTATCTAGTGTATTCGTTCCTAAAGGTGGGGGTAATGTAACGGTATCACTTATTAATCTTAGTGCATAATTTCCAGAATAAGTATCGGTAGTTTTAAATGACAATTCAGGTAATCCAAAATTATAAAAATTGTTAAAAGACGACCATTCATCAGGGTTCTCGTAAGGGCCTATTGTTACCCAGTTTTCAAAACTTGCATTTGGAATTTCAGTTTGTGCGATAATAGTGAGAGCAACTGTGTCAACTAATAAATAAGTTAAAAATAATTTTTTTGTTTTCATCTTATTGTTGTCAGTGATTATCGTGCTGACTCCGCACTTTTTAAATTATAATTTAAAAAAGTTCATCTTTTTAGTTAAACATAATTCTAAATAAGCCATAAAGTGATGTTTTATCTCTATATGTAAATTTAAGAAAAAATTATTAAATAACATAAAAATGATTAAAATATATATAAAAATTTATATAAAATGTTTCAAAAATCTGTCAAAACCAATGTATTTATTTTATTTTAGATTCTATTATCTTATACTTTATGAGATATTAAATTGATTTTTGTAGTATCAGACAAGAACAAATTTTGATTGTAAGCACTCAATTAAAAACAATGAATAGCATAAAAATAAAATTTTTTTGAAATGTGAATTTTTTGGAGTTATTTTTCTTAGAAATATTTGAAACGTTTTGGTTGTATGTTTTTGTTACCGATTGCGGAGCATTTCATTATAAATATACCACAAAAGTTGATGCTAGGTAGAATATCTAATTCACCACTGAACCCGCCATTGTGATAAATGTCTGTTACCTGCTTCCGTTCTTTTTTTGCCCTGCGAAAATGTTGTCTGTATTGGCATATATTATTTTTACTTTTTTCTCTTTCTCAAGTTTACTGTTTTCTTGAACGAAATGAATTAGCCTCTTACTCTGTCTTCCCATAAATCTATTCCAATAAACAATTACAATGTAGTCATAATTGTCCACCAAAAGTTTTGAAGTCTGCGATAATGGTTTTAAATATTTTATTTGTGTAGAAAGTGAAACAATACTATCAATTGGGGCTTGTTGCTTGGGTGGAAAAGTTGTCATTATTTCATTTCTGTCCCACTTTAAATTTGGAAAACCTCCTGTATAACAATTCACCTGAAATGATTTTAAATGTCCTGAATTTTCATAATAAAGTGCTTGTAATGGTTGGTAATGATTTTTTATTTGTGTTTTATATTTAGTCGAGTCAAGTGAGAAGAGATATAAAAAATAAGCTGTGTCAAGTTCGTAACAGTCAACATCTATAATATTAAATTTTTTGGCATATCGAAGAATAGTCTTTTCGTCAATAGTCTTTATTTTTTTCATTCCGTAAAGTCCTGTGAAAATTGAAGAACAACTTGTCAGTGCTAATGATAATGTTAAAGTAAAAAGTATCAATAATGATAAATGTCTATTCATTGTATGGTCTATTTACAGTTGCAGGTAAGTTTCAGCGGCAAGCTGCTTTTTCTATTATTTCTCTTCGTTGCAAAACCGCATTGTAAATTTAGAATATATTTACGAAACCTTCAAAAATTTTTTTTTACTTTTTTGAAATTGCAGCAAACTGCGGTATAAATAAAACGAATGTTTTTTGTTTTTGAATAATTTTTATGCTTTTTGAGGTCTGAGCAGTTTTTTTGTGTTTAATGAGAATTTTAAGCCTAAGTTTAGTTGGTTAGTTGGTTGATTAGTTAGTTTAGTTGGGAATTTTTTGTTTAGAAATTAGAAAAAATTTGCTTAATCCCATTAAATTATCATTAAAATAAATAATTTGTAGGATGCTCAAACAGCAATAAAGTAATATTTTAGTAATTATTCTTTTATGCTTAGTTCATTTTGAATAATCGGCCTCTTGAGAATAGTTCAAAAAGGTCAGCATATCCCCTTAACGCCAAAATAGGTCAAGCTTCATGCAAATATAACTTTTACTAACTCGCAAATTTTGTTAAAAACCTTGTTTCTTCAAAACATCAAGTAAAACTTTAGAGAAATGTTCATTATTTGCTTTGGTATACCTTACATCCGTAAATACTTGAGCCAATGTTTCTTTGTTGTTTTCCTTTACAAATTTTATGTATTCGGGATTGTTTTCTTTTACGCGATATAACTCATCAATTTCTTCGTCGGTGTAGTCCTGATATTTTTCTTTATGTACCACTGCTCTTTGCGGTAAGCGGTCGGTGAGTGGTGGGTTTTCGTCGGGATATCCCATTGCTACAGCAGTAATTGGAACAACACCTTCAGGTAAATTTAAAATATCAATAATTTTGTCGGGATTATAAATAGCAGTTCCCAGATAACAAATTCCACAACCATGATGCTCCGCTTCGAGGCAGGCATTTTGAGCTGCAATTACAGCATCAATGGCAGCAGTTAAAAACGACAAAAAATTATCATAACCAGGTTTTGCATTGCGAAGTCTGCACCATTTGTTGAAACGATTAAAATCAGCACAAAATGTTAATAAAACAGGGGCTTGCTTAACCATTGCCTGGTTAAAATGTGCCGGAGAAAGTTGTTCCTTTATTTCAGGGTCGGTTGTAACAACGATGCTATAAACTTGCATATTTCCCGTATTAGATGCTCTAATGGCAGCTTCTAGAATTTGGTTTAAAATATTTTCGGGAATAGGGTCGCTCTTAAACTTGCGAATACTGCGATGCTCAAATATTTCCTTTATCATATTTTTTTGCCGTAAAAATAATTATTTTTTTGATATTTCAATTTTAAATTCTGTGCCTATATTTACCTCGGTTGTAAAACTGATTTTTGCATTAATGTTCTTGAGCATACTTTTTATAATGCTGAGTCCGAGTCCCATACCTCCGGATTTTGTTGTAAAGTTTGGCTCAAAGATTTTTTCTCTCATTTCCTCTGGGATTCCTACTCCATTGTCTTTGACCGTAATGATATAATAATTTTCATTTTCCCGTAAACTAATTTCGATAATTCCGTTTTTCCCGAATGGAATTGCTTGTATGCTGTTTTTAATAAGATTGTTAAAAACTCTTATCAATTGTTCTCTATCTGCTAAAACAATGGGTTTTGAGTGTATGAGATTGTTTACTTTTATTTCTGTGTTGTCTTCGTGTGCGAAGAGCTGAACAGAATATTCCACAACTTCGGCAATATTTACTTCTTCGGTTTTAGGGGCAGGTAGCTTTGCAAAATTCGAAAATTCATTTGCTATTTCGGAAAGAACATCAATTTGTTCAATTAAAGTGCGGCAAACCTTTCGAAAGGTTTCCTCCCATTTTTCATCTTTATGGTCGTAAGCTCTTTCCAGATATTGAACACTTAACTTCATTGGCGTGAGTGGATTTTTAATTTCGTGAGCAATTTGTTTTGCCATTTCTCTCCATGCAAATTCTCTTTCTGATTGTGCTAATTTTATTGCTGATTCGCTAAGTTCGTCAATTTTACGGTTATATTCTCGTATCAAACCTCCCAATTCATCGTTTCGGGAATAATAAATTTTTTCGGCACTTTTTTTAATATCCATTGCTTTTATTCTCTCTTGAATCATCGAAAGCGGTCTGGTTAAATTACGCGAAATGAGGAATCCGGCGAGTATAGAGAACAAAATCAAAATCAAAAAAATGTTTGAAAAGGCTATGACAAAATTCGAAATTTCTTCTTTAAATTCGTTTTGTTTTGCAAAATACGGAAGATTCAAATATGCAATAACATCGTTGTTGAAATTTCTGAAAGGTATATATGCTGATAAATAATCAATATTGTCAATATTTTCATTAATTATTACAGCTCCCGATTTATTTACGATTAACTCTTCGTATGCTCTTATGTCCATATAACGACCCTTTAGGCCTTTATCAAACAGTTCTGTTCTCGAGCTTACCAATAAAACTCCATTAAGGTCAAAAACATTTATATCTGTATAAAAAACATTCGAAAACTTTATTAAAAGTGAATTCAAATATTCGGTGTCTTTATAATCCAGCGTGTCTCTATCTCCAATTTTGTGTTCAAGTTCAATTAGTACCGAATATATTTTATCTAAAACTGTTTCTTTTTGTTTTTGTTTATATCCATCAATTATGAACAATATCGAAATAGCTCCGGTAGCAAGCAAAGCAATAATCAACATCGAAATAAATGCTATTTGCGTTTTTTCTTTTAGACTTATTCCTTTGAAAATCCTTTTGTTTATCAATTTAAAAAAAATCCATGAAAAATTAAAAATAATGAATAAAAATGCAAGAATGTAGGTAAACGAAGCAAGTTCTTTACTATATTGAGTATCCGGTTTACTAACAATAATTAGGTTTTCGTTGTCGGGTCTGTATTTAAAATGCACATAGCCGTTTGCAGTGAAAACAGAATATTCTGCTGTATCAGAATCTTGTGAAATCAATGAAAACTGATATTTATAATCTCCTTTACTGGATATAAGTTTCCCTTTATGATAGTTAGCATAATTGATTTTTCGGGTTGTTTTCTTAACAGTTTGTTTTTTGTCCAAAAGGAGTTCGGGATATCCCAGTCCTTCGCTGAAAATTTTTGAATCAGCCTCTATATAAATATTGAGTCTTTCACCATCGAAAAGTTTTGAGGCAATTTCTCCTAAATAACTTATTCTTCCGTTATGATTTTCGAGATAATAAAAATTTGTTCCCGGAATCACAATTCCATAATCTTTTATTTGTCTTTGAAAAAATTCATGACAGTTAATTTTGTTTGGCTCAAAGGGTAAAATCAAACTGTCTTTTTCGAGACATGCAGTAATTTGCAAGTCGTATTTATTAAAGTATCTTTTACTGCTGACAACGCCTTTGATGTAATTCTCTATTAACGGAATATCTTTATTTTTAATGTATTGCTCAAGTTTTGTGTCATATTTTAGTTGATTATAAATTTCTTTCAGAAAATATTCTGCATTTAGGTCTCGTTCCGAGGCAAGATTATATGTGATAACCTTATAACTTTCCAATTCTTTATTTGTAGAAATTCTGCTGAAATGTTCTGAAATTATTAAAGATGAAATAAAAACAAAAACAATTAAAGAAAAGTATGAAACTTTATGTTTTATTGCACTTATGCTTAGCCAAATCCATAAAAACATAAATAAAATTGAAAAAATCAAGATTTCGTTTTCTCCATAAATCTTTTTGAAAGTTAGATAAAATGCTCCAATGGTGAAAATTATTATAGTTGGAATAATTACTTTAAGTTTTAAATTTTGTCTTAATGAGAAAGCGATTTTATATGAAATTAAAATGAAAGATAAAATAACCACTCCAATAATGATTATTCCTAAAATCGAATAAATATCCAACAAAATGATGTTTTCAAAAGTAAAGGAGATTGAAGAGTTTATTACAATTCCTTTCAATATTTCGGAAATAAACAAGCTTAAAACGGCAAATAAAATTCCCATCCCGATACTCAATAAAACACTAAATATTGGATGGATTTTTCTAGAACTTTCGATTTTAAATTTTTTAAAAAAGAAAATTGAAAATAGCAGGAAAACGATAACGCTGAATAAATATTCGCCCAGCGAACTCAACCAAAATGATTGAGCAAAAATTTCGGGGCTGAACAATGCCCAATCTTTGAATCCTGAATATAAGCCGTATTTTAAACTGTAATATCTTGCAAAGGCTAAAACTATTAGGGTTAAAGGCAAAATATACAAACCTGATTTTGGCTTAATTTTAATAAATTGTGCAGAAAGTGAAAAAATCCATAAAACAAAAAACAGACTTGACAGCAAAATTAATATATGCTTTGCTCCAAATTCTTTCTTGGTGGGATTATTTTTATTTTTCAAGCCTAGATAAAAAGAAATATTGTGCTCAGGAATATTTATATATTTTGAGTTTTCAATAGGGTCGGTACTTAACATTATGTTTTTGTCAATGTCGAGAAGAGGATTAAATTCATTGACTAGTAATTCGTTTTCGATGGAATATTCTTTTTTGATCAAAAATATGCCGGCAGTATGAACATTTTCTTTTTCGTATGCATAACACAAATACCATCCGTTGTTTAGGTAAATCAAACTTTTATCGAAAAAATGAAAAGTAGTACTAGTAGGTAAAGGAATATTATTACTTGTCCAGTATTTTAAGTTGTTATCTTCGTAAACAAAAAAGCCACAGAATTTTTCATAATATACTTTTTCTTTTTGCTTAATATATTCAAAAAGACTGCCTTGTGATGTCAATGCTAATTCAGTAATTTTTTTTGACTCAGCCTGTAAAAATTCAAAGTTTGAGCTAAGAACTCTTTGTATTTTTTCCGGATTGATATTTTCCTCAGGAAGGGGTTCGTGATTATATTTGATGAAATATGCCGAAATACTGAAAATTGCAAAAAATAAAAACAAAATTCCGGAGACAGCAAATTTTTTTGCAAAAAATGATTTAATTTTTTCCGAAAGTTTTCTGATTTTAAGCCTGAATATTTTATTCATTGTGGTAAGGTTCATTGTTAATGATGGTAAAAGCTCTGTATAGTTGTTCTGCAAAAATAATACGTATTATTTGATGAGAAAAGGTCATTTTCGACATGGAACACATAAAATTGCATCGTTCATAAACAGATTTATCGAAACCATATGCTCCTCCGATGATAAACACTATATTTTTTAAAGATTGCGTAAATTTTTTATTTAAAAAATCTGCAAACTCTGTACTTTTGAATTCTGTGCCTTTTTCGTCGAGCAGAATAACGTAGTCGGTTTCAGTAATATTTTGAATTAATTGTTCCGCTTCTTTTTTTCGCACAATTTCCGGAGGAGTTTTTGCTGTTTTAGGAACATCTTTAACTACCTTCATTTCAAACTTCACATACCGATTGATTCTCTTGGCATAATCGTTAAATATTGATAAAAAAGCACCAGAATCAGTTTTGCCTACAACAATTAATTTAATGTTCATAAAAAAAATTTGAGTTAAAAATACTACTTTTTGTAAAAAAATTGTATATTGCGACACAAAATTTAAGCTTGGTTTGATTTTTGAAGAAATTAAAAAAACTTTTGAAATGAAAAAATTGAATTTGATAATGTTAGTGTTTTTTTTAGGTTTTGTAATTACGGTAAAATCAGCACTTTTGCCAATATTTAATATTCCGCCTAAAATTTTTGATGCAATAAAGGTTGGAAATGCTACAGAACTTGCAAAATATTTTAATTCCAGCATTGAATTGGTAGTTATAAATATTGACGACGTGTACAGTAAGCAGCAAGCCGAAAAAATTCTGAAAGATTTTTTTGATAAAAATAAAGTAAAAAATTTTAATGTTCTTCATCAAGGAGGCAAAGAATCTGCTCAATATGCTATTGGAAGTCTCGAAACTGTAAACGGCAAAACATATCGTGTTTACTTTTTGCTCAAAGGTTCCGGTTCAAATTTGCTAATTCATCAAATGCGTATAGAAGAAGAATAAAGATTTATGATTTCTGATTCATATCTTTTTCCTCTTATTGAGAGAGCTTTTGCCGAAGATATAGGCGATGGCGACCATACTTCATTAAGTTGTATTCCCCAAGATAATAAAGCTGAGGCTGTTTTGCTTGTTAAAGAAGATGGAATTATTGCCGGTGTTGACGTGGCAAAAAAAGTAGTTCATTATTACTCCCCAAAACTAAATCTCGAAACATTCATTGACGATGGTGTAAAAGTATCTAATGGAGATGTGGTTTTTAAACTTTCCGGACCACAGCGTGATATTCTTGCAGTGGAACGAACGATATTAAATTTTATGCAAAGGATGAGCGGTATAGCAACTCATACAAATCAATATGTTCAAAAGTTGCAAGGACTCAAAACTAAAGTTCTCGACACGAGAAAAACTACACCCGGCTTGCGTCTCATCGAAAAAGAAGCCGTGAAAATCGGTGGTGGCGAAAATCACCGAATAGGGCTTTACGATATGATAATGATCAAAGACAATCATATTGATTATGCAGGTGGTATAAGAAATGCTATTATTGCTGCAAACAAATATATCATAAAAAATAATCTTAACCTTAAAATTGAAATCGAAGTCAGAAATTTGGACGAATTACGACAAGTACTTGAAATAGGTAAGGTTCATAGAATTATGCTTGATAATTTTGATATTCCTGCAACCAAAAAAGCTGTGGACATGATCGGGGGTAAATATGAAACTGAGTCCAGCGGCGGTATTACACTTGATACTATTAGACAATATGCAGAGTGTGGAGTAGATTATGTTTCTGTTGGAGCTTTGACACATCATATCAAAAGTCTTGACTTAAGTCTAAAAGCTGTAAAAAAGTGATAAATAGAGTTAAGCAAATTATACAAAAAATCAATAATCATATTTTTCGCATAAGCGATAAAATAATACTTCCGGGTTTCAAGGGATTGTCATTATATGAACTGGGAAAAATCTTTTTTAAAGGGATTAGTAACGGGAACCTAACTATGAGGGCTTCAAGTGTGGCATTTAGTACTTTTATTGCAATTTTTCCTGCCATGATTTTTCTATTTTCTTTAATACCATTTATCCCTATAGAAGATTTTCATATGGAATTATTTTCATTGCTTGCTGATGTTTTGCCCGGAAATGCCTACGACTTGCTTCACGAAACTATCACTGACACAATTATGAATCAACGTACTTCGGTGTTGTCGGTGGGATTTTTCCTTACAATATTTTTTGCGTCTAATGGAATTATCTCGTTGGTAGAAGCCTTTAATTCTTCGTATCACAGCATCGAAACTCGCGGTATTATTGCAGTTCGAGTGCTTTCGTTAATTTTACTTTTTGTTTTGGTTTTGATTTTCATTATTTCTATTAGTCTTATTTCTATCGGAGATGATTTTTTTGTAAAATTTTTTATTGACCATCCTAAACTTGGTGAATATCAGTTTTTAAGATTTACAATCAGGGTTCTAAGGTATTTTATTGTTCTAGTTTTATATTTTCTTGGAATAGCTATTATGTATTATTATGCTCCGGCTAAAAATACGGGATTCAGATTTTTAAGTCCCGGAGCTGTAATGGCAACTTTCTTACAGGTTATTGGGGTTTTGCTGTTCACTTATTATGTAAATAATTTTTCACAATATAATAAACTATACGGGTCAATCGGAACCATTATCGTGATAATGATGCTTATTTATGTTTCGGCTTTAGCATTGATTTTAGGTTTTGAACTAAATGCCGCAATTTATTATGGTAAAAGAAAATAAAAAAATATAAAAAAAAAAATTGGATTAAAAATTTTGTTATTTTTGGAAATTGAGAAGAAAATTTTCCTGAAATGAAAAAAATAACTCTTTATTTGATTATTTTAGTTGTTGTTTTAACCATAAACAATGTTTTAGTTTATTCACAGCCGAACACTGCAGTTGATTTTACCGTTACAGATATTGACGGAAATACACATAACTTATATTCATATCTTGATGCAGGGAAATATGTTTACGTGTGCTTTTTCCTTACAACCTGCGGCGGCTGTATAGGTTCGGTTCCCGATATGAATAATATTTACCAAAAATTCGGATGCAATGAGTTTGAACTTATTATACTTGCAGTATTTGGTGGTAACCCTACAACTGATGCTGTACAACAATTTAGAACCGATCATGGGACTCAGTTTCCTTTGGTTAGTCCGGAAGGTGGATCAACGCCTGTTGTTTCATATTATGAAGTAACAGAATACCCCAAAAAAATAGTAATAACACCGGATAGAAGTGTAGTATGGAGTACAGATTATGATCTGACAAGTCCATATTCTGTTTCAGAATTGGGACCTCACTTGAATGCTTGCCCCGATCAATGGCCAATAGCAGATTTCTCAGGAGATCCTTTGGTAATACCTGTTAATTCAGGTGTAACTTTTACAGATTTGTCTCAAAATCCAATTCATGAATGGCTTTGGGAATTTCCGGGCGGAAATCCATCTCAGTTTAATGGTCCAAATCCTCCAATTGTTAATTATAATCAAGCCGGATTGTATAATGTTAAATTAACAGTCAGAAATGAGTATGGTAACACTAATGTTAAAACAAGAAATAATTACGTTTTTGTTTATAATCTTGCAGATACACTTCCGATAGCTGATTTTATTGCAGATCAGGTTATTGTTATAGCCGGAAACGCAGTTAATTTTACAGATTTGAGCTACGATTATCCCTTCGAGTGGCAATGGTCTTTTGAATCCGGAGTTCCGGCAACTTCAACTGTTCAAAATCCTCAACAAATCAGATATAATGTTGCAGGAGAATATGACGTTAAATTAATAGTGCGGAACTCTCAAGGATATGATACGATTTTAAAAGAAAATTACATAAAAGTCATTCCCGATGTAGGACCAAATCCTCCCATTGCAAATTTCAGAACAGCTTTTCGTCTGATCCAAAAGAATACAAAAGTATATTTTGATGACCTTTCAACAAATAATCCAATGACTTGGGCATGGTATTTTCCCGGAGGAGAACCTAATTATGTTAATACACAACTTCAACCTCAAGGTGTAATTTATGCAAACAGTGGCTTTTATGATGTTACATTAAATGTTTCAAACGTGAATGGCAGCAGCTCTTTAACAAAGCATGATTATGTTGTTGTTTATGAAAGTATTGTAGGGAAGATTTGCGATACTATCCAGAATGTAAAACAAAATGAACAACCCTATGCCATGCAGATTTATGGAATGAACGGTTATTACGGTGGTCATAATTCGGACAGAATTAACGGTTATGCTGATTTTTATGAATTTCATACTTTTAATAAAGTCTATGGAGTTATAGTTCCAATAATTAAGCTTTCTTACGGCAGCAATAACTCATATATAAGATTTGCAACCTGGGATGGAGTTGACGCCACTCCAACAACATTACTTGGTACTCAAAAAGTCTTTCTCAAAGACTTGAGAGAAAATTATTATCAAGTAATACTTTTCGATGAACCCCTTGATATTGACGGACCTTTTTATCTTGGCTATACTATTAATTATGCCGAAGGAGATAATTTTGTTGTTGGTTTGGTTCCTAATAGAGGTCATGGTGGACAAAATACGCTTTGGATAAGAAAGGACGGCATATGGAAAAGTTCTGTACAAGCCTATGATATTGCAACATCCACAGGAATTAGACCAATTACATGCTTAGTGGGAATTGAAGACGAAATTTTGGAAAATACCTATTCGGTTTATCCCAATCCATGTAATGACAAGCTATATATTACATCAGAAAACTACTTAAAAGCAGATGATTTAATTCAACTTGTGGATGTAAGCGGGAAAGTGGTTGTAAATATCTTACCCGAAGATTTGACTGATAAAATCGAAGTAAATACATCAGAAATTAAACCCGGCATATATTATTTGAGAATATACACTTCAGGAAAACTTATTCATAAAAAAATTAGTGTGAATAGGTAGTTTGATTTCTAATTGTCATTTTACTTTTTATTTCATCTTTATTCCTTTGATAGAGTTAGTTGTTTTATCATAGATGGAAAAAGCTTATTTGCATTTTTTGTTTGGACTTATCCTATGAAAATCTAAAAATTAAAAACTAATAACCTTTGTGTAGAATATTTTGTGAAATAAGGTTAAACGAATTGAGATGAGCATTTTTTTAAGTTAAAGAAATTCATATTCAAATTTATGTTGTTAAAAAAAATTCCAAAATATCATTAGAAATAGGAAGTGATTTAATTTAGATAGAATGATATTTTTCAGGAATTCATATTCAAATTTATGTTGTTAAATTTTATCTTTATAAATAGTTTAGAAGTTGTGAATGGAATTTTTGAAATGAGGTTAAAATTTTTTGTTTGGTATTTATATTAAAAATTAAGTTGTTAAAGTTTCACCGAGAGTTGAAGAAGACCGATAGTTTTTTTGTGTTATAGTTTTATAGATTTTTATTTTTAAAGTTCATATTCAAATTTATGTTGTTAAAAATTTTATTATATTTGCACTTAGAATTAATCTTTTGATGAATAAACATTTTCAAAACATTAGTCCTGAGTTGCTTGAGATTTACTCCAAAAAGTTGAAAGTAAAATCCTGTCCGCATTGTAAAAGTAAAAGTTTTATAAAACACAGCAGATATAAATACACTCATCGATTTAAATGTCAGGAATGTGGGCGAACTTTTATTCCGAGTACAGGAACAAGTTTACATTATCTTCACAAGAAGGAAGTTTTCATAGAATATTCAAAGATAATACGAGAACAAGGTCTATTGTCCTTAAAAAAGATGCGAGAGTTATGTAAGATAAGTCATTTAACGGCCTTTGATTGGAGGCATAAGATATTATTGTCAACACCGGAGAATAATAGGAAATTTAAGGGAGAGGTGCACTGTGATGATATATGGTTTGTTTACAGTGAGAAGGGGCGAAAGTTAGTGGCAGAATCGAGGCGTCGTCCTTTGCGAGAACGATTTAAGCACAGAGAGTTTACTTGTCGGTTGATATCAATGAGTGATGGGAAAAATACTGAGATGAAATTGGTAAAAGTTGGCAATATTGATTTTAGTGATTATAGTGCTGCATTTGAGGATAAAATAGGAAGGGGATCGGTGATTTACAATGTTTCAGGAGAGGAGAAATTAAGGCGGTTTGTCAAAGAGCAGTCAGCCATACATATGTTTATAGGAGATGTTAACAAAAAGATAGAAGAAAAATATTTTGCCATCCGAAATGAGTTTAAGGGATTTATCAACAAGACACTTAAGGGGGTGTCAACGAAATATTTGCAGATGTATGCTGGGTATTATTCGTATAGTAAGCACAAGATATTTGATCCCTTGTCGGAGTCTTTTCTGAACAGGCGAAAAGTTTGGTTTACATATACTCGCCTCGAAGTCATATATTTTAAATTTGTGTATTTTGCCACACAAGTTTTGTTAATAGATTTGAACAAGCGAACCTGGAAAAGTACAGAAAAAGTTCCCATTCCCGATAACTGTATGGTGTATAAAATAACAGAATGGGATGTAGATCATCGCCACAGTTTTAAGGAGGTTAAATCGTATTTTGACAGAAAAATACGAGAGTTTATGATTGGGTACATAGGTGAATCAAAATAATAAATCAAAAAAGTTTTTAGATCTAATTAAAACATAAAATCTCAAAAAAATACATTTTGTGAATTTTAACAACATACGGTTAAAAAGTTCTTATTATTTTGATGTTATTTTATAAGACAGGTTTCTATTTTTACAAAAAAAAACATGATAAGAACCGGAGTATATTTTAACAATAAATTAAATAGTGAAGCATTAGAAAATTTAATATTTATTCCTGAACTAAGCTTAGTTGGGGTTTATTCTCCTGAAAAGATTGACTTAGGTGGAATACAATTAATGCAATATGAATATCCGGAATCACTTATACACGATGTTGATGCTGTCATTGCATTCGCACCATATTCAAAACCATATATTGTAGAAAACATTGTTAAAAATTTCAAACATGTTCTTTTTGAGCCTACTTCTGAATATAAAAACGAAAACATATATCAATTATCTAAATTTGTTGAAGAAGCCGATGTGAAAGTTATGGCCGGGCTTCAACATTATTATGACAATGTGTTTGTATCGGCTCGTCCATTAATTAAATTTCCACGTTTTATTCAATCCAGATTTTTCAAACAATTTGGAAATTATCAGGAAGATAATTCTGTATTGATGGATATGATTCTAGTTGATGTAGATATTATTCTAAATATTGTTAAATCCGAGATAAAACACATTTGGGCTAATTATTCTAGTCTTAGTAAAAGGGATCCTGACATAATAAATGTAAATATTGAATTTATGAACGGAGCTTGTGCTCAGTTAACTGCGGGACAAATCTCAACTACAAATACTCATGAAATAAATTTTTATTGTGATAATTATTATGTAAGCGTTGATTTTCTTAATTCAAAGGCCTGGCAGGTTAAGAAACGCGATGATAGCTCTGAAGCAAGTTTATTTCAACAAAATGTAGGAGATTTAATAATAGAACCCATACCTATCCGAAAAAATAATTCTTATTCCAATGAATTTTCAGCATTTGCAAAATCAATAATATACAACAAAACTCCAGAAATAAATCTTGACTCTTTAACTCGTACTTTTGACACTATTGCAAAGATAAACGAAAAGCTAAAATTAAATAATCGTTAAATTTAGTTTAGCTTTTAAACAATATTAGGTTTATATTTGCGTTTTAAAAAACAGTTCAAAATAATGAATGCATTAGTGAAAATTTTATACTTATTTATAATTCTTGCCGTGTTGTTATTGAATTTGGGTTGTGATTTTATAAATCCTCCTGAAAAAATTCCAACGTATATTGCTGTAGATACCATTTATCTTCAAACAGACCCTGTATATCAAGGTTCTTCTAAACATGCGATATCAGATTGTTGGTTGTATGTAAATAACAAACTAATTGGTATTTTTGAGGTGCCGTTTAAAGTTCCTGTTCTCGAAAGCGGATTGCAATCTATTCAGATAGAACCGGGAATAAAAGTTTCAGGGAGCGACTCATATCGTCAAATTTACCCAATGATGTATGGATATTATTTTGATACAGTTTTAACAGAGGGTGGTGTAATGACTGTTAATCCGGTATTTACATATCGTCCTGCAACATTTGCTTTGATTGAAGATTTTGAAGATATTGGTATTGCTTTTGAAATAAGTCAACAAAGCGATACAAACATAATGATTCTACAGAATCAAAATTCGTTAGAAGGGAAATCAATGTATTTTGCACTCGATAATCAACGGAAAAATTTTGAATGTCGAACTACTTCTATTTATGATTTGCCTAAAACCGGAAAAGTATTTCTTGAAGTCAGTTTTAAATCTACTGATAATTTTGAGTTTGGAATTTTTTCTCTTGAATATACAGGGCAACAGGCAATGGAAGTCAGGAAACGAGTTTATGTTTTTAATCCTACCACTACGTGGAAACGAGTTTATATTGACATGAATTATTTTATTATCAATGCAAATGGAAGTCAATTTAGATTGTATTTCACCTGTTCCAGACCCGAAAATGCTCAAAATCTGAAAACAGAGGTATATATTGACAATATTAAACTTTTATATTTGGTGAATTGAGATGCAACAAACAAGGCAGTTGGCAAAGTATATTTTATTTGATGTTTTGGCGGTAATTCTAACCTGGACTATTTTTTATTCTTTCCGCAAAATTTATATCGAACCTCAAAAGTTTGGTTACGAAATTCCTTTGGAATTTGACAATAAATTTTATTTGGCAATAATTATTTTACCTGTTTATTGGATTATTCTGCATTTGCTTAGTGGCTATTATAAAGTTGTTTTTCAGAAATCACGACTTCAGGAGCTGGGTCAAACTTTTATCACTTCTTTGATTGGTGTACTTATTTTGTTTTTTGTTCTTATTCTTGATGATTGGGTTGGTACTTATAAGCAATATTATCAACTATTCTTTCTATTATTGTTATTGCAGTTTATAACAACGTATTTACCAAGATTAGTTATAACTTCAATTACCAATAAAAAAGTACATAAAGGGAAACTGACATTTAATACTTTAATAATTGGAGATAATAAAAAGGCAATAAAACTATTAAAAGAAGTTGAAAATCAACCTGTATCGTCAGGAATGAAATTTATTGGTTTTGTTAGTGTTGAGAATAAAGAAAGATATTTATTGGAAGATTATCTTCCGCATTTAGGGAGAATTGAGGATATAAAACAAATTATCAGCGATAATAAAGTAGTGGAAGTAGTAATAGCTATAGAATCTACAGAGCATTGTAAAATAAAAAACATCATTAATAAATTGCAAGGAGTTAAAGCGGTTATAAAAGTTATTCCGGATATGTACGATATTTTAATAGGCAAGATTCGAATGTCTGCAATTTTCGGTATGCCTTTGATTGAGATAAATCACAATATTATGCCTGTTTGGCAACAACATTTTAAACGTGTAATAGATATTGTTTTCAGTATTCTTGCCTTAATAGTTTTATCTCCGCTTTATTTATTTATAGCATTGGGAGTTAAATTTAGCTCTCCCGGTCCAATACTTTATAGTCATTATAGAGTAGGCAGGGGTGGAAAACCTTTTAAAATATATAAATTCAGGTCAATGTATGTTGATGCTGAAAAGAACGGACCTGCATTGAGCAGCAAGGATGATAACAGAGTTACCTCTTTTGGAAGGTTTTTAAGAAAAACCAGAATGGATGAGCTCCCTCAGTTTTATAATGTGCTTAAAGGTGATATGTCTTTAGTTGGTCCAAGGCCTGAACGTCAATTTTTTATTGATCAGATTGTTCAGAAAGCTCCTCATTATGTTCATTTATTATCTGTTCGCCCCGGTATTACATCATGGGGGCAGGTTAAATACGGTTATGCAGAAAATGTTGATCAAATGATTGAAAGATTAAAATACGATATCATTTATATCGAAAATAGATCTTTGTTTATTGACTTCAAAATTTTAATTTACACCGTAAAAATCATTTTTCAGGGAAAAGGTGTCTAAATTTTTCAATTAATTCTTACAAGATTTTTAACAGACTATTCAATCTTTGAAACGATTGAGTATGAATTAAGATTACCTTTTTTGTTGTAGGATTCATTTCTAATAACACCTAAATTTTTAACTATCCACTGAACAGATTTAAAATTCATGGTCATGAAACCTGTTTTACTTGTAATGTCTGAGCTGATTTTATAAGCTGTAAATGTTCCTGCAGGAACAGTAATTTCTTCAACAGCTTCAACAATAATATTGGTTACATCTACTCTCAAAGTCATTATTTTTATGCCTTCATTATAAATTACGGTTTCAACAAAGCCATCTTCAAGTTTCATTCCTGGGACTAATACAGATGGATACGCCAACTTATGAGCTTGTGTTTCTATCTTCATATTTTCAAAACCAGCCATCTGTTCGGGACTGATAAATGAATTCATGTCAACTTCGAAAACATCGCCTCTGCAATAATATTTTAAACGGCTTTTTCCTGAAGATTCAGATTTTTTATCAAAATTTTCAACTTCAATAACTATCTCTGTTCCATTTGATGTTTCACTAACAGAAATTACTTCGGAGGTTCCGTAACCGGTTAGTTTTGATTTGCTATCGTAATATTCAGTTGTGATTTTTTTCCCAATTTGCGATGGAATGTAAAATTCACATGTTTGGGCATTTAATGAATAAACGAAGCAAAATCCAATTAATAAAGTAATAATTTTTTTCATTTTTTTAATTTTTAATATTAATATTAAAGTTAAATAATTTTGGTGAATAAATAATTTTTTCAAATTTATTAATTATTTTAATATAAAAACAAAAAATAACATTTTTAACTTTTTAAATTTTGTTTTAGTAATAATTGTTTTTTAAATTATTTTGATTAACTTATTAACATTTTCTTTTTTGATTTGTTATGATTGATTAAAAACCATTAAAATAACTTTAACAAAATATTTATTAAAAATTTATTATTTTTTTCTGAATAAAAAAATATATATTTGCATTCTCAAATTTTTAATGGTTTATTAAAACAAAAAGATATGACTAAAGCTGATATTGTTAATGAAATTAGTAAAAATACCGGCATAGAGAAGTTGGTTGTTCAAAAGTCGGTAGAATCCTTCATTGAGATTATAAAAAAATCTTTGGAGAATGGAGAAGGTGTTTATTTAAGAGGTTTTGGCAGTTTTATTATTAAAACTCGTGCACAAAAAACCGCAAGAAACATTTCTAAAAATGTAACAATTACAATACCTGCTCATAAAATACCATATTTTAAACCAGCAAAAGTGTTTGTTGATTCAGTTAAAAATAATAATTAAAAATTAAAGTTATGCCTAGCGGAAAGAAAAGAAAAAGGCACAAGATGGCCACTCATAAAAGAAAAAAACGTCTGAGAAAAAACAGACATAAAAAGAAAAAGTAAACAATTTATTTTAAGAACTGTTATAATCAAACCTTTAGTAGACTAAAGGTTTGATTTGTTTTAATTGATGAAGATGGCAGAAGAAGCAAAGCTTGATATTCAGAGTGAATTGTATATTGATGTTAACAATTCTCAAATCAATATAGCTTTACTACATAATAAAAGGCTGGTTGAGCTTACTCAGGACCATTTGAATGTTGAATTCGGAGTTGGTGATATTTATCTCGGGAAAGTAAAAAAACTAATGCCTGGATTAAATGCTGCTTTTATTGATATAGGTTATAAAAAAGATGCATTCTTGCATTATTTGGATTTGGGTCCTGGTTTTCAAACATTGAATAAATTTCTGCATCTTGGATTATCCAATAAAAATAAGAACATAAACATCAATAAAATTAAACCAGAAGCAGATATTGATAAAAACGGAAAAATAACCGATGTCTTAACTGTTGGTCAGTATATACTTGTTCAGATTGCAAAAGAACCTATTTCAACAAAAGGACCCCGACTTACTTGCGAAATTTCTATTCCGGGAAGATACATTGTTTTATTACCTTTTAACAGAAGAATATCTGTATCACAAAAAATAAAGTCTATTGAGGAAAAAACCAGATTAAAAAAACTGATCGAAAGCATTAGTCCCGAAAATCATGGTATTATTGTACGTACTGTTGCCGAAAATAAAATGGTAGCAGAACTTGACAAAGAACTTAACTTGCTTTTAAACAGATGGGAAAACCTATATAAAAAGCTCGAAAATGCGAAACCACCTATGCTTTTGATGAGCGAGGTTACTCGTACAACCGCTATATTACGAGATATGCTTAATTCTTCATTTAATCAAATAGTGGTTAATGACGAAATTACTTACAACGAAATCCTTAATTTTATAGAAGATATAGCTCCCGAAAAGAAAAAAATTGTAAAACTTTACACAGGTAAAGAACCCCTTTTTGATAATTTCGGGATAACAAAACAAATAAAATCCTCCTTTGGAAAAACCGTACCACTAAAAAACGGAGCTTATCTCATTATAGAACATACCGAGGCTGCTCATGTTATTGATGTTAATAGCGGAAACCGTTCTAATTCCGAACAAGACCAGGAAGCTAATGCTACAGAAGTTAATATTATTGCTGCCATTGAAATTGCTCGTCAGTTAAGATTGAGAGATATGGGCGGAATTATAATTGTTGACTTCATTGATATGCACGATGAAAAAAATAAGAAAAAAGTTTATGATACAATGAGGGAAGCAATGGAAACGGATAGAGCAAAGTTTCAGATAACTCAGCTAAGTAAGTTTTGCCTTATGGAAATTACCCGTCAACGTGTGAGACCTGAAACCGAAATCTCTACAGCTGAATCTTGTCCTACATGTAATGGTACAGGAAAGGTTTGGGCTACAATAAATATTGTTGACGAAATAGAAAATAACCTTTCATATTTGAAAAATAAAAATTCATCTAAATCTCCTATTATAATAAAAACTCACCCATTCGTTCATGCTTATTTGACAAAAGGATTTTTTAATTCTATACGTAAACAATGGCAAAAAAAATATAAATGCAAGCTTCAAATCATGCCAAATATGGATTATACCTTAATGGAATACCATTTTTTTACGGCTGATGAGGAACAACTATATTAGTAACCATAAAATTATCAAATATGAAGTATCAAAAAAAATTATTAGGTTTTTCTGCATTAATTGCAGGATTACTTTTTTCGGTATTTAGCTTTTCGCAAATGGAAAATCCCGTAAATTGGAAATTTTCTACCGTTCAGCTGGATGAGAAAACTTATAATCTCATCATAGAGGCTACAATCGAAAAAAAATGGCACTTGTATTCTCAATTTTTTGATGCAGGAGGTCCAATGCCCTTGCAATTTAATTTCAAAGAATCTCCGGATTATAAGTTGGTTGAGAATGTTACCGAAACCCCAAATCCTAAAGAAGAATATGATGATGTATTTGAAATTAATGTGAAGTACTTTGAAAAATACGCAAAATTTGTTCAAAAGATTGAAGTATTAACCGATAAGGGCTTTAATGTTAAAGGTGTTGTTGAAGGTCAGGCTTGTTTCGAAGACGGTAAATGTATTCCTGTTACTGCAGATTTGAATTTTCCGATTAACGGGGGAGGAGAGGAAACTTCAGATGTTGAAGAAAATTTAGGAACAAAAACTGAAACTCCTATTTTGGTCACTGAAAATAGATTTAAACATGAAGAAAACGCGAATAAAAAATCTTTGTGGGGATTTTTCTTTATTTCTTTATTGTTTGGTATTATCGGCATTCTTACTCCTTGTGTATTCCCGATGATTCCCATGACAGTTAGCTTTTTTATGAACAAATCTGAAAGTCGTTCGAAAAATTTATTAAAAGTGGGAATTTTCGGATTTTCAATAATGTTGCTTTATGGACTTGTTGGTGTAATAGTTTCTCTAACTTCGGCAGGGGCTAATTTTACTACGGTTTTGAGTACTCACTGGATACCGAATTTAATTTTCTTTTTATTGTTTATAGTTTTTGCAGCTTCTTTGTTTGGTTTATTTGAATTTGTTATGCCATCAGGTCTTGCAAATAAAGCTGATGCTCGTGTTGATAAGGGTGGATTAATAGCAGCCTTTTTCTTGGCACTTACAACTGTTATAGTCAGCTTTTCTTGCACAGGTCCAATTATTGGAGCACTACTTGTAAAAGCAGCATCCGGAGATGTTCTTGAACCTACAGTAGGGATGTTTGGATTTGGATTAGGTTTTGCTTTGCCGTTTACAATCCTTGCACTCGCTCCCGGCTTAATGAAAAAAATGCCTAAATCAGGAGGCTGGCTTAACTCTGTCAAAGTTGTAATGGGATTTATCATTCTTGCATTTTCTTTAAAATATTTTTCCAATATTGACCAAAGTTATAATTTAGGGATAATGAGCAGGGAATTTTATCTGGCAATTTGGATAGTAATTTTTGTTTTAATGGGTTTCTACTTGTTGGGAAAAATAAAATTCAAACATGATAGTGATGTTCCCCATGTGGGATTCTTTAGATTGCTTTTGGCAATGTTTTCATTTATTATAGCTTTATATTTATTTCCCGGAATGTTCGGTGCAAATTTAAGTAGTGTTTCGGGTTTGATTCCGCCAAAAACTTCTCAACAATTTGATTTAAATAATAATTCAATCACAATAGCAACAAATGAATCTGAACTTTGTGACATACCTGAATTTTCCGATAAAATGCACCTTGCCTATGGTGTAAAAGGATATTTTTATTATGATCAGGCTTTTGAATGTGCAAAGTCGCAAGATAAACCGGTATTGTTATATTTCACAGGTCACTCTTGTGCTAATTGTAAAGAAATGCAGGCCTCTGTTTGGGATAACGATCAGGTTAAGGAAATTTTTAATAACGAACTTGTTTTAGCTGCTTTATATGTTGACGAGAGAT
>Ga0209720_1000325_pt1 | contig 51613 bp, 47 predicted proteins | sample AD_JPNMR3_MetaG_FD_184426 | JGI IMG/M metagenome (GOLD analysis project Ga0209720, IMG submission 184426) | Active sludge microbial communities of municipal wastewater-treating anaerobic digesters from Japan - AD_JPNMR3_MetaG (SPAdes) (version 2) | ecosystem: Engineered > Bioreactor > Anaerobic... | reverse complement strand
TGTACCTTGAAAACTGCATAAGAAAAGAAAGAAAGATGTAAAGACGAAGGGTAACTTAATAATCCCTGGTGGGATTATTTTAAAAATCTTTACATTACAATTTCAGTCGAGAACCAAGAAAAAGGGTGTGGCTTGGGATCGGAAGATTTCAAGACGCGTCGAAGAAGAAGGTCAAGCTACAAAGAGCGCATGGTGAATGCCTTGGCGTCAGGAGCCGATGAAGGACGCAGCAATCTGCGAAAAGCCTCGGGTAGTCGAAAGCAGGCGTTAATCCGGGGATGTCCGAATGGGGGAACCCACCTGAAGTAATGTTCAGGTACTCCCAGTTGAACACATAGACTGGGTAGAGGGAACCTGGGGAACTGAAACATCTAAGTACCCAGAGGAAAAGAAAGAATAATCGATTTCCTTAGTAGCGGCGAGCGAAACGGAAAGAGCCCAAACCAATTTAGCTTGCTAAGTTGGGGTTGAGGACCGGCCATATGGAGTTACAAAACTTTATTCTAGTCGAACTACCTGGAAAGGTAGGCCGCAGAAGGTGAAAGCCCTGTAGGCGAAAGGGTAAAGACTCCGGTTGGGATCCAGAGTACCACGGGACACGAGGAACCCTGTGGGAAGCAGGGAGGACCACCTCCCAAGGCTAAATACTACCTGACGACCGATAGTGAACCAGTACCGTGAGGGAAAGGTGAAAAGCACCCCGGGAGGGGAGTGAAAAAGAACCTGAAACCGTGTGCTTACAATCAGTCGAAGCACTATTAAATAAGTGTGACGGCGTACTTTTTGTAGAACGGTCCTGCGAGTTACCGTATGTAGCGAGGTTAAGGTGAAGAGCCGGAGCCGTAGCGAAAGCGAGTCTGAATAGGGCGAAAGTTGCATGCGGTAGACCCGAAACCGGGTGATCTAGTCATGGCCAGAGTGAAGTTCCGATAACACGGGATGGAGGCTCGAACCACATTGTCGTTGAAAAGGCATGGGATGAGCTGTGATTAGGGGTGAAATGCCAATCGAACCCGGAGATAGCTGGTTCTCCCCGAAATAGCTTTAGGGCTAGCCTCGAGAGGAAATTTACCGGAGGTAGAGCACTGATTGAGCTAGGGGCCTTACCAGGTTACCGAACTCGTTCAAACTCCGAATGCCGGTAAAGGTAGCTCGGGAGTCAGACAGTGGGGGATAAGCTTCATTGTCAAAAGGGAAACAGCCCAGATCTACAGCTAAGGTCCCCAAGTTGATGCTAAGTGGGAAACGATGTGGGATTGCACAGACAACCAGGATGTTGGCTTAGAAGCAGCCATTCATTTAAAGAGTGCGTAATAGCTCACTGGTCGAGTGGTCCTGCGCGGAAAATGTAACGGGGCTCAAGCATCACACCGAAGCTTAGGATTTTCGCAAGTTTCACTGAGCGTTTTGAGAAAGCTAACATTTCGCGGCGCGAAAGCGACGGCAAATGAATTAAGCGAGAAGTATCAGAACCTTCAGTGAAACTTGCGAGAGTGGTAGGGGAGCGTTGTATATTCGTTGAAGTCGTACCGAAAGGAGCGGTGGAGGATATACAAGTGAGAATGCAGGAATAAGTAGCGAAAAGATGGGTGAGAATCCCATCCGCCGAAAGTCTAAGGTTTCCTGAGGAAGGTTCGTCCGCTCAGGGTAAGCCGGGACCTAAGCCGAGGCCGAAAGGAGTAGGCGATGGACAACTGGTTAAAATTCCAGTGCCACCAAGTGCCGTTTGAGCAAAGGGGTGACGCAGGAGGGTAAGTCATCAGACTGATGGATGTCTGTTCAAGCTGGTAGGGTAGTACGTAGGCAAATCCGCGTGCTGAAAGCCCGAGAAGTGACGACGAGTTGCGATTATATCAAGACGAAGTGATTGACCCCAAACTGCCAAGAAAAGCCTCTAGCGAGGAAACTGGTGCCCGTACCGCAAACCGACACAGGTAGACAGGTAGAGAATACTAAGGCGCGCGAGAGAACCCCTGTTAAGGAACTCGGCAAATTAACCGCGTAACTTCGGGAGAAGCGGTGCCTTTGTAACGTAGAGCGTTTTACATGCAAAGCGTGAAGAGGTTGCAGATAAATGGCCCAAGCGACTGTTTACCAAAAACACAGGTCCCTGCAAAGTCGTAAGACGACGTATAGGGGCTGACGCCTGCCCAGTGCTGGAAGGTTACGGGGAGAGGTCAAACGCAAGTTGAAGCTTCGAACTTAAGCCCCAGTAAACGGCGGCCGTAACTATAACGGTCCTAAGGTAGCGAAATTCCTTGTCGGGTAAGTTCCGACCTGCACGAATGGCGTAACGACTTGGGCACTGTCTCGACAGGGGGCTCGGCGAAATTGTAATACCAGTGAAGATGCTGGTTACCCGCGGTTAGACGGAAAGACCCCGTAGAGCTTTACTCTAGCTTGGTATTGAGTTTTGGTAATGCTTGTACAGCATAGGTGGGAGACTAAGAAGCAAGGGCGCCAGTCTTTGTGGAGTCGACGTTGGGATACCACTCTAGTATTACTGGAATTCTAACTTCAAGCCGTAAGCCGGATGAAGGACACTGCCAGGTGGGGAGTTTGACTGGGGCGGTCGCCTCCTAAAAGGTAACGGAGGCGCCCAAAGGTTCCCTCCGCGCGGTTGGAAATCGCGCTTCGAGTGCAAAGGCATAAGGGAGCTTAACTGCGAGACAAACAAGTCGAGCAGGGACGAAAGTCGGGCTTAGTGATCCGGTGGTTCCGAGTGGAAGGGCCATCGCTCAACGGATAAAAGCTACCTCGGGGATAACAGGCTTATCTCCCCCAAGAGTCCATATCGACGGGGAGGTTTGGCACCTCGATGTCGGCTCGTCGCATCCTGGGGCTGGAGTAGGTCCCAAGGGTTTGGCTGTTCGCCAATTAAAGCGGTACGCGAGCTGGGTTCAGAACGTCGTGAGACAGTTCGGTCCCTATCTACCGCGGGCGTAGGAAATTTGAGAGGATCTGTCCTTAGTACGAGAGGACCGGGATGGACGCACCGCTAGTGTCCCAGTTGTCACGCCAGTGGCATGGCTGGATAGCTATGTGCGGATTGGATAAGCGCTGAAAGCATCTAAGCGCGAAACCAACCTCAAGATAAGATTTCCCATAGGGTTAACCTAGTAAGACTCCTTGTAAGAACACGAGGTTGATAGGCCGGAAGTGTAAGTGCAGTAATGTATTGAGCTGACCGGTACTAATAAGTCGAGGGTTTGACCTTAAACAAAACTGGTAAGTAGATATCGAGACCCGTATGAAAGATATTTACTACCGACTGAAAAGTTTCTTTTCTATGCAGTTTTCAGGGTACAAAACCTGAAACAAAAGTATATAAGGATTCCTGGTGACAATGGCGAGGGGGAACCACCCGTTCCCATCCCGAACACGGCAGTTAAGCCCCTCAGCGCTGATGGTACTTGTCGGGTGACCGGCTGGGAGAGTAGGTCGTTGCCAGGAATTATTTTATCTTATCCTTAGAGCTTTAATGGGGAAAAATACCAAAAAAAATTAAAAAAAGATACTTGACCAAAAGCAGATATCTATGTTAATATAAATAACGTCAATTGAATAAGTCAACAAACTCCTCGATAGCTCAACGGTAGAGCACTCGGCTGTTAACCGAGTGGTTGCTGGTTCGAATCCAGCTCGGGGAGCCATTTTATTTGTACAAGAAGTTAAGATAAAAAGTTGTTTAACTTCTTTTTTATTTTTTAAGATCAATTATGTATCTATGAACTGATTGGATGTTTTCTAAAATAATACAGTTTATTTTTAGGGCTATATTTTTGAATAACAATAAGGTATTTACTTACTTCATTGAGCATATCTTTTTAAGGGTGAGGAAGGATGTCTATAAGTGAGAAAATAGCATTGATTATTTTGGCCAATGTCATATCAGTGCTGATTATAATGATAAAGCTGATTTTGGAAGGCAAGCGTTTTATGGAAGTTTTAAAATATACTTGGGATCTGATTTTAATCGATCCGAAAAGTAATATATTATTAAAACATCGTTTCCGGGAAAAATGGTTGTTGGTCCAACACTATTGCTGGTGGTTAATGCTGTTTTTTGTAGTTTATTATTGGTTGTTTATCCCAAACGCTTCTTCGTTCTATCTCATTACATTGGTAATTGTACATCTCTTATGGGGGCTCATTGTAAAACTGGAGCCTAAATATAATAGAATAATTAATTTAAATCAAAACTGGGGAATCATATTTCAGGAGATCACCGAAGATTCATGGTTTAATAAGAAATCGTTAGCGGAATTGGATTTAAGGAAGAAGAGCTTGCTGGTGCTGGCAATTGAGCGTCAGGGTCAAATGCTGCCATTTCCTAAAGGGGTGGAGGTTTTAATGTTAGGAGATAGAGTAGCGATCTTTGGCGATTTAAATTATTATAAAGGGTTGCTTGAGAATCTTGACATTAGCAGATAAAATGATTATAATAAAAAAAACTATTTGGATAGGGGAAGTTTATGGATCAGAATCCTGGAATTGAAGAGATTAGTGGCGATTATGTTGTTGTAAGAGCTTTAGAAGACGGTGTTACAATCATTGGTTTGACCCGCGGTAAAGATACTAAATTTCATCATACTGAAAAGTTAGACAGTGGCGAAGTAATGTTATTTCAGTTTACTGAACATACTTCGGCGATGAAGATTAGAGGTAAAGCAGATATTTATACGAAGTTTGGAATTGTTAAGTGTGGTAAGGAGTTTTTAAACGAATAGCCCGATTTTAGAATAGTTAGTTTAGAAGAGAAGAGTTAAAATTATTATTGAGTTGAGTTTAGTTGAGAAGAGCTGAGTAATTTGGTTAAGATCATAATTAGGACCAGATTCTTAGTTGATTCTGGTCTTTTATTTTTTGATAAACTGTGTAAGTAGGAGGAGTTTGGATGAGTGGAGAAGAGTTTTTGAAGAGTCTACCTTTGGTTAATTCCGAAAATCCCAGGACCACTTTTGAAGTGCGTGGGGTGAGGATTGGTGCTGATACGCCGGTAATTATAGCTGGGCCGTGTGCGGTAGAATCCGAGGAACAACTGCTGGAAACCGCAGAATTTATTAAAAAATGTGGTGGTAGTGGACTGCGTGGAGGAGTGTTTAAACCAAGAAGTTCTCCTTACAGTTTTCAGGGGATGGGCTTGGAAGGGTTGCAATTACTGGAGGATGCCCGGGAAAAAACAGGACTATTTACAGTGGTGGAGATAACTGCAATTTCCCAAATTGAATTAGCTTATGACTATGCTGACATCTTTCAAATTGGCGCCCGTAACATGCAAAACTTTGAACTCTTAAAGGCAGTTGGGACGATCGATAAACCGGTCCTGTTGAAACGTGGACTTTCAGCAACTGTCCAAGAGTTGTTGCAAGCAGCGGAGTATATTTTAAAAGGTGGTAATAGTCGCGTAATATTATGTGAACGGGGAATTCGGACTTTCGAAACAATGACACGGAATACCCTTGATATTAATGCAATTGCCTTATTAAAAAAACTGACCCATTTGCCGGTTTTTGCCGATCCCAGCCATGGGACCGGACGGAGTGATTTAGTAATTCCCATCGCCAAAGCTGCATTATCAGCCGGAGCCGATGGTTTGATTATTGAGGTCCATCCGAACCCGGAGAAAGCACTTTCGGATGGTCAACAATCATTAAACTTTAATGAATTTGAATCATTAATGAAGCAGATTCCGGTAGCTAAAAAGACTACTCTCAAAACTCCAAAGATCAATCCCTCCTTTGATGATTATCGGAAACTGGCAATCTCTCAAGAGTATAATTATATCCCAATCAGTCATGAGTTTGTGAATGATTCGGAGACACCGGTGACGGCATTTTTAAAACTAACCCAAACAAGTAATCGGTTTCTATTGGAGAGCGTTGAACGCGGGGAACAGGTTGGGCGGTATTCATTTATCGGTTGGGATCCGCTGGTGACTATCAAGGCGTTTGGAGAACAGTTGGAGATAACTGATTTTGCCGGAAACACCTTGAAAAAGAATGGTGATCCGCTCCAGGAAGCAGAAACCATCATGAAGGAACTGAAGATTCCTTTAACATCGGAATTTGGAGTTTTTTATGGGGGGGCGGTTGGATTTATTGGTTATGACTATGTCCGGCAGATCGAAAAATTACCTCAAAAAAACCTTAATGATAATGAACCAGATGTCTGTTTAATGATTCCAAGGTTTTTAGCCCGGTTTGACCATGTACGTCATCGGATCAATCTTATCATGTTAGCCAAGACTGATCATCAGGAGCTGGAAGCTTCTTATGCCAAGGCGCAGTTGGAGATTGAAAAGATCTTAGGCAAACTGCAAGATTCATTGCAACTTCCAACAATTAGGGAAAATCAGGTGCCTCAAAATAATGACCGCCATTTTTCAGTGACCAAGGAAGAGTATATGGCGATGGTTGAACGCGCCAAGGAATACATCTTTGCGGGAGATGTTTTTCAAGTTGTCTTGTCGCAACGAATCACCCAATCGTTTCATGGTGATCCGTTTCAGTTTTATCGTCTGTTAAGAACGATTAATCCGTCGCCATATTTATTCTATCTTGATTTTGGTTCATTGCAACTGGCAGGGTCTTCGCCTGAAGTGATGGTGCGAAGGAATGATCGAACGGTAACTTTAAAACCAATTGCCGGGACTAAACCCCGTGGTAATTCAAGCGAAGCTGATGCCCGCTTGAGTGTAGAATTATTAAATGATGAAAAAGAACGGGCCGAACATGTGATGCTGGTTGATCTGGGGCGCAATGATTTGGGAAGGGTCTGTAAATTTGGAAGTGTCAGAGTTGAAGATTTGATGGCAGTCGAATATTATTCACACGTTATGCATTTAGTGACAACGATTCATGGTGAATTAACGGAACAGTGTACTAATCGTGATTTATTTCGAGCAGTCTTTCCCGCGGGTACGCTTTCAGGGGCGCCCAAGATTAGGGCAATGGAGATAATTGAAGAGCTTGAACCTGCCAGACGTGGCTTTTACGGTGGTGCAGTAGGTTATTTTGGGTTTAATAACAGTATGGATACCTGTATCACTATCAGAACGGTTTTCTTCAAAGATAATCAAGCGACAATTCAAGTTGGCGCGGGGATTGTTGCTGATTCGGACCCCGAATCGGAATACCAGGAGACAATGAATAAAGCGGGGGCATTATTAGCGGCGCTGGAAAGGTTGGCGGAGTAATGTTGGTAATCATTGATAATTATGATTCATTTACCTATAACTTGGTGCAGTATTTTGGCGAAATTATTGCCAAGCATCAATTAAGCTTACCAATACAGGTTTTTCGAAATGACCAGATCACGGTTGCTGAAGTTCAAGGGTTAAAACCGGATTATCTGGTAATATCTCCGGGGCCTTGTACTCCTAAAGAAAGTGGAATTTCCACTCAATTGATTAAAGAGTTATCAGGTCAGATACCGATCTTAGGGGTTTGTTTGGGACATCAATGTATCGGAGAAGTCTTTGGCGGTAAAGTCGTCAGAGCACCGTATCCGGTTCACGGTAAAGTAAGTAGTATTAATCATTATGGGCGCGATTTATTTGAAGGAATAGAACAACCTTTTTCGGCGGTTAGGTATCATTCATTGATTGTTGAGACGGAGTCGTTGCCAAATGTCTTAGAAGTAACAGCAACGTGTAACAGTGATAATGTTGAGTTAATCATGGGGTTACGCCACCGTGAACATCCTACCTTCGGATTACAATTCCATCCGGAATCAATCTTTACCGGTGCAGGTATGAAATTATTAACCAACTTTTTATTACAGAATAGGTGTGCTTAATTTTACTACCAACTTTTATTAAAAAATAGATTAGAGGAGCTGAGTTAGAGTGTTACAAAAGAGTTTAGCAAAGTTGATCCGAGGAGAACATTTGACCGAATCCGAGATGATTGCGGCAACCAGTACCATTATGGAAGGGAATGCTACTTTAGCCCAAATCGGTGGTTTTTTAACCGCATTACGGCTAAAAGGGGAGACAGTCGACGAGATCACTGGCGCTGCCAGAGTAATGCGTGAAAAATCGTTAAAGGTTAATTTTAAAGCGCCGCGGGTGATTGATACCTGTGGAACCGGGGGCGATGGAGCAAGTACTTTTAATATTTCTACGACAACGGCTTTTATTGTGGCTGCTGCAGGTGTTCCGGTCGCCAAACATGGCAATCGCGCTGTCTCCAGTCGTTGTGGCAGTGCTGATGTTTTAGAAGCATTAAAGATCAAAGTGGATTTAGCACCACAGCAGGTAGAAGCATGTTTAGCAGAGGTAGGAATCGGGTTTTTATTTGCTCCGGTATATCATCTGGCCATGAAACATGCGGTTGGGCCACGCCGGGAACTTGGTTTTCGTACCATTTTTAATCTGTTAGGACCTTTGACCAATCCGGCTCAAGCAAACTGCCAATTAATCGGTGTTTATGCTTCAGAGTTAACGACAGTTATTGCTGAAGTTTTGAAGCGTTTAGGGAGTGAGCGGGCAATGGTTGTCTATGGTGGTGGCGGTCTTGATGAGCTTTCGCTGGAAGGTGAAAATAAAGTTTCACTCTTAGCAAATGGTAAAATTGAAACCTTTAATCTGCGCGCCAGTGACTATGGTCTTACAGAAGCATCGAACCGCGATTTGATGGGAGAATCGTCTGACACTAATGCTTTCTTGACCGAAAGTATCTTAAAAGGCGAAGTTTCAGGTCCAAAGCTGGATGTTGTCCTGTTAAATGCTGGAGCAGCATTGTTTGTGGCTGATGTGGTTCCGGATATTAAAGCAGGGATTGAGTTAGCCCGGAAACTGGTGTCAGAAGGGATTGCCTATCAGAAATTGAATGCTCTGCGCCAAATTGCAGTTTGATGGAGGAATAATGTTTTTAGAGAAAATATTGACTAAAAAGCAGGTTGAAGTGCTGGAAAGAAAGGAAGAAGTACCTTTAAACAGTTTGATTAAGGCACTTGACCAACAATCATATCCGGCAAGATGTTTTAAAACCAGTATTAATCAACCAACGATCAGTATCATTGCTGAGATTAAAAAGGCTTCGCCATCAAAGGGGTTATTATGTCCCGATTTTAACCCGGAGAGCTTGGCGCAAGCATATGAGTCTGCCGGAGCGGCAGCGATCTCCGTTTTAACAGATGAGGAGTTTTTTCAAGGTTCATTGACCTACCTTGCACTTGTGAAAGCAAAGACTGCAAAGGTTCCGGTCTTGCGGAAAGAGTTTATCATTGATGAATACCAAATCGTTGAAGCAAAAGTAAATGGCGCGGATGCAGTTTTATTGATTGTGGCCGCTTTGGAACCCAGACAGTTGCAGGAGTATATCTACCGTTCAAATGAGCTTGGAATGGCAACATTGGTTGAAGTTCATGACCATGAGGAATTGGAAATCGCGCTTGATGCGGGTGCAAGTATAATTGGGATTAACAACCGGGACCTTCGTAGTTTTACAACGGATTTAAATACAACTTTCAAACTGCTTGAATCGATCCCGGAGGGAATAACAGTAGTATCCGAGAGTGGGATCAAAGATCGTCAAGATATAATTAGGCTTGAAAATGCAGGTGTTCAAGCGGTATTGGTGGGAGAGTCACTGGTAACTGCCGCTGATCCGCAAACTAAGATACGGTCGTTATTGGGTGAGGTAAGCTGATGATTCCGGTTAAAATCTGTGGAATAACCAATTTAAATGATGCCTTAAATTGTATCCGTTACGGAGCTGCAGCATTAGGGTTTATCTTTGCGCCCTCGAAACGTCAGGTTACTCCGGAGACAGTCGCGAGGATTACCCGGGAACTGTCACCGTTTGTTACCAAGATCGGCGTATTTGTTGATGAAGATCCTTATGTAATCAAGCAATTGATGAAGGATTGCCGTTTAGACCTTGCGCAATTACATGGTTCGGAGTCTCCGGATGTTGCAGAACAACTGGAGGGGAGAGTAATTAAGGCTTTTCGGGCGGGATTGGATCAACCGGATTTGATCTGGAAAGACAGCCCGGTCCGGGCGATCTTGATTGATACTTATTCGCCGGATACGGCTGGTGGTACAGGAAAGACCTTTGATTGGAGAATATTTGAGACATTTCGGACTTTAAAGCTGCCTCAAATTTTGGCTGGTGGTCTAAATGAAAGTAATATTGAAGCGGCGATTAAAACAGCCCGTCCTGATCTGATCGATGTATCCAGCGGGGTGGAATATTCTCCGGGGTTAAAAGATGAACAAAAAGTAGCTTCTTTTATGGAGAAAGTTAAAAATATTGGAGCGTGAACGAGATGAATAGGAATTGGTACTTTGGTAATTACGGTGGCCGTTATGTACCGGAAACATTAATGGCGGCATTGGATGAACTGGAAGAAGCGTATTTAAGATATAAAGATGATCCGGAATTCATTAACGAGTTGACAACCTTGTTCAATGATTACTCCGGGAGACCAACCCCATTATATTATGCTGAGCGGTTCAGTAAAGAGTTAGGGAAAGGACGGGTTTTTCTCAAACGTGAGGACCTGAATCATACCGGAGCTCATAAGATTAATAACACTTTGGGGCAGATTCTTTTGGCGAAACGGATGGGAAAAAAGCGAATTATTGCAGAGACCGGAGCCGGTCAACACGGGGTAGCGACTGCCACGGTTGCTGCAAAATTTGGGCTTCAATGTGTTGTTTATATGGGAGAAACAGATATCGCCCGGCAATCGTTAAATGTGTTTCGAATGAAATTATTAGGTGCCGAAGTTGTGCCGGTAACATCAGGGAGCAGGACTTTAAAAGATGCTACCAATGAAGCGATCCGTGATTGGGTTACTAATGTTGATGATACGTACTATCTGATCGGTTCAGTTGTTGGGCCGCATCCTTATCCGGCAATTGTCCGTGACTTCCAGGCGATCATTGGCAGGGAGACTAAAGCACAGCTGAAAAATGTTTGCGGTAAATTACCGGATTATGTTGTTGCCTGTGTTGGTGGTGGCAGTAATGCAATGGGGATCTTTTACGAATTTATCAATGACTCTGCCGTAAAACTAGTTGGAGTTGAAGCTGCCGGTCGTGGTCTGGACAGTGGCCACCACGGAGCTTCACTGGCAAAAGGCAAACCGGGAGTATTACATGGAGCCAAGAGTTATCTGTTGTCGGATGACGATGGACAAGTAATTGAAGCATATTCAATCTCAGCCGGTTTAGACTACCCTGGAGTTGGTCCGGAACACAGTTTTCTGAAAGACAGTGGTCGCGTAGTCTATCGTTCCGTCACTGATCAGGAAGCATTGGCGGCATTTGAGTTTTTGACCAAAGTTGAAGGAATTATACCGGCGTTAGAGAGTTCGCATGCGGTAGCTGAAGGGATCAAGATTGCTAAAGATCTTAATGAAGATGAAATTATGGTAATTAACATCTCAGGCAGGGGCGATAAAGATATCTTTACGGTTGCAGATGTGATGGGGGTGCAATTATGAATCGAGTTGCAGAACGGTTTCGCTTGTTGAAAGAAAAAGGGCAGAAAGCTTTAATTACGTATATTATGGGTGGTGATCCTGATCTCGCTGCTACAGCGGAGTTAATTGAAATACTAGCCCAAAATGGAGTCGATTTAATCGAGATTGGAGTTCCATTCTCCGATCCCTTGGCGGATGGTCCGGTCATTCAGGCTGCAGGGCAACGTTCATTGGCTAATGGTTGTAATTTAGCCAAACTGCTGCAAGCCATTAAACCGGCAATTCAAAAAGTCGATATTCCTGTTGTCTTGATGATTTATTACAATATGATTATGCAGAGGAGTTTACCAGCCTTTTTTGCAGAGATCAGTGCAGCAGGATGTTCCGGGTTGATTATCCCGGATCTGCCTCCGGATGAAGCTGAGGAACTAATAACCCTTGGCAATCAGTATAATGTTGCACTTAATTTTTTGGTGGCTCCTACCAGCAGTGAAACGCGGGTTATCAAGGCTGCCGAATCAACTACCGGTTTTATCTATGCGGTTTCTTTAAAAGGAGTAACCGGAGCGCGGGACAGTTTAGCAACGGATTTGCCGGAGTTTATTAACAGAGTGAAGTCAAAGACGGATCAACCGGTTGCCGTCGGATTTGGGATCTCCAAACCGGAACAAGCCAGAAAGGTTGTTGAATTAGCCGATGGAGTAATCGTTGGCAGTGCAATTGTCAAGACGATCGCTGAAGATCGGAGTTATCAAAAAACCATTAAATTAGTTAAAGAGCTTAAGGCTAGTATCTGTTAACTAACCAAATTAAATAACGAAATTTCTGGAGCAAGCGGTAAGACTGCAAGTTTTTCGCTTGTTTTTTTCTTGTTTTGCAGGAGATTAAGAATAAAACAAGAAATATTATGACTTGGGTAATTTACAGTTATTAACATGAGGTTTGTCAGGTAAATGGATTTAATAACAGCAATTCGGATTTGTTTGTTGAGTTTAGGTTTGGTCTTATCAGTTTCAATGATTTTGTTTACTCTTCTCAGAGGGAAGAAAACTCCGGCAGTGAGAAGTTTTGTTTATTTTTTGGGACTGCTGTTTATTTGGTTTTCGGGTCAGATTCTGCGTATTTTTGCGCCCAATTACCAAGTAGAGTCGCTCTTTGTAAGTTATGAATATACCGGAATCTGTTTAATTGGTCTGTTTTGGATCATCTTTTGTTTGCGGTATGTTGAAAGTGATTTCATTAAGAATCCACGTAACCTTTTGCTGCTTGCAATCATTCCAATCGGTTCAATGATCGCTGTCTATACCAACAGTTACCATCACCTGTTTTTCACAATTGAGGATCAAGCTTTTAATCAATATGGAATTTTATTTTATCTTCATACAATCGAATCGTATTCTTTCTGTTTGATTGGGACACTATGTTTAATCAAGCATTCTTTAACGCAATTTGCTTATAAAAAGAAGCAGATTTTACTGATTGTTTTTGGAGCGTCAATTCCGATCATAACCAATGTATTAATTGTAGTTCATATTATTAGTGTTGACTTTGATATTACGCCTTTCAGTTTATTGGCTACATTATTAGTCCTGTGGTTTGCTGCTTTAAAGTATAAACTGTTAGATTTAGTCCCAATGGCGGTACGTGAGGTTATTGACAACATAAAGGATATTTTGATAGTTGTTGATTACTCAAATATGATTGTTGATTATAACCGGATGTTTCGAAACGTTTTTCCAGAGTTGTTTGAACTTTCAACAGTTAACAGCAGGGAAAGTATTTTAGATAAGTTTTTGAAAAGAGTATTTGATTGTTTGGATTCAAAATCAATCTTTCGTAGACCAACATTGGATTTAGAAAGCTTTTTCCAACTTTTAGTTGAGAAATGTGATAATAAAGATGAAGCACTGAAAGTAGTAGATTATATTAGAAACACCTGCGAGACCAGTACTTGCAATGAACTGAATTTTGCTTTAATGGAGAAGTGGTATTTAATTAGAATCCAGCCAATCAATGATGGTGGTCAAGTTGTAGGAAGGGTAGTTGTTTTAGCTGATATCACTAAGTATAAACAGTTGGTAGCAGAATTGAACCAAAAGAATGCTAAATTACACCAGATGAACGAACAGTTAACTGAATATGCAGCAACAGTAGAAGAGTTAGCTATTACCAAAGAGAGAAACCGTTTTGCAAGAGACGTCCATGATACCTTAGGGCAGACAATGACATTATTAGTTACAATCTTGGAACTGTGTACTTTAAATTTTGATATTAACCCTGATAAGACAAGAAAGAAGCTGGATGAGGCAGTTGAAATTGCCAAAGGCGGGTTGAAGGATATTCGGAGTTCGGTAATCGGGTTAACCAGTTGGACCTTGGACAGTATTAACAATTTGGTTGCCGAATTTGAACGTTCAGGAATGAATGTAAAGTTTGATGTTGAGGGGCTGGAAAAGAATATCAGTCCTAAATACACGGCAATTATCTATCGGGTCTGTCAGGAAGCACTGACTAATGCTTTACGACATGGCAAGGCTAACAATGTTAATATTATACTGAAGATTTCTTCTGTAGATATCAGGTTGCATATTAGTGATGATGGCTACGGTTGTGATGGTATTATTAAGGGTTTTGGCTTAATGGGAATGGAAGAACGGGTAAAGATGCTGAACGGAACAGTGGAATATTTTTCAAAAGCTAATAACGGTTTTCGAATTGAAGTATTAATACCTTTGATTAAGGATTAAAATGATGTTCATAAAAGAGTGATCCTGCGGCATACTATGAGAGTGACAGTATGTGACGGAGGAATGATATGGCTGATAAGCTAAGCTCTAAAGATGGAAAGTACTTCGGGGAGCGATTTTGGAAAGGTTTAATCTTCGGTTTGTTGTTAGGAGCTTTTGGTGTAATTTTAATAATGTATGTCTTAATCAGATTTCAAGGTTTTACAATTGCAGTTAATCCTGAAATGTTAGCCAATATTGTTGCCGAGAAGGTTCGAAATGAAATTAAAAGTGATATTCCGCAATTGGTGGAAGAAGTTAAGAAGGAATTACCTCAAGAGATCGGGAAACACTTGGAGGATTTTGACAGTTTAAAAATTAGTTTTGGTAACAGTAGTGTCCAGTTACCGATTGAAATAAGCAAAGCGCTTAAAACAGAGCTGAATTCAATTATTGAGACAGCGGTTATTAGTACTTTAAACGATTATGATTTCAGTGACTATGAGGTTAAGATTGCTAAAGATACATTCAATATAGTCGATAATCTGTTACGAAAAGACATCATTGGTAAGACATATCGAATCCGGCCTGCCAAGTGGTTAGAATTTCCAGTCAAAATTGTTGAATCGTCAAAATATCATTTTCAAATGGGATTGTAAGAAGCTTGTTAAAGCAAGCTTCTTTTTTGGATTTTTTAGCTTGACTAGCATTCTTTAATATGCTAAGGTTTTTGTCGAGATCTAAAGACCACGGAGGTAACTTTGATACAAGTAATTCCGTTTCTTACAACAAAAGAACCGCAGTATTTATCGTTGCTTGTCAGGGGTTTGACTGATTTAACAACTTTGCGACTGAATAATGCTCAGATTGATGCTCAAATCAATGTTGATTTGGAAATTGATAATTGGCAAGAGAAGTTAAGCAATCTAACTATTGAAGAAGCTTATAATGCTCAAGAACTTTGGGTTGCCGGCGAAATTGACGGTAATGAAGACACTCTATTGGCAACGATCGTTTTATATGATCCTGCTGCGGAAAAGATCGTTTATTTCGATCGGTTTGAAGCTGTCAAACGGGATTTTCTGATGGCGTGGGAGGAGCACTTACGGGAATTGCTCTTTTATTTAAATAAAAATATTGCAGAAACTGCAGAGGACCGACCTCCATTGTATACTGCTTCAATGGAAGCTTTTTTGGAATTTCGAAAAGGATTAGAGCTTTTATCAGAAGTGAAGAGTTATAAACAACGGGAAGAAGGTTTGGATTGCTTATTAAGTGCGATTTCTTATGATCCGGACTTTAATGAAGCCATTGATATTCTTCTGTTATTTATTATTCAAAATGGATTTTCGAAATATTTGGATGACTCAATTGCATTTTTATTTAGATTACGGAATATTGCTCCGGAGCATCCCCGAATTCCTTTGATTATGGCAGAACTCAACTATCAGGCGGGGAATATCGGGGCAGCAGAAAAATTATTTGGAGAAGTGGTTACCAAATTTCCAAACTTCATTGAGGGTTGGCTCCGGCTGGCTTTGTTTTACCATTCCCGTGGTCAATATGATCAAGCCCTAAATTGTTTACAAAATATTATTGATCTGGAACCGGATAATGCAACCGCCATGGACCTGATGGGAGCAGTTTATGCCGGAATGGAGAACTATGCGAAAGCGGAAGCAATCTGGTTAAAAGCTTTAGAGATTGATCCCGGCAGAGTAAATGTATATAACAACTTGGGACTTTTGGCTGAAGAACGGGGGCGGATTGCTGAGGCTGAATTCTTCTATCAACAGGGAATCCAGTTAAATGACAGATGGTGGGGTTCATATTATAATTACGGAGCATTTTGCAGCCGCCAAAGAAGACTTGAAGAAGCATTAGACCTTCTTAAAAAAGCCAGTGTCTTGAATCGGTTACATTTTCAAACATTTATTTTACTTGGTAAAACTCAATTACAATTGAAGCTTTATGACGAAGCCGAAGCGAGTTTGTTGCATTTATTACAGATTGCGCCTGATAATAGTATCAGAAGACAGGCACTTCAACTATTGAACAAGCTAAATAATGATGATGTTAAAATACACTTGAGACTTAGAGGGTTGGAAAAGTCGCTTGAAACCCAAAACAAGTGGATTATTCTATGGCAATTGCTTAAAATGTTTGCACCAGCGAACAAACTCTGGTATTATTGGTATTTGTCAGGAAAGGTATTTGAAAAGTTTAACTTAAATTTTATTGGCCTGGGTTGTTGGTTGCTTGGAATGAGATTTACTCCAGGATATCAATTGCTTAAAGAGATTGGAATCTATTATTATCATAAAGGTTCTCTCAATAAAGCGTTGCCTTTCTTACGAAAAGCTTATAAATTGCATAAAAGTGATCAAGAAATAATTGAATTGTATTTGCAAACCTTGATCGATCTGGGTGAGATTGAGGAGTATGAATTCAATTATAAGAAATTACTATACAGCGGAACCGGATTGAGCTTGCCGGAGAATTAAAATGTGCTGCCGAGTCTATTAACATGTTTTTTTAAGAATAGGCAAAGGAGTTAAGCGTGATGAGTTGGTTATGGATAATTGGTGGAGCAATAATCTTGGTGTTTCTTTTAAAAATATTTTTGAAAACCTTGAAAATAATGTTCATTTTAGCTATATTAGCATTATTGGCAGTTGTGTTCTATCTGTGGCAGCAGGGATTGCTTCTGCGATAAAATCATTAGGCGCGGGGAGGGTTGAAGTTGGGACGTTTGCGTAAAGATGGCGACGGTGAAATCGTACAAGCAGTCACCAGAGCGTTGTCGCTTTTGGAAATTTTAGCTAATGAGAGTGCTCCGGTTTCGATTTCAGAGCTGGCTAAGAAAGCTAACTTAAAGTTAACTACTGTTCATCGTTTATTATATACAATGATGTACCGGGGGTTTATTGAACAAGAACCGGTAACCCAACGGTATCGTTTAGGATTAAAAGCATTTGAGATTGGTAATGCAGCGTTGGCTTCATTGGATTTACGTTCAATTGCGCATCCTTATCTCAAGAAATTGGCTGAAGAGGTTAATGAAACTACCAATCTGGCAATCTTGGACGGTGCCGAGGTTGTCTATATTGATCAAGTTGAATCGACCAATATCGTAATTGTAAAGATGTTTGCCCGGGTAGGGAGCCGTGGTCCGGCTTATTGCACCGGAACCGGTAAGGTCTTATTAGCCGGGTTGGACCTTGAAGATGTCCGCAGAAGAATGGCAAATGTAAAGTTTGTTAAATTTACTGAGCAGACGATTACGGACATTGACAGATTAATTGATGTGTTAAAACAGATCAAACAAAATGGTTACGCGCTTGATTTTTCGGAACGTGATGATGGGGTAACTTGTGTTGCGGCGCCAATAATGAATTATGAAGGCCGTTGGCAGGCAGCAATCAGTGTCTCTGGTCCGGTGCAAAGGATGACATCGGAGCGAATTAGCCAAGAGATTTTACCGGTGTTACTGGAAGCGACTTATAAGATATCAAAACGCTTAGGGTATCAGGGTGTTCAACAGTTTGTGCCTGTCCCTAATAATATTGGATAAATAAATAGTTACTTGTAAAATAAGTATAATTGTGTTAAACTAAATTAAGTGTACTGTTGTTAAAAGAGTGGGGGTTCCCCACTCTTTCAATTTGTTTTGCTCGGTATAATAAATTAGTTTGGTAAAAAATATTAGGAGGGCGGAATTTGGCAAGAGAAAAGATTGAGGATGTAGTTACGAAACTAGGGACTCCGGTTGCCGAGCAATTGGGACTTGAATTGGTCGATGTGGAGTATAAAAAAGAGGGAGCCGACTGGGTTCTTAGATGTTTCATTGATAGCCCAAATGGAGTAGGGATCGATGAATGCCAACATTATAGTATGGCTTTGGAGAAAATTTTAGATGAAAAAGACCCAATTCCTGGCAGTTATTTGTTGGAAGTATCTTCACCTGGCCTGGAACGGCCTTTAAAAAAAGAAACTGATTTTGAACGCTTTAAAGGTCAAATGGTCCGGATTAAATTGCATAAAGCCCTTAACGGTCAGAAAAAGTACGTAGGTGAATTGTTAGGTTATGAAATAAATGATCAACAAGTCATAATAAAAGTAGATCAGGATACAATAGCGGTTCCATATCAAGATATAGCAAAAGCAAATCTCGTCGTCGATTTATTTGGTATTGAGGGAGGTAAACAAAGAAAATGAATCATGAATTTATCGATGCGCTGGAACAGGTTGAAAAAGAAAAAGGGATTAGCAAAGAGATATTGTTGGATGCGATTGAAACTGCATTAGCTTCGGCGTACAAACGAGATCAAAAAGCGGCTCAAAGTATTGAGGTCCGTATTGATTCGAATACTGGAGCCTTACATGTTTATACTCATAAGACTGTCGTTGAAGAAGTTGAAGATGAAAAAAATGAAATCAGTTTGGAAGAAGCCCAAAAGATTAATCCAATTTATGAGTTGAATGATTTGGTTGAGTTTGAGATCTTTCCAAAAGAGTTTGGGAGGATCGCAGCGCAAACTGCAAAACAGGTTGTTGTGCAACGAATTCGGGAAGCAGAACGCAGTATTATCTATGATGAATTTGTTAACCGTGTTGGTGATTTAATTACCGGAATCATTCAACGGATTGAACAACGTACTATTTACATTGATTTAGGCAGAATTGAAGGGGTTTTACCTGTTAACGAACAAATGCCTAACGAACAATATGAACCCAATATGCGGCTGAAGACATATATTGTGGAAGTGAAGAAGACTACCAAAGGGCCACAGATCATCTTATCGCGAGCCCGTACCGGTTTGATTAAACGCCTTTTTGAGCTGGAGGTTCCTGAAATACAGGATGGAATCGTTGAAATCAAGTCTGTTTCACGTGAGCCTGGTTACCGTTCAAAAGTTGCTGTGTATAGTCGGGATCCACAAATTGATCCGGTTGGAGCGTGTGTCGGTTCTAGGGGTATCAGGGTTCAAATGATTGTCAGAGAACTTAAAGGTGAAAAAATTGATATTGTTCCATGGAGTAATGACCCAATTGAATTTATTGTAAATGCTTTAAGCCCTGCTAAAGTTAGCGAGGTTAAGATATTACCGTCGAAAAAAATGGCGATTGTTATTGTTCCCGATTTTCAATTGTCATTAGCAATTGGCAAAGAGGGTCAAAATGCCAGATTAGCAGCTAAATTAACCGGTTGGAAGATTGACATTAAGAGTGAAAGTCAAGCCGAGGAATGCCGTCCGGAAATTGAACAGTTGGTCCGGGAAGAAATCGGCTTTAGTGATTCGGTGCTTGATGATGTTGAACCGGAATTGAAGTGGATCAATCAGGAAGAGACGGCTGATATCCTTGTTGATGAAGAAGTAATAACTGAAATCGAAAATAATCAAACCACCGTTCCGAATGGTGTTGAACCCGAAATTGTTGACTTTGAGACTAAAGTTGATGACTTCGTTGAAGATCTTGAAGAAGAGGAAGAAGAGGTTCACTTCAAGAAGAAGACTAAAAAAGCAAAGACTACCCAGAAGCAACGGGCAAAGATTGAGTTGGATGATGAATTGTCCGGTGAAGATGAGAGTTATTTCTTTACCGATGTCTTGGAAAAGACGAACTCCGGTGAACAGCAAACCAATCTTGACGGTGAAGTGTTTACCACTCAACCGGAAGAGCAAGGATTTACTATTGGCCAGTTATTGGGTGAAGAATTGTTAAAAAAAGCCAATAAAGATGCTAAAAAGGAGAAGAAAAAGGGGGATAAATAAATGAAGGTTAAGAAAATTCCCCAACGGACCTGTATTGGTTGTAGGAATGTCTTTCCCAAGAAAGATTTAATTCGTATTGTGCGGACTCCTGACGGAGAAGTAGTAGTTGATCAAACTGGTAAGAAATCTGGTCGCGGTGCATATAATTGTCCGAACCCGGATTGTTTGGAAGCTGCTTTTAAGGGGCCGCAACTTGAAAAAGCTTTAGAAGTAAAGCTGGATGAGGCAATAAAAACCAGATTAAGGGAAGAGATAGTGAAGTTGATTAAATGAATAAATTAGCAACGTTGTTGGGTTTTGCTTCTAAGTCCGGTCAATTAGTGCTTGGTTCGGCTAGTGTAGAATCGGCGATTAAAAAACGTCAGGTTCGTTTGGTGATCTGTGCAACTGATCTTTCACCGAAAACATTAAAGAATTTTCAGTATCTATGTGAAGTGAGTAAGATCAGATTTATATGTTACGGTTTACGAGTAGAGTTAGGACAATGGGTTGGTGCGCCTGAGCGGGGGGTTATTGGAGTCATTTCCAATCAGTTCGCAACTGCGATTGTTCAACTATTTAATGATAGGGGTGATTACAATAAGTAAAGTGCGAGTTCATGAACTAAGTAAAGAATTAGGGATTCATATTAAAGAGTTACTGCAATACTTGAATAATCAAGGTGCCAATGTCCGTAATCATATGAGTACGGTTGAAGACAGTTTTGTAGAACAGGCACGTCGGGAATTTCAAAATAATGCTAAGCAAACAGTGGTTTCTGATAAAGATAAAACAGATAATGTTAAAGAGACAACTATTCCTGCTACAACCAGCGTTAATACAGTTGCTCCGGCAACAACTGTTCCAGCCAAAGCCAGTGCTGTAAAAACTCAAGAGTCTAAGAAGATACCAACTAAAGCCGGTGATTCAGGGAATGCAGATGTAATGAATCAGACTCGGGCGGAACATCAAGATACGAAGCCTAAAAGTGACTCAACACCGGTGTCTTCTCAGAAAAGTAAGAATGCTCAAGCGGATCGTGGCACCGAAGAAAGAAAAAATGATGCCAATCGCAAACCGCAACATAATCGGTCAGAACAAGTGAAACCAAATCAGCAACCAGGTCAGGAACGCCCCAAACATTCGGATTATAATAAAAATAATCAACAACAATTTCGTCAAAACAATAATAAATCGCTTAACCAACATAATAATCAACAAAATGACTTAAGGAACAAAGGGTCTAACGAGAGATCTGCTTCAAAAGATTTTGCCCAGGAACGTAAGGGCCCGCCAAGTGTGATTGTCAATGATGAACGTTCAAAACCAAAAAACCGGTTTGGAAATAAAGATGGGAAAACACAAAGCCGTTTTGATGACAATGAATCGAAACGGAATAAAGAAAAGCAAATCTCTCGTCCGACTCCACCAAAAAAACAGGGGCCAATTACTAATGTAAAATCAGTTGAGCTGCCACCATTTATGACTGTTAAAGATTTTTCACAACTGATTGAAGTTGCAGCCGGTGAAGTAATTAAGAAACTGATTGCATTAGGAGTTATGGCTACGATTAACCAGGAGATCGACCTGGATACAATGATTTTGTTGGCTGAGGAGTTTAATATTACTGCTAATGCGGCACGGACTGAAGAAGAAAAACTTCAAGTTGAAGAGATTGAAGATGATCCTGCTTTATTAGTGCCTCGTCCGCCAGTCGTAACCATTATGGGGCATGTTGATCATGGAAAAACATCATTATTGGATGCCATTCGTCATGCAAATGTTACTCAACAGGAAGCCGGCGGAATAACCCAACATATCGGTGCTTATCAGGTTGAATTAAACGAACGGAAGATTACTTTCTTAGATACACCGGGACATGAGGCTTTTACTGCGATGCGTGCCCGTGGTGCACAAGCTACCGATATTGCTGTTTTGGTTGTTGCCGCGGATGACGGAGTTATGCCACAAACAGTTGAAGCAATCAATCATGCCAAAGATGCTAATGTTCCGATCATTGTTGCAATCAATAAAATTGATAAGCCTGAAGCTAACCCCGAACGAATCAAACAGGATCTTACCGAATATGGTTTGGTTGCCGAAGAATGGGGTGGAGATACGATTTTTGTCCCGGTTTCGGCGAAAAACCGAATCGGCATTGAGAATTTGTTGGAGATGATTTTATTAGTTGCTGATCTGAAAGAGCTGAAGGCTAATCCTAACCGTTTGGCTAAGGGAATAATCATTGAAGCGCAACTTGACAAAGGTAGAGGCCCGGTGGCGACTGTCTTGGTCCAAAACGGAACCCTGCAGTTAGGGGATTCGTTTATTGCCGGTGCTGCTGCCGGTAAGGTTCGTGCTTTGATTAATGACAAAGGTAAACGAGTGAAGAAAGCACCGCCTTCAATGCCGGTTGAGGTTATCGGTTTTGATGATCTTCCTGAAGCAGGAGATATAATGAATGCCGTAAATGAAGAACGGCTGGCCCGTCAACTTGCTGATAAACGTTTGCAGTTTAAACGCGAGAATGAGATGCAGCAAAGTCAGAAAGTGACATTAAATGACCTGTTTAGTAAGATTAAAGAAGGCGAGATGAAGGAACTCAAGGTCATTATTAAGGCAGATGTTCAGGGCTCTGTTGAAGCGATCCGTCAAGCTTTGGAACAACTTTCGAATGATGAAGTGAAAGTTAAAGTGATCCACGGTGGTGTTGGAGGAATTGGTGAACGGGATGTAATGTTAGCCTCAGCTGCAAATGCCATCATCTTTGGTTTTAACGTTCGTCCGGACCCAATGGGTAAGCGGATAGCTGAAAAAGAGAACGTCGATGTTCGACTCTATCGTATTATTTACAACATCATCGATGATGTTAAAAAAGCGATGGAGGGAATGTTAGAACCGGAGTTCCAGGAAGTGATCAGTGGCCGCGCGGAAATCAGAGCTGTCTATAAGGTTCCTAAAGCGGGAAATGTTGCGGGGTGCTATATTCTCGAAGGTAAAATCAACCGCAATAATGATATTCGCTTGATTCGGGATAATATTGTTATCCATGAAGGGAAGATCAGTTCGCTAAAGCGATTTAAAGATGATGTCCGTGAAGTTTCGGAAGGATTTGAATGTGGAATCGGTATTGATAAGTTCAATGACATTAAAGAAGGCGACATTATTGAAGCCTTTGTAATGGAAGAAATCAAGCGAACCAGTTGATCATATAATCAAAGTTAAAATCAGTAAGTTTAGTGGTTTGAAGTTAACAGCGAAAGCCCATCTGGGTTTTCGCCCAAATTAAACCGCGGTTTAATATGGGAATATGTGGGGGGAACTCATTATGGCAGAACATCGAGCAGAACGGCTAAGAGAATTAGTTAAAGAAGAGTTTGGGCAGATGCTGCAACGTGACTTGAAGGACCCAAGAATTGGGTTTGTCAGTGTAACCGACGCCGAAGTCTCTAATGATTATAGCCATGTTAAAATTTTTGTGAGTATTTTAGGTGATGAAGAGGCCAAAAAGGCAACTATGGAAGGATTAGAAAGCGCTAAGGGTTTTATCAGAACTGAACTGGGTAAAAGAATTCGTTTAAGATATACTCCTGAAGTTCATATAATAGCTGATGACTCAATGGAGCGAGGTTCAAGGATCATGAAGCTGTTAAATGAGGTAAAAAATGAACAAAGGGGAGAATCATAAGTGTCAGACTCGCTTGCTCAATTTTTTTCAGTGATTGATGCTAAAGAACGATTTGTTGTAGCATGTCATATCCATCCGGATGGAGATGCGATCGGTTCTTTGTTGGCTATTGGTTTAACACTAAAAAAACTGGGAAAACAGGTCCAGATGATCTGTTCTGAGGGTGTACCTAGTGTTTATCATTTTCTGCCATGCAATGAAGAGATCAGGCAAACAATTACTCTTGATTTTAACCCACAAGTCTTGATCTGTGTTGATTGTGCCGAAAAAGACCGGGTAGCAATTGACGGTGCTATCTGGAATCTGCCTGGTTTAATTACTGTTAATTTAGATCATCATATAACCAATACAATGTTTGCGACGTTAGACATTGTATATCCAAAAGCAGCTGCAACCGGCGAGGTTGTCTATTCGTTATTGGTTAAAGGGAATTATCAGATCGATGATGAGATTGCGTTAGCTATTTATACGGCAATTGCAACCGATACCGGTTTCTTTAGATATGACAGTACTTCAGCATTTACCTTGGAGATCGCTTCAAGGTTGGTGCAAGAGTATGATGTAAAACCGTCAAAAGTTGCTGAGCAGGTTCACGAACAAAAGAGTTTTAACTCAATAAAGTTACTGGGTGAAATCTTAAGTAAAATTCAATTGACCAATGAAGGAAAAGTTGCCTGGGTGGTACTTGATCAAAGTATGCTTTCAAAGTATCCGGTAGAGAACGAAGAGACCGAGAGTTATGTCAATTATGCCCGTTCGATTGACGGAGTTGAAATTGGTCTATTATTTAAAGAATTGAAACCAAATGAAGTAAAATTAAGTTGGCGTTCTACCGCGGCAGTTGATGTAAGTAAGTTAGCAGCTTACTTTGGTGGCGGTGGACATGCCCGGGCGGCAGGTTGCAACTTAAGTGGGCCCATTGACCAAATAGTAACAAAGGTGCTGAACTTTATTAATGAATATTATGAGGCTCAAAAATAATGTTACATGGCTTTTTAAATATTAATAAAGACCGGGGAATCACTTCTCATGGTGTTATTAATAAGCTGCGTAAAATCATTAAGCAATCACAAATTGGGCATACCGGAACCCTTGATCCTGAAGCTACCGGTGTTTTGGTAGTAGGATTGGGAGATGCCACCAAAACATTGCAGTTTTTAGATGAAAGTCAAAAGGTGTATCATGCTGAAATTATTTTAGGGCAAACAACCGATACGCAGGATGCAACCGGAAAGGTTATCACGGAGTTTCCCGATCTAAAAGTATCACTTGACCGGATTAAAGCATGTATCAGTGAGTTGACCGGTAATATTAAACAGACGCCTCCGATGTATTCAGCGGTAAAAGTTCAGGGTAAAAAGCTCTATGAACTTGCCAGGGAAGGGCAGGAAATTGAACGTAGCGCCAGAGATATTACCGTCTACAGTTGGGAGTTGTTGCAACCAACCAGTAGCGTTTATCGATATAAAGAAAGTTTTTTTGCCAAAATTGTTTGTTCGAAAGGGACCTATATTCGGACTTTAATTAATGATCTTGGAGTAAAATTAGGATGTGGCGCCCATATGGGAGCTTTAATCAGGGTACAGTCTGGAAATTTTCAAATAGCAGATTCGATTTCGCTCGAAGAGGTTCAGGACGCTTTGGAACAGAACCGCTTGGAAAAGAAGATTATTAGTATTAATGAGGCATTGTCGAATTTAAGTGCCCTGACAATCAACGACGAAGATTTGGTTAAAGTGAAAAATGGCGGTAAGTTATCTTATCAAAAATATCAATTATCAATTGCCGCCGGTTCTTATGTTAAAGTTTTAACTCGAGAAGGAATCTTAGTTGCAATCGCGCGGTTAATTAATAATCTGGAACATCAGTATTGGCAACCTGTTAAGGTTTTTAATCCGAATACCGCTTCATCAAATGGAGTATAACAGAATTAGTTCGTTGTTACGACCCAAGTTAGCCCAAAGCAGACTAGACTAGGTAAGATCTTTAACATTGATTATGGGTGATAGTGTTGATAATCTGGAATTCAATTTTGCAAGCGCGCCAGGAATTTGCAAAAAACAGGACCAATTCAGTAGTGACAATCGGAAATTTTGACGGTGTTCATCGTGGTCACCAACGGATCATCAAACGGACGGTACAATTAGCTCACGAATTAAATTTATTATCAGTGGTTCTGTCTTTTTCCAATCATTCTGATACTGTTGTTGGGGAGTCACCGTTATTAATCAATACTTCCAAAGTCAGGCACCAATTGTTAGCCAATCAAGGTATCGATCTGCTCCTAGAAGTCGAATTCAATCCGCAATTGGCAATGTTAGAGCCGGATGTTTTTTTTCAAACTTGGTTGCTCGACAGCCTGCGGATGAAGCAGATCGTAGTTGGCTATGATTTTCGTTTTGGGTATGAAGGTAAGGGAGATTTCGAACTGTTGAAAAAACTCTGTGATGAGTATGGGGTTATCTTTGAACGGATTTCTCCGGAAAAAGAAGCCGGAGAGATTATTTCAAGTTCGAAGATTCGCCAACTGTTGGCAGAGGGCCGGCTTGAGCAGGCCAACAAAATGCTTGGTTATAATTTTGTGATTGAAGGTGAAGTGATCAAAGGTGAGCAGCGGGGAAGGCAATTGGGCTATCCAACTGCCAATATACAGTTGGGTCCGGAATATTTACTTCCCTGTTACGGAGTGTATTTAGTAAAATTGAAATTGAATGCGACCAGTTATTATGGATTGGCTAATGTTGGAATCAAACCGACTTTTGGAAAGTATTTTCCACTCGTTGAAGTTTATCTGATGGATATCGAGATTGACTTGTATGGAAAAAATGTTCAGGTCGAATTTTTACAATTTATCCGACCTGAGAACCGTTTTGCCGGGCCAGAAGCATTAAAACGGCAGATTGAATGGGATCTGAAAGCGGCCCGTAAGATGATTGAAACTGAAATCAACTGAATTTATATGAGGCAACAATATTTCCATTTAAGATATTTAAAAATTTAACTTCATAACCTTCCAAGACAGCTACTGTCGGTATGTTATCTTCATTTTTCGGCAATGCAGGACTTCCCGGGTTGATGAAAACCATTCCATCAATAGTTTCACACCGTCGAATATGAGTATGCCCCGAGATCGAAATCTTGTAATGAGACTTGGTCTTGACAGGAATATTCGTCTCTGAGAACTGATGACCATGGTGAATCAAAATCCGGTAATCCGGAGTGATCAGGTGGGTATAAGGCGCTTCAATCGGTAAATCGATCAATAGCTGATCGACATCAGCATCGCAATTGCCTTTGGCAAAGATAATCGGTTTGGAATAACTATTGAGCTGTTGTGCCAGTGCGCTTGGATTGTGGCCTTCAGGCAGAGGATTGCGTGGTCCGTGATACAAAATATCACCGCAATGGACGATCAGATCCGTATCGGTAAAGCAATTGGCGCAAGCCAGTTGCCAAGCGGTAACCGAACCATGGGTATCACTAATGATTCCGATCTTCACTTTAATTCTCCCCTTTCTTTAATTGAATAATAATATTTTTTTATGATTAATCACGTGCTTAACAAACATAATATCAAAAAAAAAGTTTATAATAAATATCAAATCTAATAACTTGGGGTTCTTAGGTTAAATTAAAGTTACAATTAAGAAAAATTTAAAATAATTAAGAAGGATCTATCAAGACAATAGAGAATCATAAGTTTTGGGCAATAGACCCATCCATAATTTGCCATGTTTAAATTATCGAAATGTATTAAATTAAATCAAAATCATTTCGGTACAAAAATAAAAACATTATATTTGAGGAGGTATTATATTGACCAAGTACGTTTACTTATTCAGTGAAGGTAATGCTTCAATGCGTAACCTTTTAGGTGGTAAAGGAGCTAACTTAGCTGAAATGACTGGTTTAGGACTGCCAGTTCCACGGGGATTTACTGTTACTACTGAAGCTTGTACCAAATATTATGCTGACGGTAAAGTCATAGCTAAAGAAGTGGAAGATCAAATCTATGAAGCTTTAGCTAAGACTGAAACCATTGTTGGTAAAAAATTTGGTGATCCGAACAATCCGTTTTTAGTATCCGTCCGTTCCGGAGCAAGAGCTTCAATGCCTGGAATGATGGACACCATTTTGAACCTTGGTTTAAATGATATTGTTGTTGAGGGTTTGGCAAAACTTACCAATAACCCAAGATTTGCTTATGACAGTTATCGCCGCTTTATCCAAATGTTCAGCGATGTTGTTATGGAAGTTGAAAAGCCAAAATTTGAAAAGATTTTAGATGCAGTTAAAGAAGAAAACAACGCTCATTTTGATACTGATTTAACCGCTGATCACTTAAAAGAAGTAGTCCGCCGTTATAAAGAACTCTTCAAACAAGAGAAAGGTTTTGAATTCCCGCAAGATCCTAAAGTTCAATTGATGGAAGCAGTTAAGGCTGTTTTCCGTTCCTGGGACAACCCACGGGCGATTGTATACCGCCGTTTAAATGATATCCCTGGTGACTGGGGTACCGCAGTAAACGTTCAAGAGATGGTCTATGGTAACATGGGTAATGATTCCGGAACCGGTGTTGCCTTTACCCGTAACCCATCTACCGGTGAGAAGAAACTCTACGGTGAGTTCTTGATGAATGCACAAGGTGAAGACGTTGTTGCAGGTATCAGAACTCCGCAATCAATTGACCAATTGAAAGAGATTAATCCTGATGCTTACAATCAATTCCTTGAAATTGCCGAGAAATTAGAGAAGCATTATCGTGATATGCAAGATATGGAGTTCACCATCGAAAGAGGAAAACTCTTTATGTTGCAAACCCGTAATGGTAAACGTACTGCAGCTGCAGCATTAAAGATTGCCGTTGATTTGGTAAATGAAGGAATGGTCACCAAAGAAGAAGCAATCATGAAGGTTGACCCAAAACAATTAGATGCACTCTTACATCCTAACTTTGAACCAAATGCGTTAAAAGCAGCAACTCCTGTTGCTAAAGGTCTTCCTGCTTCTCCAGGTGCTGCTACCGGTAAAGTTTACTTCGAAGCTGAAGATGCAGTTAATGCCTATAAAAATGGTGAGAAACAAGTTATCTTGGTCCGCTTGGAGACTTCACCGGAAGATATCGAAGGTATGCATGTCGCTCAAGGTATTCTTACCGGCCGTGGTGGAATGACTTCTCACGCCGCAGTAGTTGCCCGTGGTATGGGAACCTGTTGTGTTGCCGGTTGTGGCGAGATTAAGATCAACGAAGAAGAGAAATACTTCATTGATAAAAATGGCAAACGCTATAATGAAGGTGATTGGATTTCATTAGACGGTACTACCGGAAATGTTTATGGTGAAAAGTTACCGACTATTGAGCCACAAATGACCGGTGATTTTGCAACCTTAATGAGTTGGGCTGACGAACTCCGCGTCCTTAAAGTACGTACCAATGCTGATACTCCAGCCGATGCAAGAGTAGCGATCAACTTTGGAGCTGAAGGTATCGGACTTTGCCGTACCGAGCACATGTTCTTTGAAGCCGATCGTATTCCTGCAATGCGTGAAATGATCGTTGCCCGGACTGAAGAACAGCGTCGTAAAGCATTAGAAAAATTACTGCCGATGCAACGCAGTGATTTTGAAGGTCTGTTCACTGAAATGAAGGGTTATCCGGTAACAATTCGTTTCCTGGATCCTCCACTCCATGAATTCTTACCACAAGAAGATGAAGATATCAAAGCATTGGCTAAAGAAATGGGCTTAAGCTTTGAAGAATTGAAAGGTATTATTGCTGATCTCCATGAGTTTAACCCAATGATGGGTCACCGTGGTTGCCGTTTGGCAGTAACATACCCAGAGATTGCCGAGATGCAAACCCGTGCAGTTATTGAAGCTGCAATTAACGTAAATAACAAAGGAATGAACGTTGTACCTGAGATTATGATTCCGCTTGTTGGCGAAGTCAAAGAGTTGAAGTATGTTAAAGATGTAGTTGTAAAGACTGCTGATGAGGTAATCGCTAAAGCCGGTGTTAAACTCGAGTACAAAGTCGGAACCATGATTGAGATTCCAAGAGCTGCTTTAACTGCAGATGAAATTGCTAAAGAAGCAGAATTTTTCTCCTTCGGTACCAATGACTTAACCCAAATGACCTTTGGATTTAGCCGTGATGATGCCGGTAAATTCTTAGAAGAATACTACAACAAGAAGATTTATGAATCCGATCCATTTGCACGGTTAGATCAAACCGGTGTTGGTAAATTGGTTGAAACAGCAGTTAAACTTGGTAAACAAACCCGCCCGGATATTAAACTTGGTATCTGTGGTGAACATGGTGGCGATCCTTCTTCAGTTGAGTTCTGCCATAAAGTTGGTTTGAACTATGTATCTTGCTCACCTTTCCGGGTTCCAATTGCTCGGTTGGCTGCTGCACAAGCTGCAGTTAAAAAAGAAGGAGACTTGGGTCAGAAGTAAGATAACATTTAATTTTTAGTTATTAACAATAAACGGGAATGATTTTACATCATTCCCGTTTTAGTTAATATTATTAAAGGAAAACGTTTGAAAAATCGATATCCAAAAGAAGAATAAATAATATCGGGAGGAGTCAATGTGGAAAGAAAAAATTGAAGAGATTCGCTTGATTGAAGCGAAATATTCAATCAAGTTAAATGATAAAAAAATAATTCGGTAGTGAAGATAAAAAATCCTGTTGAAGCAGTAAGCAAAATACTGAGAATACTCATAAAGATTGTGATAAAGACTAAATGCTAAACTTGCTTGTTATTAAGCAATTGTACGGACTCTTTTGTTTAAGACCCTGTGTTTTTTATTTTATTATTATAAAGTTAAAATATTAGTGATATTTTTCGCAATAATTAACAGGATTTCTGAAACTAGTACAGAATGTTTTAATTATTTACAGTAAAAGGCTTGTAGACAGGTGATAAAATGCAAAGTTATTCATATCAAGATAAAGTTTTTACCTTTGAAGGGTGCATCTCTGTAAAACAGACCGCTGACTGGGTTATGCCATGGCGAATTGACTGTGAAAGGCTTGATCTCTATCCTGGTTTAACAGAGCGGGCTTCCGAAAGCACAGGAGTCAGATTGGTATTCTCCACCAGTTCACTGGAACTGGCATTAGAATTGGAAGAACCGGCGAGTGATATGAAGGTGGATCTGTTTGTAGATGGGCTTTTTATTCAGGAAGCCAAAGTTGATCCGACTTCGAACCAAATTGTCTTTAATATGTTACCGCCGGGCAATAAGGATATTGAAATCTGGCTTGACCATCGTTATCAAACCAAATTAAAACGGGTTTTGACTGAACCGGGAGCGAAGATTGGAATTTTGCCTCAAGTTTCTGTAAAGAAAAACCGATGGATTCATTATGGAAGTTCAATCAGTCAAGCTAAAGAAGCCGAATCAGCCTCGAAGATCTGGACCGGAATGGTCGCGCAACGTTTAGGGTTGAACTTAACCAATCTGGGTTTTGCAGGCGAATGTAAGCTTGACCCAATGATTGCCCGTTTAATCAGAGATTTACCGGCGGATTTTATCAGTTTGGAAGTTGGAATTAATATTTATGATGGCGATCTGACCGAAAGGACATTCACCGCCAATTTGATCGGGGCGATCCAGATAATTAAAGAAAAACATTATCGTACTCCATTGACTATAATATCTCCAATCTTCAGTCCCCCACGTGAAGATGTAAAGGGTAATTCGGGGATGAGTCTCAAAGATATCAGGGCGATTGTTGCAGATGTTGTTCAAAGGTTTAATAGCCGTGAAGAAACGAAGATTCAATATATTGACGGTCATAAGTTGTTTGGCATTAACGAATCCCAATATCTTCCCGATGAACTGCATCCGGATGCGGGAGGGCAGTTTATTTTGGCAATAAACTTTATTAAAGAAGTTTTTGGCAGTAAATGATTTGTTGATTAACTTATCCTTACGAAGCGAATGAAGCGGCCTTATATCAGGCCGTTTATCAGTTTGTCGCAGTAAATTTATTAAGAAGATGACATTTAACGGCAGAGTTTCCAGATGAATTTACTTAGTTTTTAAAAATGAAAAAGGATTTTATCAATTAAATGTGGAATTGATTCGCAATGATGGGAAGGTGTATTAATGGCAAGTGCTGCTAAAAATAATTGGGTTTTGTTGATAGTCTTATTATTAATTGGTTTTATCTGTGGCTCAATTTTAGGCGAAATATTAAGGCCGTACTTTCCATTAATTGCTAAAGGGGCAACCGCAGAGATCGATCCCCAAACATTTAAGCTTGCAAATGCATTTTCGTTAACTTTTGGGTTTAAAATTCATCTTAATTTGGCAACAATATTAGGAGTTGTCTTTGCTTTTATTGTATATCGCAGATTATAGAATTCTATGAAAGAGACCATGAAAGAGATCACATTGGCTTCTGCTTCTCCAAGAAGGGCAGAATTGTTAAAACAAGTTGGATTGTCATTTCGGGTTGTTCCAAGTGATGTTGATGAGAGTTTGATTCAACATAATTCACCCGAGGATTTGGTATTGCAGCTTGCCAAGTTAAAAGCTGAAAATGTAGCCGCGCAGATCGAGTCGGGGTATGTTATTGGCGCTGATACAGTTGTTGTATTGGATGAAGAGATCCTGGGTAAACCAAGAGGGACAACTGAAGCAATAACAATGTTGACAATGTTAAGTGGTAAAGAACATTCGGTTTATACCGGATTAGCAGTTATTGATCTACCTGAAAACCGGGTTTTTGCGGAAGTAGTTGAAACTAAAGTGAAGTTTCGGGAACTGTCCCAAAAAGAGATTGAAGAATATGTTGCTTCCGGCGAACCATTTGATAAAGCGGGAGCTTATGGGATTCAAGGCCGGGGTGCAATTTTTGTTGAAAGAATAGATGGTTGTTATTTTAATGTTGTTGGGCTTCCGATTAGTAAACTGATCGTTATGTTGCAAAAGATATCAAATTCCCAAGTGTTGAGGTAAAGACGGTGGAGAAGCAGACGCTTAAAGACCTGCCCCTGGAGGAACGCCCGCGAGAGCGGTTACTTCATTATGGAGCAGAAAATCTAGCTGCTGCCGAATTAATTGCAATTATTTTGCGAACTGGCTCGTCAAACCGTACTGCATTGGCAGTGGCTGAAGAATTATTATTAAAATTCAAAGATTTACGAAGTTTGGCCAAAGCTTCTTGTGCTCAAATTGCCGAATGTAAAGGTGTTGGCCAAGCGAAAGCAATACAGTTGAAAGCGGCATTTGAATTGGGAAGGAGGGTTTTAACCAGTAATCCGGTACAAGCGCCAGTGATTAAAAAACCTCAAGACGTGTTTGAGCTGTTAAAAGCTAATTATCAGGATCTTGACCGTGAACATTTTAAAGTTGTTCACTTAAATACTAAAAATCAGGTTATCAAGGTTGAAACAACTGCCATTGGAATCCTGAGTTCTTCACCAGTTCACCCCCGGGAAGTATTTAAGGAAGCAGTGAAGTCGAGTACTGCCAGTTTGATATTATCCCATAATCATCCCAGCGGGGATCCAACTCCGAGCCGGGAGGATATTTTATTGACAAACAGACTGCGTGAAGCTGGTCAGATATTAGGGATAGAAATCATTGATCATGTAATTTTTGGTGATAACCGGTATGTAAGTTTGAAAGAGCAAGGTTATTTAAGCATCTAAACATATTAATTATTCATTATGATTTGGAAGGAGCATCATTACAATGTTAAAAGCACTCTTTGGACGATTTGCTTCGGATATGGGAATCGATCTTGGTACCGCCAATACATTGGTTTATGTAAAAGGAAGAGGGGTTGTCTTACAGGAACCTACTGTAGTTGCGCTTCAAAAAGATACCAATAATATTTTCGCGGTTGGAAATGAAGCGAAGCAGATGGTCGGCCGGACACCCGGTAATATAATCGCGGTCCGACCGATGAAAGACGGTGTTATTGCCGACTTTGAGGTTACCGAACAGATGTTACAGCATTTTATCAAAAAAGCCGGTAAAAATGTTGGTATTTTATCACCCCGGGTGATCATTGGAGTTCCATCCGGTGTAACTGAGGTTGAGAAGCGAGCGGTTATGGATGCCGGACTACAGGCTGGTGCCAGAGAAGTTTATTTGATTGAAGAACCAATGGCGGCGGCAATCGGTGCCGGATTACAAGTTGAGGAACCAACGGGAAACTTAATCGTTGATATCGGTGGTGGTACCACTGAAGTAGCCGTAATTTCATTGGGTGGCATTGTTTCCAGTCGTTCAATCAGAGTTGCCGGAGATGAAATGAACGAAGCCATTATTCATTATATTAAACGGAATTATAATCTGATGATCGGAGAAAGGACCGCGGAAGATATTAAAAAAGAGATTGGTTCGGCTTATCCTGATGCTCGTACCGAGACGATGGAAGTCAGGGGCCGCGATCTGTTAACCGGTCTGCCGAAAACAATCCATGTATCAAATCAGGAAATCCAGGAGGCATTATCTGAGCCGGTTTCGAATATTGTAGAAGCAGTAAAGCTTACTTTGGAGCGGACTCCACCCGAACTGGCAGCAGATATTCTTGATAAAGGGATTGTTATGTCTGGAGGAGGTTCTTTATTAAGAGGAATTGACCGACTCCTTTCTGAAGAAACTGGAATGCCGGTACAAGTGGCTGAAGATCCGTTAACTTGTGTTGCACGCGGTACAGGAATTGCTTTAGAACGAAATTATCATGATTTAAGAAGGTTGAAATCCAATAAAAAGATGGCATAAAAGGGTGACCTTCAATTGTTGAATTTATTTGCAAATAAACGCTTTTTATTAATAGCCCTTATCTTCCTCCTGCTGACTTGGGTGATGTTTGTTACCTCAAGGGAACGGCCGCAGGAAGGGAAGGTTGAGTATTTTTTTAATACGGCGATTGCACCACTGGAGACGATTTTTAACAGTGTTGGACGAGTGATTAGTGATAGTTGGCAAACTGTTACAAAACTTGGCCAGTTGAAGGTTGAAAATGAACGGCTGCAAAAAAAGATTGCTAACTTAAAAGTGCGTCAATTAGAATTGGAATCATTACAGGAAGAAAATATACTCCTGCGTGAAGCGTTAGATTTTAAAAACAGTCAAACCAATGAAATTGTTGTTGCTGAAGTAATTGCAGTCAATCCTAATAATTGGAACCATACGTTAACAATCAATAAAGGTAGTTATAGATACGGATTAGAGAAGAATATGGCTGTAATCAGTCCCAATGGTGTTGTTGGCAGAATTGGTGAAGTTCGCCCGCTATCAGCCGAAGTGATTTTATTGAATGATGCCAGAGATGGCAACTATATTGGCGGGGTTATCGCCAGGACTGGAAGTATGGTTATTGTATCCGGTGGCGGAGAAGATTTAGGTTACTGTACGGTAAAACCGGCAATTGATAGTTATTTTGCTGATTTAAAAATGAATGATTTAGTTGTTACTGCGGCAACCAGCAATAAATTTCCGAAAGGAATACCAATCGGCAAAATTGTTAATTTGAATAAGGGTTCCAATGATTTAGTCTCTAAGGCTTCGTTAAAACCGGCAGTTAATCTTAGTCAGCTTAAAATTGTTTATGTTATCAAAACTAAACAGGAGAATGTAGGGCTAATAAACAGCCCTGAAAGTAATAAATAATGCGGTTTTTATTATTGTCACTCGGAGTAATCTTAGGGATTGGTCTCCAATCTACCTGGCTGTCAAATCTGGGTATTGTTAATCAATTGAAACCGGATTTGATTTTAATTATGGTTATTTCCTATGGCTTATTAAAAGGTCCGGAATCAGGTACTGCCTTTGGACTGGTATCTGGTTTTGTGATGGACCTTTTTTCAGGAAATGTTATTGGAATTGGTGCATTGATCAAAATGATTGCTGGTTTTTCGGCTGGATTATTGGAGAAAAATATTTTTAAAGATAATTTATTAATTCCAGCTCTGGTCACCTTTGTTTGGACAATTGTATTAGAAAGCTTTAATGCAATGATTCGGTTGGTATTTAAGGCTAATTTTAATTTTTTTGCGGTTTTTGTTTCAGTTATTGTACCATTGGCAATTTATAATGCGCTATTGGCGCCGATAATTTATCAATTGCTCATCAAGATGGAGCAATTTTTAATTGAAAGAAGCTGAAATTTTTAAACGGTAAAGCCGCTTTCTACTTGGATTCTTCTCAATAATTAGGGAAAATGCTAGGTAGCTACGGAGGTTAGTTTGGTAAAGGATAATGTTTCCAAACAATTAGAACCAAGATTTCGGGTATTAGCAGGGGTAGTACTGCTAATTTTCTTAGCATTAGTTGCCCGTTTATGGATGTTGCAGATCGTCCAAGGGGCTACTAGTATGCTTAGATCAATCAATAACCAAACAGCGCGGATCAGAATTGCTGCGCCGCGGGGTTTATTTTATGACCGTAATAATCAGATTTTAGTTGATTCACGGATCTCGCATAATGTATTGATCGCTCCGAAAAATATCCAGGACCGGGAAAAAACAGTCAGTACTTTAAGTAGAATCTTAAAGATCTCCGAAGAAGAGATTAATACTAAAATCGATCAGGCTCAGAATCCTAATGATTATATAATAATCAAAAAAAATATTGATCTTGAGACGGTAATGAAGCTTCGCGAAGAACAATTCGACTTGCCCGATGTTGAGGTTGATACCGTCCATTTACGTAATTACCGTTATGGGGAGTTAGCGGGGCATTTATTTGGCTATATTCGGGAGATTGATCAAAAAGAGCTTGAGCAATTAAAAGACGAAGGTTATCAAATGGGGGATTTAATCGGAAAAACCGGCTTAGAACGTACTTACGAAAAATATTTGCGCGGAGTAGAGGGACGAAAAGTTTTTGAAGTTGATATTCAAGGACAGCGAAAAAGCAAGCCCACGGTAATTGAACCGCAAAATGGCGATAACCTGCACCTGACGATCGATCTCAAAATACAAGCGGCAGCTGAAAAAGCCTTAGTTGAACAGTTGGAATACCTTCAAAAGAATACGAAATATAAAAACGCCAAATCGGGAGCTGTTGTTGTTTTAGATCCCCGTAATGGGGATATTTTGGCAATGGTAAGCAAACCTGGCTATGATCCTAATATCTTTGTGGGCCCGATTCCTACTGAAACGGCAAAATATCTTTATGACCGGACGTTGATTCCAATGGTAAACCGGGCGATTCAGGGAGAGTTTGCGCCTGGCTCCACTTTCAAAACAGTTACTACACTGGCTGCTTTAATGGAAAATAAAGCAACGGATAAAGAACACTTCTTCTGTAACGGTTATGATCCGGTTTGGAAAAACAAATTCAAGTGTTGGACTGTGGGAAGTAACGCTGGAGGTCATGGTAGATTGAATGTTATTGGTGGCCTTAAGAATTCCTGCAACATTGTTATGGCTGAATTGGGCCGGAGAATCGGGCCAAATACTTTGGCTAAATATGCGAAGCTGTTGGGTTTTGGTAAACCGACAGGACTGGAGTTATTACCTAAAGAAAAAAGTGGTTTAATTCCGGATCCGGATTGGAAACGGAAGCATACTAGCGATAAAGAATGGTATCCGTTGGAAACACTCCATTTTTCCATTGGACAGGGTTATTTAACAGTTACACCGTTACAATTAGCTGTTCACTATGCTGCGCTTGCTAATGGCGGAAAAATTTATCAACCTCGGGTAGTTACACGGATTACGTCAGCAACAGGTGAACTGCGTAAGTCGTTTAAACCTGTTTTGGTTAATGATTTAAAGATTCCTAGAGAAACTTTGAAGGTCGTCCAACAAGGGCTTGAAGAAGTGGTTGCTTCGGGAACTGCTGCTTCTTATTATCGGGGATTTCCGCTTGATAAATATCCGATTGCGGGGAAGACGGGAACTGCCCAAAGGCCGCCCTATGATAACACTGCTGTTTTTGCCAGTTATGCTCCGGCAGATAAACCAGAGATTGTAGTTGTTGTTTTAGTTGAGCAAGGTGGTTCGGGAAGCAGTGGCGCCTCGCCAATTGCCCGTAAGGTATTTGAAGCATACTTTGGTTTGGACGAAAAAGCCAAAGAAACCAGTCCAAAGCAGACTGCTGAAAGACAACTTGTAAAACCACAATCCACCAAAGTAGCTCCATCAGCTGCTGAAACCAAAACTGGAAGCAAGCAAGAGAATAATAATGAAGCAGTAAATGGCCCTAGTGAAAACGCTTCAACCAATAGCTTCAATTAAACCGAACAATAAGTAAATTTTAGAGTTCTCCTGTTTTAGGAGGATTTTTTTTTTAAAGTAGCGAACTTATAAAGGATATTTGCCAAATGGATTTAAGAATCTCAAGCACAGGGAGCGAATATGATAAATTTCAATAAAAAAATACCAAACAATACCGATGATCATACCGATAATCATACAGATAAGGTTATCTTTAAAGGTTATCGTAATGGGTTGAAGTTAATCATACCGGAAACAGTTTCATTTGATGAATGTCTGACAGAACTCCAAAATCAGCTTGACAAATCACGGAGTTTTTTTAAAGGGGCAGTAATCAGAATTCAGTTGGGAAACAGGAAGTTAAGCGAATCTGAGTATGCTGCAATTGAAAAAATACTCACTGATAATGGATTAGTGCTTCAGGGAATTGTGGAAGAACCAAATTTGAAGAAGCAACCGGTTAAAAAACCTGAACCGCGGGAAGACGGTATTCGGACAATTACCATTAACAAGACGTTACGTTCCGGCCAAAAAGTAGAGTATGACGGTAATATCTTAATCCTGGGAGATGTTAACCCCGGAGCTGAAGTTATTGCCAGTGGTGATATTATTGTCTATGGGCGGTTACGTGGTACTGCCCATGCTGGTGCAGAAGGCGATCCAACTGCTAAAATTATGGCTTTCCAATTAAATCCGGTCCAGATACGGATTGCCGGGATTATCACCCGGGATTCGGAGAAGACCAAGAAGAGCAAGATCAAGGCATTCAGTCCGGAAGTTGCCTTGATTAAGGAAGGTTTAATTGTAGTCGAAAAGATCAAGTTGTAAGATAGATTGATACATATAAGGAGGTACTGTTTTAATGGCAGGAAAGGTTATTACAATTACATCAGGTAAGGGAGGAGTAGGTAAGACTACTACCTGTGCGAATATTGGGACCGGATTGGCAATCAGGGGGAAAAAAGTTGTTTTGATCGATGCCGATATCGGGCTTCGTAATTTAGATGTGGTCATGGGACTGGAAAATCGGATTGTTTTTGATTTGATTGATGTGGTTGAGAAGAATTGTAAGTTGCGACAGGCTCTGATTAAAGATAAACGATTTGAGAGCTTATTTTTATTGCCGGCGGCCCAAACCAAAGAGAAGGATGCCGTTAAGCCGGAACAGATGGTTGAATTGTGCCAGGAGTTAAAGCTGGACTTTGATTATATTTTAATTGATTGCCCTGCAGGAATTGAACATGGATTTAAGAATGCGGTTGCTGGGGCCGATACAGCTTTTATTGTAACTACACCTGATGTTTCAGCGGTAAGAGATGCGGACCGGATTATCGGATTATTACAAGCCCATGAGATTTATGAACCACGGTTAATTATTAACCGTGTCCGTCCGGATATGGTCCGTAAGGGAGATATGATGGATGTCAATGATGTGATTGATATCTTAGCGATCAACCCGATAGGAGTAGTTCCGGATGATCAAAGCATAATTATTTCAACCAACCGTGGTGAACCGGCAGTGTCGGATAGCAGTTCCCGCGCCGGACAAGCGTATCGCAATATCGTAGCGCGTATCGAAGGGGAGGATGTTCCCTTTATGTCGTTGGATTTTGATTTGAGCTTTTTTGAAAGATTGAAGCGCTGTTTCAGCGGGAAACAATGATGTTGTCTTTGGTTAATGGTATTGAAAGGAGCGATTTTTATGGACTTTATTAATAAGTTTTTCAAGGATGACACCTCAAGTAAGGATAAGGCGGTTGAACGTTTAAGATTAGTTTTGGTCCATGATCGGGCAAGTGTTACCCCGGGTTTGATGGAAAACCTTAAAGAAGAGATGATTCAGGTGATCTCCAAATATATGGATATTGATGAGAGTACGATGGAAGTAAGGTTGAACTCCGGAGAGCGTTCCGCGGCTTTGGTAGCTAATATACCGGTTAAACGGATTTTACGCTGACCATATATTGTCCGATTTCCAGTTGGTTTTTTGATCTGGTGAAGATATACATAGATCTTAAATTCCATAATATATTTATGTAAAACGGTTACCACGACGACAATTATCAGGGGGGAGGGGGTTAGGTGGATCGTCGTTTATTAAAGAATATTGATTTTACTATTATTATAGCGGTTGTGATCCTGATTATTTTTGGTCTGATTGTAATCTACAGTGTTTCAAGCACCAATCCTAACCTCTTGAAGATAACTGGTAATAACCCTTGGTATTTTACGAAAAAACAATTGAGTGCCATTTTTATTGGGATTATTGGTTTTTTAATTTTGTTGCAGTTTGATTACCGGCTATCAAAACGGATGAATATCTTACTATATTGTTTTAATATCTTTGTTCTGGGATTAGTATTAGTAATTGGCAGTACCCGATCTGGCGCTAAAAGCTGGTTGTTTGGATTTCAACCTTCTGAACTGTCAAAATTATTATTAATTGTAACCTTTGGAAATTACTTGGCTACAAAAGAGAGTTTAAACTCGTATTATGATTTTATTATGCCGTTTTTATATATGGGTTTGCCTTTATTTTTAATATTGCTTCAGCCCGATTTGGGTACGGCTTTGGTGTATATATTCTTTATGTTTATTATGATGTATATTGCCGGTGCTCCAGGCCGGAAGTTAATTGTGGTTTTTTTAATACCGGTAATTGGTGTGGCACTGTTGTTTCTTTTGCATAATTACTTTGGAACACCACTACCAATTAAGCCGTACCAAATTGCCCGACTGACCAGTTTTATTGATCCGGAGAGGGATCCTCAAGGAAGTGGTTGGCACGTTATTCAATCACAAATTGCAGTAGGATCAGGCCAGTTTTTTGGGAAAGGTTGGTTAAAGGGAACTCAAGGGCGATTAGGGTTCTTACCGGAACCACATACTGATTTTGTTTTTGCAAATTTATGTGAAGAGTTTGGCTTTGTAGGGGGATTTGGAGTCCTATTTTTATTCTTTATCTTAATCTGGCGGGGAATCCATATTGCCGTTCAGGCGCGGGATAAGACTGGCAGTATTATTGCAGCCGGGATCGTCGCCATGTGGTTGTTTCATATCTTGGAAAATGCGGGAATGAATATTGGGCTGATGCCAATTACCGGGATACCGTTGCCTTTTGTTAGTTATGGCGGTACTTCAATGTTGGTCAATATTTTATCAACAGCAGTCTTAATGAATATCTGGGTGCGTCATCAAAAAATCATGTTTTAAATTGAATAAAGTAATTTAATCAATCATAAATGGAGTGAATTTATTTGCAGCCAAAAACGACTGAATATCGTGCCGGTGGTATTGTTTGCCGTAAGAATAACAACCAGATTGAATATCTCTTTGTAACCAGTAACTCAAATAAAGAAAGATGGATTATTCCGGCCGGGCATATTGAGCATGGAGAAACAGCAATTGATGCAGCTACCAGAGAAGTGCTTGAGGAAGCAGGCGTTACTGCTGAGGCACTCTTGGACCTAGGCAGTATTAAGTATGATTGGTATCGTAACCGTCAATGGATCGTAATTGATACAGCTCTCTATTTGATGCGATACATCGATACGGTTACTCAAAATCCGGAAGGCAGGCAAGTTGCATTTTTCAGTTATGAACAGGTAGAGCAGTTAAATTTATGGGATGAAACCAGGGAAATAATCAAGCAGGTTAACCAACGGATCTTGGAAAATAAGGAACAACTCCAATTTTGACAGTGATTGATTGCAAAACGAAGCCTATTGTTGGCCCCCAAAATCTCCCAATCAGACTCTTTACTGACCGCATAAACCGGGGTTTTGAAAAAACTTTGGTAAATTCAAACTATCAATCCCCCATTGAATAATGATAAAAGCGATTATATGATATCACATGAGGAATACCTCTGGCAGTCTTTGTAGTGAAATCTTCTTGACTATTCTATTATGAACTGTTGGTTTAATTATTAATCTTAACCAATAGATATTATCATAATATTTAAGTGACTGGCAGGAAATAGAATGAGGATGAAGAAATTTAATAATATTAATGTGTTTTTTTATGGAGGAAGAGAGAAGGAAGTCATAGGCTTGGAAGGACTCAAGAAATAGTAGCATTGATGGCTAATGTTCCGGGCAGGAAGACCAGGCAGAGGTGGTCTAAGAAAGGGTTATCATGTTAGTAGAACACTTGGAAATAATACAACAAAAGGGTAAGAACCTTACAACTGCTAAGATTATTATTTTTGGGGCTTTTTGTCTTAAAAGACAATGGGAAGCACTCAAGAAAAACTATACTGATAACAGATTGAATGAAATTTTAAATCAGTTAGACACTTACATCAATAAGCTACTGTCAACAGGTAATTCACAAAGACAGGTTAATTTGCTTCAGGAGATCGAGGAATATATCGGAAGTATCAAAGATGAGGAATTAACACAACCAAAGGTTTACATTGAGTATGTTATTTTAAATACAACCATGGATTTCCTTAATGCAGTGGCAACTAATGATACTGCTTATATTTTGGAATACTCACCTTATAGAAATATTGATTTAATTAATACTTTTGAAGAGTTTTTAATTGGTAAGCTTGATGATGATTTTGACAACAAGGATGACAAGGTTAAAGGAATATACTTAACTGAAATGGCAAGGCAGCTTAAGGATATTGAATTACTTTCTGTTAGCATTAAAATGGATCAGGCGGCAACTGAATTTAAAAATAAAAGCGGTATAGATATTTTTAATGGAATGTGGTTTGGTTAGATCAGGTTGAAAAAGATTTTAATATAAAAAAATTGAAATATTATTAAAATAATATTATTATATAATTAATAACATTTTTTTGGAGGAATTATGAAAGAGACATTAATTCAACAACCTGATATTCCCCGGATCACTTTGATAGAGGCTATTAAAAATTATGACAAGCTGGAGCGGTATCAGATATGTAAACAATTGATCGCTAATGGTGCAGACGTTAACTTGGCGGATGATTCAGCGAAAACTCCGCTATACTATGCTGTTAAAGACAGTGATGTTGAGCTGGTTAAGTTGTTACTGAAAAATGGGGCTGAAGTTGAGAATGAAATTGAACCGTACCATACTCCATTGTATGTTGCGTTAAATCGAAGTTTTGATCTTGATGATGATACAGCTGTAGTTGTTCGGTATTTAATCGAAAGAGGCGCTAATCTCAAACTTGTTATTGGCGCAAATTTATTACTTTCTCTGATAGCAATTCGTGGTGAAAAGCATCCGGGCTTATTTAAATATGCGTTAAATAATCTGCGTGAAGTTAATGAAGTTGATGATGAAGGGACTACCATCTTAATGTTGCTGCTCAATGACAATGTTGATCCCAAATATGTTAAGCGGTTTATCAATGCTTGTTCTCCAGACCTGAATCTTCAAAATGATAGTGGTCAAACAGCGCTTCACTATGCTGTAAGACGAGCTGCTGCTGGAAGAAGAGCGGAGTTAGTAAAAATACTGCTGGATGCCGGGGCGGATCCAAACCGGACTGATCGTAATTCTAAGACAGCACTGATGGATGCGACTGATAATGAGCAGGTTGATTTAAAGATGGTTAGAGCTATGATTGAAGCAGGTGCGGATATCAACCTGCTTGATGCTAAAGGTTGTAATTTGGTCCATCGGGCCTGTATGAATAAGAATCCGGAATTACTAAGTTTATTATTGGAGTATGGGCCGGATTTGGAGTTAGCTACAGGTGATTGTCAACTCCCAATCCAGATGGTATTGATGCAACAATGGGGCAAACGTGATATTCCGGAGGAAAAATGTGTAGCACTCATTGAGATGCTGGTTGCCAATGGAGTTGATGTCAATTCTCAGAACTCTGACGATGGCCAGACTGTTTTGCATATGTGTGCTGTCAATAATTATCTAACAGTTGCCAGATCGCTTTTGAAGTTAGGTGCTGATCCTAATATTGCATGTCGTTACAATCAAACCCCATTGTTTTTGGCAATTGATCATGAAAATATTGAGATGGTTAAATTACTGATTAACAATGGAGCCGATGTTAATCGAAGATGTTCAGACAAAACTCCATTACAAATTGCAACTGAAAGGGGCTTGAAAAAAGTAGTTGCATTACTCCTTAAAAATGGAGCAGTTGAATAAAGGGACGCATGAAAGAATGGATAGAATATACAATTGCCTCAAGATAAATGTTGATTAACTCTGGTAAAAGTATGACCAAATGGTTCAAATGAATATGAATTCATTTTCATCTGTTGAATGAAGGACCATTTCCATTGGTGGGAGGATTGCCATTTGATCGATGATTGTTATTGTTTGATTTATTTTTGTCATTAGGAATAATACGTTCTTTCATATTTGCAATTTTATATATGAAAGGTTCGGGATTTTGTAAAATTTGATTGTCTAGTTCTCGAACATCAATATATAAATCCTTTTTCGATTGTTCTGGGATTGCTTTTATCTCAGAAAGGATTTTTTCAATATTTTGTCGAGCAGTCATTAAGGTTTTAATCTTTTGTTGTTCAGCTATCACCAATTTAAGGCTATCATCTGGCAAAATTGTATTTTCCAATGGTTTATTATTTTTGATTGTGTTCAGGTCATTCTGGTAACCGTCAAGGAAGGTTTTCAATCTTTTATTTCCTTCTTCGATACTTAGTTCATTGAAGATGAGCGTATGTCTTAAATCAAAATAAACTTTTTCAGCTTCGGTTTGATAAACATTTGCCACTGATTGCCCCTTTTCCAGGGCTTCAATTTTTTGTTCACATCCGGAAAGCCGGATTTTTAATAGTTCCTCAACATGGTATAAAGAGCATTTATCATTAGTCGCTAGTTCTCGGATCCTGCTATTGGCAGGTTCTGGAGGAGACTGGGTTAATTGATTGGAGAAACTTTTTTTACCTTCTGCTAAGCTACGATCAATTTCAAGAATTAACGACTCTCTGTCTCGGAAAAACTGAATTTTATCATTATGAAAATCTGAATAAATTTGTTTTTTGATATATGGAATTTGTTCAATAAACTCTTTTACTGTTAGTTCATCATGCAAGCCACCAGGGACCAACTTTACAGGATTATGGATATCTGATTCAATTATTTGTTGGAATTCTTCCAGTTCAAAGATCATCTTTTGGTTGGATTCAAACGTATGAATCATATTAAGTATTTCTTCTTTAGAAGCTGTATTATTATTGAAAGATTTTTTTAGGGATATCATCTTTTTTAATATTTCTTGCTGTTGATTTAATTCAGCAATAGCTATTTGAGATTTTAATAGAAGTTGCTCATTGAAAGTTAGAAGACCTATCTCTAGATTGATATCAGAAATTTGATCAGCCAAAGAGGCTCTATTTAAAGGATGATTCACTAAAATGCTGAAGTTAGGTATACGTTTATTGAACCGTTCGAGATTACTTAATAAAAATGAAAATTGGTCTTTAAGTCGGCTTTGATATCGGTTCTGGCGTGGGGATTCCTTAATCTCTTGCTCCAAGGCATTGATTTGTTTTTGTAATGTTGATATTATCTGCGGGATGGGAGTTGGTTCTTTTAATTGTTCTTTGAGTTCATTAGCGATCTCTGTTGCAAATTCGAGCGCGGTTTCCTTAGGGTTCTTTTTAAAGGTTTCAAAGTTTAAATAATTATTAAAACTTAAAAATATTGTTTTATCTGGGTTTTTATTGATGGTGGCTAAAATATTTTCTCTTAACAATTCAAACTTGGATTTAAGCCGTTGCGCAGTCTGATAATCTTGGAATCTGTCATGGTCAACAATCAATTCAGCCAGAGTTCGACCCGATTCTAAATCATGGATGTCCGCTTCAAGATTATCAATGAAAAATTCAACTGCCAACTCAAAATCTTTTAAAGAGTGTGCCATTTTTTATACTCTCCTGGTGTTTGTGAATTAAAAATCAGATTTTAGTATATTTATGATCTAATATTATCAAGCAATAATAATGATATTAATATTATATTTTTTCATTGTATTTGTCAACTGTAGGAGCTAAATTACTTAATTTTTTTAGAAATAGAACTTGAGTGCTTAATTGATATGAACTGATTGAAAATTCAATATTTGTTTGATATAGTAACTATATCCTCGAATAAAAAAATTCCCAATTGAAAATATCGGGCTTAGTCAAAGGTTTATTACTGATTCTGCATTATATCCCGGCTATTATATTGGACGGGTCATTTCCCAGTCCAAGGAGCTTTATAAGGTGGTAACCGAAAATGGTGAGGTGATGGCTGAGGTATCCGGAAAGTTTCGTTTTGAGACCAAAACGTTGGCGGATTTTCCAGCCGTGGGTGATTTTGTGATGCTTGACCGCAAAGATGACAGCGGAGGAAACGCGATTATTCATCATGTCCTAACCAGAAAAAGTGTCTTTATTAGAAAAGCAGCGGGAACAGCAAATGATGAACAGGTGGTGGCGGCAAATATTGATACCGTGTTTATCTGTATGTCGTTAAATAATGATTATAATCTCCGCCGGGTCGAACGATATCTTGGAATTGTCTGGGATAGCGGGGCTGTTCCGGTGATTGTGCTTACTAAAGCTGATCTCTGCGAAGATCTGCAACAAAAGTTATTGGAACTAGAATCGGTTGCCTGTGGAGTTGATGTGCTGGTTACTTCAAGTTTGACTGCGGATGGTTATCAACCGGTCCAACGTTACCTAAAAAGAGGGAAGACGATAGCTTTTATTGGCTCATCCGGTGTAGGGAAGTCGACTTTGATCAATAGATTGCTTGGTCAAGACGTTCTTCAAACTCAAGATATCAGAGATGATGATAAAGGTAGGCATACTACTACCAGGCGAGAGTTGTTTGTGCTCCCGGGTGGAGGAGTGGTGATCGATACTCCGGGAATGAGGGAGATCGGGATTGAGAGCGCTGACTTGACCAAGGCGTTTGCTGATATTGATCAACTAGCAACTAATTGTAAATTTCGTGATTGCACCCATACTGTTGAACCCAACTGTGCAGTACAACAAGCCATCAATGAAGGATTATTATCGGTTGATCGGTTTAACAATTATTTAAAGCTTAAGAAAGAAGCCAAGTATGAGGGCTTAAGTTCCAGGCAGATTGAGAGAGTGAAGTTCAATGTAATGACTGCAGGATTGGGCGGCATAAAGAATGTCAAAAAGCTCATTAAGGAGAAGCGAAAGTGATCCACCTGAAAAATGAGAGGAGAATAACATGGAATACAAAATATTAGGAAAGAAAAATGATATTGCACTGATTATTACTGATGAGGTTGTTATCAAAGACACCCAATCCGCATTAGATTTGATTGTTTCTGCGCAGTATGAAACCAATTGTGATAAACTTATAGTATACAAATCATGTGTAACTGATGATTTCTTTGTTTTGAGTAACAAAATAGCAGGTGAAATCTTGCAGAAGTTTATCAACTATCATATAAAAATTGCTATTGTTGGAGATTACTCAAACTACACCAGTAAACCTCTTAAGGACTTTATCTATGAAAGCAATAGTGGGAATAGTATCTTTTTTGTACCTGGCATTGAAGAAGCCATACTTAAGTTAGATAGTTCTAAGTGAATATTTTTAGAGTAAATGATAACTTAAATTAAGAATAAAGGCGCCTGTTTAACAGGCACTTTCTATTTTGTTTAATTGTTAAAATTTTACGGTTCAAATTTTAATCTCGTCTTTTTCGATTAACTCAATAAATTTATCAACGATCTCCGGATCAAATTGTTTCCCTTTGTTATTTTTAAGCTCGTTGATCACTGCTTCCATGGGCAATTTTGACCGATATTTGCGATCGGTAGTCATCGCATCAAATGAATCAGCAACTGTAATTATTTTGGCTAAGAAAGGAATGTCGTTACCCTTTAATCCTTTGGGATAGCCTTTGCCGTCGTAGCGTTCATGGTGGTAAAGAACAAGTGGGACAACGTCACGGAACATTGATACAGCAGAAAGGATCATTGCTCCCCGTTCGGAGTGTTTTTTTATTTCATAATACTCTGCATCATCCAGGCTGCTGGTCTTTTTTAGGATTGCGTCCTCAGTACCGATCTTACCGACATCATGGAAGATACCACCGTTTTTTAACAGCTCTAATTCTTTCTCACTGAGATTAAAAGCTTTACCAATTTTAACAGCATACTCAGCAACCCGATCGGAGTGATCGCAGGTATATTCATCTTTAGAGTTGATGGTAAGTCTGATCGTCCGGACTGTCTCTATATACCATAAGGCAAGCTGTTCGCGTTGTTTATCCAGTTCTTCATTTTTAATATTGATGAGACGGTGCAGCAAGGCGTTGGAAATCGAGCTTGAGACAATGCTTGAATAGATTTGCAGCAGTTTGAGCGATTCATCATCAATATTACCTGAACTAACATAAATAACGCCCAAAGTATCATATTTTTCACTGATTAGAGGTAAGAGGACACTATTGCCTATTACCCGGATTTCCTTTAAAGTTCGGACATATCCGATGTGTTCTAATAGTTCGACACTAATATTATCTAAACCGCCTAAATAAGCTCCGATGCCGTTATATAAAGTCCCATTCACAATATTATTATCAAGATCAATGATATTATCAATTAGAATAAAGGCATCTTCAGCTTTGAGCATCGGCATCAGTTCTAATAAGATTTCTTGCAAAATATTATTGATTGGTTGCAATTGATAAACTTTTGGGACCGATTGCAGAATCTTATTCAGTCCATCCCGAGTGGTCTTGATTGTATTCATCATATCAATTGATTTAATTGCTGAGGCAACCAGTAACAATAACTGGTCATAGCGTTCACTCTTTTCACAGTAACCTTGGATATCAAGGCGTTGAATCGTTTCCAGGGGAGGGACCAGACTACTATGCCCTGTCAACAGGAGAATATAGATTTCTTTGTTGAATTCTCTGATCTTTTCGACAACTTTATCACCGTGGATTGGGCTCATTAAATAATCTAAAATCAATAGTTCATAGTTTTGTCCTTTGACAAGATCAATAGCTACCAGTGGATCACTGCAGGTATCAATTGAATATCCGTTTACTTCGAGAGTAAACTTGATTGACTTGAGGATTGCCGGTTCGTCATCGACTAAAAGAATCCGATAGAGTTTTTTCTGATTAATATTTTTAAGTCTCATCCTTGTACTCGCTCCGTTTCTATTTTAATGGTATCGAAACATAGAATGATGTTCCTTCATCATTTGATTTAAATGTGATATTCCCACCGAACTTAGCTTTAATAGTTGCGTAAGACATATAAAGCCCTAGTCCGGTTCCGTCCTTACCTTTTGAAGTGACCATCTCTTTGAATAACTTCTCTTGGACATTGGCCGGGATACCCTTGCCATAGTCTTTGACCTCAAAGATAATTGCGGATCCTTCTTTATAAATGTTTAACTCAATATTACCACCCTGCTCATCATAAGCGTGAATTGAATTGATGATCAGGTTGTTGATAATTTGAATCAGACTGTTTAGCTGTCCGGTGATTACGGTGTTGTTATCAACACTTGAGTTGATGATTAAGTTGCAATGACTTTTTTTAATAGAGTAGCGCATCAGGATATCTACCCGGTTGATTAAGTTATCAATGGTAAAACTGACAACACTGTTATCATTAAACTGGACTGCCTGGTCACGTACGGCGGTGATTATATCTGACATATAGGTTAACTGTGGTGTAATACTGTCACACCAGTCCTGCATCTCGACGCAAATCTGGTGGTAATCTGCTTCGGTGACCATGCTATTACCGATTGAGTCTTTAAGTTCCCGGATTAAGACATCCAGTGCATGCTTGAAACCGGCAATTGACATGATTGGCGTCTTTAAATTATGGGCGATGCCGCCAATAAGCTGACCTAATGAGGCTAACCGTGCGTTTTCCATCAATTGCTCCTGAGTGGACTCCAGCATTTTCAGATTTTCTTTGTGTTCGGTAATGTCCTTTAACAAAATAATTGTCCCGGTATACTTATTTTTTAAAAAGACTGGGGTCAGTTCAATATAGAAATATCTTTGAAACTCGTTGATCTTGAATTGATATTCAAAATAGCGGGAGTTTCTGGTATTTTTTGTTTCTTCAATTAAATTCAACAATTTATCCAGATTAAAGTGCGTGTTACCGGATTCAAAGCATTTTAAAAAACTATCTCCCCGGGTGAAGGGGTAAAATTTGGCAAATATATTGTAAAATGGTTTATTGTAATCTTTAATAATATAATTTTTATCAATCACAATAAAACAGTCAGAAATATGATCAACAATCGTTTGCAGAGCGATCGGGGTTAACTTGAGAAAATCATATTTAAATATTGCCCAATATAATAATAATAAAGTAACAGTAAATGTAATCGGAGTAGAGTAGTTTGGTAATTGTAGTATTTTGTAAGTTGTTAAAAAGTTGACTATAAATGGAATAAGGAAACTGACAATTATTGATAATGTTTGTCTTGAGAAGAATCCCGAATTATTTATGGTAAAATAAACCAAATATCCAAATCCCCAGATCATAAAAATGTAAGAAGGTATATTATGAAGCAAGTAAAAAAATAGTCCCATTTTAAGGTTAGTATTGTAGAGTGAAAAGTCAACATAGAAGAGATGATGAATTTGATTGGTTAATAATGCAATAAACGATAATATCGGAAAAGTTATCAAGAGAAGATGGCTCCACCGAAACTTATAACAGTCATGAGCATAAATATAACCAATCATTAAAAATGAAATTGGACCAAAGATCACTCCAATATGATATAAATAGACGAATGACATCATTGCTTTTTCTGTAATGTTTAAGACAAAGATCAGTAATGCATGTCCCATAGACCACATTAACATCAGCGATAATGCTACCAGAAAAGCATAATGAATATCGGTTTTATTTTTAATACGATTGACAATAATCATAAACAACAAATTGGTTGCAATTGATAATAGTAAAAAGTAGTAACCAATATTGAACATCTTATACTCCACTTCTGGACTGTGCTTCAATTATAGCTTTATATTCCTTACCGCCTTCTTTGTTTGAGATAACTCTCCCCATTTGATAGATATAGTTGAGGCCGGGAATATCAAAATTAAGATTGGAAGTATATTGTTCACTAAAATTCAGGTTGAACTTATGTTTCCCGTTAGCGCGGTAGAACTGGCTTACTTCACTCAACACTACTGGAATTAATGGTTTCAAATCCAGATTAGCCTCTGTTAAATAAAGATAGGTTACATCCATAAAATTGTATATATTAAGACCGTTCTCAAATAATTCTCCCACGGCAAAAGCAACAGTTTTGTCTGCTTTTTTGATCTGCCAGAGCGCCCGGTTAATTTTAAAGTTAAAACTTTCATAGATCTGTTTAATGTCTGGTAAATAAAAATCATCTTTTTCATAACAATAACATTTCCGTAACAGCCATGGTAAATTTTGTTCCGCATAATCGATAAATTGGTCAGGTTCTCGCAAACGGCTGATACTATAATTATTATTTGGTATTAATGTTGACATATAGTTTGTATCATACTCAAATAAATGGCAAGTATCAAAGCGATACTTGGTCTCGTCAGCAATAATATTACCGATACTTAAATACATCTTTCGATGTGTTTTCGGTACAATAAAAACCGAGCGGAACGGAACTTAAAAATCCCTGCATAAAATGGAAACTCCATTGCGAGCACCCCTAAAAAATAATACCATCAACTTTCGCACATAGTTAATGTGCAGTGAACATTGAAAAATCAATAGTTTTGGGCAATAAAGAAGTTCAAGAAACCTCTTATATGTGATATAATAGAAGTGAATAAAACCCATTAAAATCAAC
>Ga0209720_1000322_pt1 | contig 51835 bp, 47 predicted proteins | sample AD_JPNMR3_MetaG_FD_184426 | JGI IMG/M metagenome (GOLD analysis project Ga0209720, IMG submission 184426) | Active sludge microbial communities of municipal wastewater-treating anaerobic digesters from Japan - AD_JPNMR3_MetaG (SPAdes) (version 2) | ecosystem: Engineered > Bioreactor > Anaerobic... | reverse complement strand
GTTTGGGCAAGCCTTACAGAAATGCCTCCTCCAAAAGAATGGCCAAGAAGGTTAAATTTTTGCCAATTGTTTTCTTTTAAAAAATTTAAAACCCAATTTAAATAATCATCAACTCCCCAAGGTTTTTCTGGTGGCGGCGTAAAACCAAAACCGGGGAGATTTGGTATTAAAATATCAATCCCTTCTTTTTCTATAATTTCTTTTACCTTTTGCCAACGCTCGCTATTTGATCCCCATCCGTGCAAAATTAGAAGTTTTTGTTTCTCCATAATTGTTAATAAATGCTCCTCCCAAACCAATAAAAAACCACAAAAAGAAAGCATAAGGTGCCCAAAAAGCCATATTTTGAATAAATAAACAGAGAAGCACCAAAAAAAGAGAAAAAGAAAGAATAAATTTTTCTATATCTATATTTTTTTCTGCGCTTATCTGCATTTTTTTAAGTAATTTTATACCAAGATAAAGAAAAATCAAAAAGAAAAAAATTCCTCCCAAAATTCCAATATTAGCAGCCATTCCAATTAGCAAGTTTTGAGGAAGAGGCAAAATTACTGCTGGCGCACCTGGTCCTCCAATGGTTGGAACTGGCAAGGGAAGATTACTATATTCTTTAAAAAAATAACCATAGCTTTCTGGTCCAACTCCAAATAAGGGGTTTGCTTTTATCATTTCAATTCCAGCTTGCCAACTTTTTAACCGTTCGCTTAGTGATGAGAATTTATTTATATTAAATTTTTGAAACATTGAAACGATTTCTTCTTTTTCTAAAAAGAAAATAAAAATAGCTAAAATAATAAAACAAATGCTAAATATTTTAAGAGCTTTGGAAGAAAATTGTTTTCTTTGGTTTTTAAAACAAAGAGAGAGATAAAAAACTGCAATCATTGTTAAAAAAGCGATCATCCCTCCTGTAGAAAAGGTTAAAATAAAAGCAGAAATGTCGATAATAAAAAAAGTTGTCAAAAATTTCTTTTGAAAAAATACTTCCCTTTTTGATAAAAGCCCTAAAAGTAAAAATGGAATAACCGTTAAAAGATAGCTAGCAAAAGCTTGGGGTTCAACACTAACTGACCTTATTCTATTTTCCATTACTCCAAAATCAAAAGAAGAAATTTGAAAAACAGAGTAAGTTAAAAAATTTATTATCCCAAATAAAGAAAAAATTACTGAAGTTAAAATATGCATTTTTATAATTTTTAAAAAAAAATCTTTTTCTTTTATAAGGATCATTAATAAGCTTCCCAAGATTAAAGATTTTAAAAGGGTAAAAAGACCATAATAACGAATAAGATCCGGTGATTCAAAGCCATTTATATGGAACTCATAAGCTGAGTCTGGCATTTCTGGAGCAAAAATCAAAGAAAAAATACTTTGCAAGAAAAGTAAAAGAAAAAGTAGAAATAAAGGAATTATTTTTTTATTTTCTTTGCAAAATTTTTTAAAATTTAAAGATTTATAATTTGCAAAAATTGCCAAAATTTCCAAAATTAAAAGCAAAAAAATAATCAAAACAGCTGGATGAATATTAAAATAAAGGCTCAAACAGCTTGTCGGGAGTAAAAAAGTTAATAATAAAATACAAACTTCTATTGATTTTTTAAGGAAATTTTCCATAAATTTTTTACCTTTAACCACATAAAAATTAAAACATAAATTTCGGAAATTAAAGTGGCAATAGCCGCACCGGTCATTCCAAAAGAAGGAATAAACAAAAAATTTAAAATCACATTTAGAGTAGCGCCACTACCAATACCAAAGAGATACGTTTTTTGTCTATCAGTTGCTTTTAATACTTCTGAAAATGGAAAAGAAAAAAGTAAAATTGCCATTGCTACAGTCAATATTTGAAAAACAGTAGTAGCTTCAATGTATTCTTTCCCATAAAGAAAAAATAAAATTGGTTGTGCAAAGAAAAAAAGTAATAAACTTAAAGGTAAAACACAAATTAAAATTGTTTTTTGAAAATGGGAAAAAATTTCTTTTAAGTCAGCAAGCTTTTCTTTGTATTTTTTCGAAAGCTGAGGGAAAAAAGCAATTGAAAGAATATCACCAAAAACTTGAAAAGTAAAAATTATTCGAAAAGCTGCGCTGTAGAGTCCAACCTCTCTATTAGTTTTCATAATCCCAAGCATTGTTTGATCAAAGTAATTATATAAAAAAATAGCTACAGTGCTAAGTCCAAATGGCCACGATTCCAAAAGAATTTTTTTGCAAAGTTGAAAATTAATTTTTGGCTTTTTAGTTCTTGAAAAAAAATATTTCAAGAGGAAGATAAAAGATAAAATTGTTCCAAACAAAGCTCCGCTTATATAAGCAAAGCTAATATTCAAAATAGGCGACTTTTTAAAAATAAACAAAGATGTTAAAATTAAAAGTAAAATGCTTTGAGAAATTCGGCAAATTGCTTCATATTGCATTTTTTCATTTGCCCTAAAAATTGACTCAAAAAAGGCAGCAAAAGTATTCAAAATAATATAAATTCCAAGAAAATAAACTAATTTTATTGTCTCCGGATCATTGCTCTTAATGAAATTAATTGCCAAAGCCATTAAAACTAAGCTTAAAATCCCTAAGATAATTTTCAAAAAAGTAATATTTAAAATATAATCTTCTGTTTTGGACTTATCACGAGCAATCTCTCTGACTGTTAAAGTAGAAAGACCAAAATCGGCAACAACTGAAAAAATAGTAACAAAAGCAAGGGCAAATGACCATTTCCCATAAAGTTCTGGCCCAAAATAGCGAGCTAACCAAATCAAAATTAAAAAACCAACTAATTTTGAAATAACCTCAGTAATACCCAACCAGAAAGAATTTTGATAAATTAATTTGACAATATTCTTTTCCATAAATATAATTTACTATATGCCAGAAAATAATGATGAAATCAATTTAAAAGATTATATTAAAGTTATTATAAAAAGAAAATGGTTGATTGTGGGAATTACCATCGGAGCAGCAATTTTAGCTGCAATTTTAAGTTTTTTAATTCCAAAAAGCTATGAAGCAGATACAATTTTAGAAATAGGAAAAATAGGAACAGATCCAATAGAAATTCCTCCTCAGTTAGTGGAAAAAATTCAAAATGGAAACTATAACAAATTAATAGAAAAAAATTTAAATATAGAAAACCTTCCCTCAATTAAAGCTGAAAATCCCCAAAATACAAATTTGGTAATAATTTCTATGAATTCTTCAAATTCTGATGAGGCAAATAAAATCTTAGAAGAATTAAATAAAGTTATTTTAGCAGAGCATCAAGAAAAACTAGATAAAAAAAGAGCAGAGATTGAAGAAAACATTAAAGATACCCAAGAAGAGTTAAATTTGCTTGAAACCCAAAAAAAATATTCAGAAGGCATTGCTGATTTACAAATAAATATTTCTAATTTAAGAGATCAGTTAAATGATCTTCAGCCAACTAAAATATCCAAATCTCCTTCTTTAATAAAATCTGAAAGCACAAATATTATTTTCAATATTATTATCGCTTTAATAATAGGACTTCTAATAGGAATTATTATTGCTTTTATTAGAGAATGGTGGGAAAAAGAAAATATTACCTCTTAAACGCTAGCCAAAGTTTCTTTTCGTCTATTTCTACCTCCTTTTCTGTTAAGTAAGGAGGTTTTTTTATTTGGCTAATTTCTCTGGCAAGGGTAGCTTTTTGAATAAATTCTTTATTTTCTTTAACAAGATTAACAATTTCTTCAGAAGAAGAATCAAAGATAATTTTTATTTTGTCTTTTGGTTTCAGTTTAGCCTCTCTCCTCATCGCTTGAATTTGATGTAAAACTTCTCGCAACATTCCCTCCTTTTTCAACTCTGGTGTAATCTTAGTATCTAACTCTACTTTTCCATTGATTTTAGAATCAAAAATTACTTCTTTAACATTTAATTCATCTTTAATTAAATTTAATAATCCTTCATTATTTTTGATTTTTAATTTTTGATTTTTAATTTTAAGCGAAGCGATTGGTTGTCTTACTTTTATTCCTGCTTTTTTTCTCTCAGAAAGTCCCAGGGTAATAATTTCTCTTGTTTTTCCCATCTTTTCTTCTAATTCCTTATTAATAAAATCTTTTCTTACTTCAGGAAACTTTTCTAAATGAACTGATTTTTTACTTTTGAAATTTGATCCCGTAACTTTTTGATAGACTTCCTCACTTAAAAATGGAGTAAATGGAGCTAAGATTAAGGAAAGATTAAAGAGCACATAACTAAACGTAGCAATAGCGTTTTTATCACCCTTCTTTAGCCGATATCTTGATCTTCTTAAATACCAATTGGAGAGATCTTCGATAGTAAATTTTTCGATTAATCTTGCAGCTTCAACTATTACTTAAAAATGGAGTAAATGGAGCTAAGATTAAGGAAAGATTAAAGAGCACATAACTAAACGTAGCAATAGCGTTTTTATCACCCTTCTTTAGCCGATCTCTTGATCTTCTTAAATACCAATTGGAGAGATCTTCGATAGTAAATTTTTCGATTAATCTTGCAGCTTCAACTATTCTATAATTAGATAAAAGATCATCTATTTCTTTCTTTAAATTTTCTATTTTTGATAAAATCCAGTTATCTAAAATTTCTTTCTTTAAAGAAACAGTTTTTAGCTTTTTTGTTTTTGTATTTGTATAAGTTAAAAGAAAGTTAAGTAAATTTTCGATTGTTAAAATAAAGCGATTATAGGTTTTTCTTAAATCTTTTTCATCAAATTTTTTTGACTCCCATGGCTGGTTAATTGTAAAAAAGTAAAATCGGATAGTGTCAGCTCCATATTTTTGAATCATTTCTTCTGGAAAAACTGCATTTCCCCTTGATTTCGACATCTTTTTGCCTTCCTTATCAAGAAGCAAACCTAAAACTAAAACATTTTTATACGGAGCGGGAAATCCTAAGAGGAGTGAAGAAACTGCTAATAATGTGTAAAACCACCCTCTTGTTTGATCTACTCCTTCACAAATAAAATCTGCAGGGAATAATTCTGGTGGTTTTAATCTTTGACTTTTGGGTTGACTAAATGGCCAATGAGCTTGACCAAAGGGCATCGCGCCGGAATCAAACCAAACATCACCAACCTCTTTCACTCTTTGCATTTTTTCTTTTTGACAATACGGACAATAAAAATTTATTTCATCAACAAAAGGCCGGTGGAAATCAAGTTCTCCTTTTTTATTATAGGGAAATTTTTTAAACTCAATTTCTCTTAATTCTCCTTTGTCTATCATTTTTTTTCTTGAATTTAGTATTTCTTCATTAGTTAATCCCTTCATCGCTCCTTCCAACAGCCATAAAGGATCGCCATGACTAATAATTAAAATATTTTTATTTTGGTATTTTTTTTCGATTTTTTCTATAAATTTTATCATTCTTTTTTTACAATCATTCCAACTTTCTCCGCCAGGCAAACGTTTTTGAAATCTTGAAAGGTCATAAGGAAAATCTTTTCTATATTGCATAATGCTCTTACCATTATACTCTCCAAAATTTAGGTCTCGAAGTTCTGAAGAAAAAATAATTTTAGCTCCTAATTCATTAGAAATAATTTCTGCTGTTTCTTTGCATCTTTGAAGATCGGAAGAAAAAATAATATCTAATTTTTCTTTGCCTGTGTTACGCCGAGGGCTTTGACAAGACGAGTCTAATAATTTTTTTAATTTTAAAACAGCTTTTTTAGCTTGAGATTTTCCTTTTTGGGTTAAGGGAAAATTTTCCTCCGGAGAAGAATTTACTATTCCATTAATATTTTGCTTTGCTAATCCGTGTCTTAAGATAAAATATCTATTAGTGGAAAATTTTTCTTTTCTTAAATCTTCTCTTGAACCAATTAATTCAACTTTTTGACAATTTTTGCATTTCCAGATTGGCAAGGGTGTTCCCCAATATCTTTCTCGAGAAAAATTCCAATCTCTGCCTTCTTCTAACCATTTACCAAATCTTCCTTTCTTTATATAAGGAGGAATCCAATTTACTTTTTGATTATTTTGAATTAATTTTTCTTTAATCTTTTCTATGGCAAAAAACCAAGATGTGTGTAAGTAATACAAAAGTGGAGTTTTACAACGCCAGCAAAACGGATAATCATGTTCGTACAACTCTTCTTTAAAAATCAAATTCCGTTTTTTTAATTCTTCAATAATTATTGGTTCTGCTTCTTTAATAAATTTTCCCTCTCCAATAACTCCTTTTTTCATTGTGCCATCTTCATTTACAGTTACCAATGGAGATAAATTATTTTCTTTTCCTACTCTAAAATCATCTTCTCCAAAAGCAGGGGAAATATGAACAATTCCTGTTCCTTCTTCTGTAGAAACAAAGTTACCAGCCACAACGTGATAAATATTTGCTGATTGATTTTTAATATCAGGCGTAGGATAAGGTGGTTTATATTCTAAACCAATTAACTCTTTACCTTTTAATTCTTTAAGAATTTTATAGTCATTTTCCTGAAAAATTTCTTTTAATCTTGATTTAGCTAAGATATATTGATCTTTATTCTTTTTCGCTAATCCGAGTAAGTCCGCTTCAACTAATACATAATCAATATCAGGATTTACTGCTAAGGCCATATTTCCTGGTAAGGTCCAAGGAGTGGTCGTCCAAGCAAGAAAATAAGTATTTAAAAATTGAAACTTGGAATTCAATGAGATTTTACCTCTTTTCACGTCTCGCCTTGCTTCACAAGGTTCGGCAATTTGAAATTTTACATAAATTGCTCGATCTTTTACTTTTTGATATCCTAAAGCAACCTCATGAGATGATAAAGAAGTTTGACATCGTGGACACCAAGGAACGGCTTTTTTATCTTCATACAAAAGTCCTTTCTTGTAAATTTCTTTTATTATGTACCACAAACTTTCAATATAAAGTGGGTCATAAGTAATATAGGCATTTTCAAAATCAAGCCAAAAACCAATTTCTTCGGTCACTTTTTCCCATTCTGCTTTGTAACGCCAAACAAGGTTTTGACAGTTTTCAATGAATTTATCAATTCCAAATTTTTCAATGTCTTGCTTTGTTTTAATTTGAAGCTGTTTTTCAACTTCTAACTCTACCGGTAAACCATGAGTATCCCAACCAGCTCTTCTTTCAACATAAAAACCTTTCATCGTTTTATAGCGACAAATAATATCTTTATAGCTGCGCGATAAAATATGATGAAGGCCAGGCCTCCCATTTGCTCCAGGAGGTCCTTCATAAAAAACAAAATTAGGTTTTCCTTTTGTCTTCTGAAGGCTGCTTTGAAAAATTTTCTCCTCTTCCCAGAAATTAAGAATTTTTTTCTCTTCTTTTGGTAAGTTAAATTCCATATAAAAATTTGTGAATTAAGATTATATCAAATTTTATACCAAAATCAAAAAATAAAAATTTCTTGTTTAAACTTTTCTTTCAAAATTTCAACAATTATATTCTTAAAAAACTCTATTTTTTTTCTTTTTAAAGTTCTCTTGATAAATTTATCTCTCTTTGCTATAATAAAAATTAACTGACGCCAACTTACGATATGAACAAATATAATGGTAAATTCGAATAAATTCGTAATATTAGTGTCGCTTATAAAATATATGTTTTACTACGAATTAGCTTTTTTAACTCCAAATTTAGAAATAAGAGAAAGAGAGAAATTTTTAAAAAAAATCAATGATGAAATTAAAAAATTAAATGGCAAGATTGAAGAACAATTCATTGAAAAGAAAATTTTTGCTTATCCTGTAAAAAAACATTTAGAAGGATTTTTAGGAGTAATAATTTTTGAAATGGAACCCGAAAAGATAAAAGAACTTTCTCAATTCTTAAAAATGGAAGGAAATATTTTAAGAACACTTCTTGAGAAAAAAGAAAAGAAAGAAAAAGAAGCTCATCCTAAAAAAATAAGACGAAAACCATTCTTAGAAGAAACTAAGAAAAAAGTTAAAAAAGAAAAAGTTAAAATTGAAGAATTAGATAAAAAATTAGACGAATTACTTAAATAAATAAGTCGATGAAGTTTACCTCCTTCAGGGCTCCACAAAAACTTTGTTTTTGTCTTCGCCCTTTCCCCTCACCTTCTTCGAGGAGGGTGAGGGGCCGGAGTTTACCTTCATCTCCACGCTCGAGCGAACGTAGTGAGCTCGGTGAAATGAATATTTAATTCATTGAACTTCGCTCCGCTCTGCGGAGCGGGGCTCGCGTATATGAATTTGAATAAAGTTTTTATTTTAGGACGGGTTACTCAAGACCCACAAATAAAATCTCTTCCCTCTGGTCAAACAGTTACTAATTTTGGAGTAGCTACTAATCGAATATTTTATGATAAAAACAGAGAAAAACAAGAACAAACAGAATTTCATAATGTGGTTGCTTTTGGAAAATTAGCTGAAACTGCAACTCAATATTTAAAACAAGGATCGCTAGTTTTAATTGAAGGACGACTTCAAACAAGAAATTGGCAAGACAAAGATGGAATTAAAAAATATAGAACAGAAATAATAGTAGAAAGTTTGCAACTAGGGCCTAAAAATCAATCTTCCTCTAATTCTCAATTAAGAGAAAATCCTGAGTCTAAAAAGCCAAAACCGGAAATTAAAGAAGAAGATATTCCAACGATAGAGGAAGAAGAAATAGATGTAAAAGATTTACCACTGTAAAAATATAAATCCTAAATCCTGATGATTCTAATTATAAAGTAAAAATTTTATGTGTTATTTTTGTCAAAGAAATATAAAAGAAATTGATTGGAAAAACGGGAGATTACTTTCCCGCTATATCTCTGCTTCAGGTAAAATCAAACCACGAGAAAAAACAAAAACCTGTGCAAAACATCAGCGCCAATTAAAAAATGCCATCAAAAAAGCAAGAGAGATGGCTATATTACCTTATATTAAAGATTAATAAGTTTAGTTTTTAATTTTTCAATAAAAAATACCTTAAGGTTTAAACCTTAAGGTATTTTTGAGTAGCTAATAAAGTAGCAAACATACTGATTATAACTCCCCCACCAATTTCAATCAAGAGAAAAAGCAAAATATTTTCTTCAAAAAAACTTAAAATTCCTAGTTCTCCAAAAATGCCAAAACTTCCTGGCGAAATGCTGTGATCAATAACGAAAAATAAAAGAAATGAAATTAAGCCAGCAAGAAGACCAGTAATTAATCCTTGAATTAAAAATGGTCCACGCACAAACCAATTAGTAGCCCCGAGTAACTTCATTGTTTCAATTTCTTCCCGTTTTGAATATATCGCTAATCTAATAGTGTTAAACGTAACAAGGACAGCAATTATAACTAAAATAATACTAATAATAAATCCTCCTTCTTTTATATTATTAGAAATAGAAAAAAGTCGTTCAATAATAGTTTTATTCTGTCGATAATTCACTTTATCAATTAAATCTTTAAATTCTCCTTTCTCTAAAAAATTTGCCAAATTTTCATAGGAAGAAGCCTCAGTGGCTTGAATATTTAAAGAAGAGGGCAAAGGATTATCGCCTATCTCATTTAAACTTTCTATTACTAATGAGTTGTCTTGATATCTTTCTTTAAAGCTTTTTAAAGCATCTTCCTTCGAAACATATTCCACTTTTTCTACTTCTGGAAAGTTTTCTATTCTTTCTTTTACTAAAAGAGCATCCTCTTCCTTTACATCTAGTTTAAAATAAACACTAATATCTACTTTTGACTGTAAAGTAGATATTAAATTTTCGGTCATTCCTCGTAAAAGTAAGGTTCCTCCTACTAAAAAAACCGCGACAAAGATAATGAAAATCGTTCCAAGAGAAACTCCGATATTTCTTGAAACTTCTTGCCAACCAAATTTAAAAACTCGAAAAAAATTAGTAAACATAAAACTTTTGCTTCGCAAAAGAATTTCTAAATCCTAATTTTTAAATCCTAAATAATTTGAAATTTTGAATTTAGAATTTAGAATTTCGTGCTTTAAAATTTTTATTAAAGGTAATATCTTCCTTTTTCTTCATCTCTTATAATTCTTCCTTTTTCCAAAACAATTACTCTTTTCTGAACGCTATTAACTATGTCTCGATTGTGAGTAGCCAAAATTATTGCTGTTCCTAATTGATTAATTTTTAAGAATAATTTTACTATTTCTTTTGTGGTCAAAACATCAAGATTACCAGTTGGTTCATCAGCAACAAGTACTTTTGGTTGTAAAACAATAGCTCTTGCTAAAGCTACCCTTTGTTGTTCTCCTCCCGAAAGCTCACGAGGATAATTTTTAGCTTTATCTAAGATGCCTACTAAATCTAAGGCTTGGGGAACAATTCTTTTTATTTCACTATTACTTTTTCCTAAAATTTCAAGAGCAAAAGCAACATTTTCAAAAACTGTTTTTTGAGGTAAAAGTTTATAATCTTGATATACCACTCCTATTTTTCGCCGATAATAAGGTAAATAAGAATAGCTTATCTTATTAACATTTATATCCTCAAACATTATATTGCCATTTGTTGGTTTTTCTTCAGCTAAAAGCAAACGCAATAATGTTGATTTCCCTGCTCCAGATTTACCAGCGATGGAAACAAACTCTCCTTCAGAGACTCCAAAACTTACATTAGACAAAGCAACACAATTATTAGGAAAAATTTTTGTAACATTATCAAAATAAATCATAGTATCCTAATTAAACCGATCCGAAAAATCCGAATTTTATCCGAATGATCCGAAGGAAAGAATAACTAAGATAATCCATTTATTATTCGGATAATTCGGGTGTTATTGGTAAATCAGAATCGCGTCTTATTTTTTAATAAATAGATTCAAGTCTCCATCTAAAACTTCTTTTAAATTTGAAGTTTTTACTCCTGTTCGGTGATCTTTAACCATCTGATAAGGTTGAAAAACATAAGATCTAATCTGCCTTCCCCAATCAGCGATAGGCAATTCTCCACGTGCTTCAATGGCTTCTTTTTTCTTGTTTTCCTGTTGATATTGAATTACCTTTGCTTGCAATATTTGCAAAGCTCTTTTTTTATTTTCGCCTTGCAATCTTTCTGATTGACATGATACGCTTAAGCCAGTTGGAATATGAGTTATTCTTACCGCTGATTCTCGCCTATTAACATATTGCCCTCCAGCTCCAGAAGCCCTAAATGTTTCTATTTTTAAATCTTCATCTTTTAAGTTAATTTCCTTTTCATCTATTTCTGGCAAAACTTCTACTAAAGCAAATGAAGTGTGACGAAGCTTTTTTGCCGAAAAAGGTGAAATCCTTACTAGTCGGTGAACTCCATTTTCTCTTTTTAAAAGCCCGAAAGCTCCTTTTCCTTTTATTTCGTAAGTAACCGATTTAATTCCTCCTTCTCCTAATATTTTTTGAATCTCTTTTATTTTAAATCCTTTTTTTTGAAGATATCGCTGATACATTCGAGCTAAAATAGTTACCCAATCTTCAGCATCTTTTCCTCCGGTTCCAGCATAAATTGAAAGAAAAGCATTTTTATCATCATAAACTGAAACATTATTTTCCTCAGCCATATGTTTTTTAATATACTAAATTTTTCAATTTAAGTCAATTTAAGAAAAAAATCAATCTTTTATTAAGCCGGAGGTGGGAGTTGAACCCACGACTTGCTGTTTACGAAACAGCTACTCTGCCACTGAGTTACTCCGGCAAGATGGATTAAATTTCATAATAAAGCTATCTCTTATTTTAAAGCTTAATTCTTTCGCCATATTTTGGAATTCTTGCTTCTATTCCTAACTGGTCTTTTATTAATTGACTTATTGCTTCAGCAGGTTTTTCTTCGCCATGGACAACAAAAACTTTTTTCACCATATGTTCACCCTCTAAAAAAGCACTGCTTTTAATATGATAAAGCCAGCGAAATAGGCCTTCTTTATCGGCATGAGCAGAATAACCTTGGATTGATTTTATTTCCGCTCTGACAGGAATCATTTCGCCAAATATTTCAATTTCTTTTGCTCCTTCCTGAATTTGCCTTCCCCTTGTTCCTTCTACTTGATAACAAATCAAAAGTAGACAATTTTGGGGATCAGGTAAATATCTTTGTTCGTGATAGAGAATCCTTCCGCCAGTTGACATTCCTGAACCAGCAATAATTACTTTTGGCGGAGGAGTGTTGTTTATTCTTTTCGATTGCTGAACACTCTCAGTAAAAACAAGACGAGGAAAATTAAAAATTTTATCTCCTGATCTTAAAAGATAAGATGCTTCCTTGTTATAATATCTTTCGTATTTTTTATAGACATCGATTGATCGAATAGCAAGAGGGCTATCTACAAAAATTAATGTTTCTGGAATACGATGATTTTCAACTAATTCATTTAATTCATATAAAAGCTCTTGAGTTCTTTCAATGGCAAAAGCTGGAATCATTAAAACCCCTTTTCTTCCTACTACCTCCTCAATGGTATCTTCTAATAAATCTTTTCTTTTTAAAAGATCTGGATGAGTTTTATCTCCGTAAGTAGATTCAATTAAAATATAATCACCTGATGAGGGAAACTCAGTTGCTCTCAAAAGTGGAGTTGGAGAATTGCCTAAATCTCCAGAAAAAACAATTTTTTTACCTTCGGCAAAAATTTCAATAATTGCCGAGCCTAAAATATGACCAGCATCAAGTAATTTAAAAGAAATTCCAGGGAAAATATCAATTTTTTGGTGATATTCTATTGGTTTAAAAAGAGTAAAAGTTTTTTCAAGATCATCTTTTGAAAAAAGTGGTTTCTCTCCTTTTGGTAAATCGCTTTCTTGAGGTTGCAAAGAAAGTTCATCTTCTAACGTTAATTTACTAAGATCAATGGTAGCAGGTGTTGCAAAAATTGGACCATTAAATCCATCTTTTACTAATTTTGGCAGACGACCAACATGATCAAGATGAGCGTGAGTTAAAATTACCGCATCGATTTCTCGTGGGTTATAAGGAAAAGCTTCTAAATTCTTTTTTTCTAACTCTTTTTCTCCTTGGAAAAGACCACAATCTATTAAAATTTTTCTTTTTTCTCCTTCTAAAAGATAATTTGAACCTGTAACTATTTTTGTTGCGCCGAAAAAAGATAGAAACATAAAAGATGTATTTATATCATTTTTAAGAAATATTTTAAATATTGACTTTTTTGTAAAATATGTTATTTTAAAATAAAGAGCAAGTAAGGTAGTCGCCCCTCACCTTTTACGAAGGTGAGGGGAGGAAAGTCCGAGCATCCTCCAATTTTGCTCATAAGCTTTGCGAGTGAATGCAAAATTGGCAGAAGTAGGTAGTGGGTAACTCCCACCGGCCGTAAGGCTAGGGAAAGTGCCACAGAGACTATACTACCCCGCTTTCATCTGAAAGTGGGAGAAAGGTGAAAAGTCTCGCCTCAGGCGAGTTAGTCAATGGAAACATTGACTATGGCAAACCCTACCTGATGTAATCCCATCCTTTAAAAAGGGAGCTTGACTCCATAAGTAATTATGGAGCTAGAGAAATGACTATCACTATTTCTCACTTTTAAATTAAAAAATGAGAAATAGGACAGAACTCGGCTTACTAATGCTCTTTTAAGAAAGGCTCAATCTTTGGAGCCTTTTTTGATATTCTTTTAAAATTTTTTTCTCTGGAGAATTTGGATGAAGTTCAATTAAAGTATCTTTTAAGATTACTCGCCCATTTTTTACTCCTTCTGGATAATTTTTTTCTTTTCTTTTGAGTTGCTCTTTCTTTAATTTTTCTTCTAATTTATTGCCAAAATTACCTCCAAAAACTTTCTCTAAAAACTTTGCTAAATCTGATTTATATTCTATTTTAAAAGGCGAACTAAACTTTTTATCCCAAAATAAAAGATAATTTTTCATCCATTCATTTTCTTTCCTGAAATTTTCAAAAACTTGTCCCCTATTAATGATTGGTTTTAAATGTAAATAAGTATAAGCATTATAAACACTAGGAAAATTAATTTCTAAATTATCATCTGTTAAATAATGATTTAGGCAAATTTTTCCAGCTTTTTTCTGAGCGGTTCGACGTTCACCAATAAAATCAAGAATTGAAATTAGAAAAAATCTTACTGTAAAAATTCTACCCTTTTTGGCGATTATCATTAAATCAATATCAGATTTTTCATTAGAATTATTTATCGCTAGCGATCCTGAAACAAAAACCCCCTTTAAAAACGGGGCAAAATTAATTTTTTTAGCTATTTTTTCCAACTTCTGCCAATTTCTTTGAGAAATTTTCTCTCTTTTCTGTCGTTCTTTTATTATATCCTCTCTTCCTTTTAAAAAATAAAAATCATTCTTTTTTTCAATAAATTTTGGCAAATATTGACTATTTTCTATTTCTTTTTTAATAAATTCAATAGAAATTTCTGAGGTAGGTGCAGATGATAAGTTTTGGGGTAAAACTACAAGATTATCTAGGATTTCTTTTTCTTTAAGGGGGCGAGAAAAAATATCAAAATAAGCAATAGTTTTAAGAATGGAATTTTCTAATAATGAAAACACAAAAAATTCTTAATAAATTAAGATTAATTTAAATTTATTTTTTAATTTCAATCCCCATCGATCTTGCAGTCCCTTTCACAATTTTTTTTGCTTGCTCCAAATCATCAGTATTCAAATCTTCAATTTTTCTTTTAGCAATTTCCTCTATTTGAGCTTCTGTAACTTTTCCTACTTTTGTTTTATTTGGTTCGCCAGAACCTTTTTCAATTCCCGCTGCTTTTTTTAAAAGTGAAGAAACGGGTGGAGTTTTTAATTTAAATTCATAGGTTCTGTCTTCAAAAACTGTAATTTCCACTGGGATAATATCTCCTACTTTATCTTTAGTGGCTTCATTAAATTTCTGGCAAAATTCAGCAATGGGAAGTCCGTGCTGACCCAATGCCGGTCCAATCGGTGCAGGATTTGCTTTCCCAGCAGGAATTTGTAATTTAATATTAGCTATAATCTTTTTCATAATAATAGAATATACATTAATTATTCACGTTATTCGCGAATTAAATTCGCATAGATTAGCGATTATTACACTTTTTTTATTTGTAAAGAATCTAATTCAACTGGCGTATCTCTGCCAAACATATTTACTAAAACTTTAATTTTTCCCCTCTCTTCATCAACGCTCGAAACTTTTCCGTCAAAATCCTTAAATGGACCATCAACGATTTTAACTAAATCGCCAGCTTTAACATCAATCTTATATTCCGGTTCTTTTTCACCCATTCTCTTTTGAAGCCGTTCTATCTCTTCTTTTGAAACAGGAATTGGCGTTGTACCAGCTCCAATAAAACCTGTAACCCTTGGAGTGTTTCTTACGACATACCAGGAATCATCCGTCACAATCATTTCAACCAAAACATAACCAGGGTAAATCTTTTCTTCCACAACTTCTCTTTTTCCATTCCTAATTTTTATTTTTTTTTCTTTTGGAACAATCACATTAAAAATTTTATCTTCCATTCCCATAGATTCAATACGTTGCTTTAAATTGCGAGCAACGCTTTCTTCGTAACCAGAATAAGTATGGAGAACATACCAGTTTCTTCCTTGTTGTGTTTGTTGACGTGCCATAATAGGTTAATTTTTAATTTTATTAAATGTTCAATAAATTAATTTTAAAATAATAGAAATTGTAAATTTAAAATTATAAATTATAAATTCTCAATTTTGCCAAGCAAAATTGAGCTATATTATTTTACTCATTATCCAGGTGAAAAAAGCATCTAAACCGCCAAGAAAAATAGCAGTGACCACTGAGGTTCCAATCACAATTAGAGTATTTTTAAGAGTTTCCTCGCGTGTAGGCCAAGAAACTTTTTTCATTTCTGCTTTAACTTCTGAAAAAAATTTAGGAATTTTTTTAAAAAAATTATTAATATTCATATCTCTTGACGCGAATTAACGCAGATCTATACACGGACTAGCGCAGATCTCTATACGCGGATAGATGCAGAATCAGCGCTAATCAGTATTAAGTAAGTCGGTAATCTGCTTATTTAAAAACCCCTTATCGGGGGTTTATTATATTCTAATTTTTTAAAAATAAAAGTCAACCCTACATTATAGATATTGATAATATTTTAAAAATTCTTCAAAACTATTTAGAACTTTCTCTGCGTTCTCATGGGATAATTTATAATCAGGGTCATTAAGAATTCCTTCATAAATTTCAGCTGCTTCCAATAAGTCTCTAAGATTTGGTATTTTAACTTCATCCGCTAATAATAATCTTGACCTAAAATCTTTTGCTTTATAACCAATTTTTAAAAGTAAATCTTCAACAATTTCTTCTCCTTCAATAACTGCTAATTTCCAATTTGCTTCTTTTGTTGATTGAAGTCGTTTTTTGATTTTTTGCCAATTTTGCTGAGCTTTTTTCTCTAAAGGAATATGAGATCCTTTTTTAAACTCTCTAGCGTCAGCAAAAATATACACTTCTAACCAGGAACTTTTTGTTAAAGCCCAGATAATCACCCCAAGAAAAAAAACAATAAGTAAAATGCTAGTGGGGTTTAAAATAGATGCGAGATTTTCCCACAGTTCTGAGCGAAAAAAAAGAAAAAAATCTTCAAAAGACATAAATAATTTTTAAATTAAAGATAAAAAAATTTATTTTAAAACTTTAAATTTTATCGTTGGATTTTTAAAAATCGAAAAATATAATATAAATGAATATTCTGTATTTATTTTAGCAAATTTATTCTATAAATTCGAGATAAAACTAGGAAAGTAAAGTTTTTTTATAATATTGGCTTTATAGGGAATAATATCATTTTTCTTATTTAAAAACCCTTTAATAGGGTTTTATTATATTTTATTTAATATTAAAAATAAAAGTCATTAAAATTTTTATTCTATCCTTTCGGCTTCTACAACAATCCTTCGAGCCGCTGTTCCTACGGGCCAGCAAGAAAGTAAGGTTACTGTCTCTTTTCCTTTATATTCTCTTAGTTTAAAATCTTGAGGCAATACTATTTCTTTTCTAAAAACTTTATAAGTATAAGTATTTTCCTGAAAGGTTATTGTAATCTCATCGCCTGCCTCAAGTTTATCTAGTCCTGAAAAAATAAAATTATATTGACTTTTTATATTTGGAGGAGCTGAGCTATGTCCTGAAAGCAAAATAGCACCTTCTTCACCTGGTAGAGCAGTATCTGGATAGTGAACAATTCCATATTTATGATCATAATTTACCCAGTTTACATCTCCTACAAAAATAATTGGAGCTTGAATATTGATCTTTGAAATAGAAATTACACCTGAGAGATTCTTATAAATCCCTTCGTTTGTCATTTCTAGAGAAGAAGTATCTGGTTGGTTGGTTTCCTGAGAGTTTTGAGCTTCATTCGTTTCTAGGCCAGCGGGTGATGATAAAAAATTAGAAATGGGTTTTTGCATCAAAACAACATCATCAGCAAGAATAACGTCGTCAGATATTTTTATTATTTGAGGTAAAGAATTTAAAAAAATTTCTTCTTCATTAAAAGAAATATTGCTTGAGGCCATGCTTAAATATAAATTAAAAGCAAAGAAAATTATTAGCGAACTTAAAACAGGTGCTAAAATATAAAATAGTGCTCTCCTTTTTAAATAAATATTTTCCAGAACCGGTGGAAAAAATCTTTGGGGAACTTCTATTTGATAATTCCTATATTCATCTCCTATCTTTTTTATCATTTCTTCTTCTTCTTTCTCAGACTGTTTTTTCCAAATAAAATAGCTCAAAAAGCAAGCAAAAAGAAGGCCAGCTGACCTTAATAAAAAAGCAATTGCTGGATTTAGAAAGAAGATAATAGCAGCATAAAATGGATGCCTTACAAAGGAATAGATTCCTTTGTTTTTAAATTGTGTTTCAAAAATAAAAATATAAGAAGGATGAAGTTCTTTTAAACTAAAAGCAGTTACAAGCAAAAAAAGAAAAAGTAAGATACCGGAAATAATGAAAATTATATTTTGAGAAAAATTAATTAATGGAATATTAAGATTTTTCTCAAGAAAAAAGAAAAAAGCAAAACAAACAATCTGAGAAATGATTGCTTTTAACGCTTCTTCCCAAAAAAGTTTGTTTTCATATGCAATTTTTTCAATTTTTATCTTTAAATCTGCAAGCATAGAAGATTAAAATTGTTATATTATAACATTCTTAAATATTGTTGTCAAATCAAATAAACTTGACAAATGGAAAAATTTTTATTATAGTATAGACAGTTCTTTTAAATTTAAAGGGGGGTGTAAGAAAGTGAAAAAAATTGTGAGTTTCGTAGCTATCCTTGTATTAGTTTTTTGGCTCTTTGGCTGGCTAAATCAAAAGGAAGAACGGCAACAAGAGCAAATGGTCCAACCGGAACAAGCATCACAACAATCCACACAGCAACCAGTTCCCCAACAAATTACGCAACGAACAGAACGAAATAATGGAGTTGTTCCTAATGGTCTTTCATCTTGGCAAGAAGTTCTTACTAAAATGGAAAATGATCCCGATTACGCTCGCCTTATGAAAGAGATAACTGGTTTAGACTTTGAAACAGTCCACTCTCTTGCTGTTCTTGAGAAAAAAGGACTTAGCCTGAAAATGGTCGTTCCAAAGGGAACCTTTTTAATCAACACTGGTCAGAAAAACGGCAAGTACTATTCAATTAAACAGTCTTTACCAAAAGCAAGAATAGCACTGGCAGATACGAATGGCATTCCTAGGGTTTTAACAGATTGCGGGAATCCTTGTCGGGTAGAAACCCCTAAGCCAAAACCAAAACCAAAAGAAAAATCAACTCTGTCAAAGTCAACACCACCAATACCGGTTGAATCAACAACAACAACAACAACAACAGCAGCAGCAACGCCAATAACGTTGCCACCGGCGAAAGAAAAAACAAAAAAAGTAGGAACGTCTTTAGAGATTGAAGCTATGATTGGAGGAGGAGTTGAATGCTGGAAAGATGTTTTTGAATATATAAAATCTCACCCTGAATACGAAAAACCCTTAAAGGATATCAGCGGATTGAGCTTAAATAATGTTGAATCCTTCATGATTTTTGAAAAAATAGTTGAAGATACTCAAAGAGATGAAAAACTAGTTAAGATCCTACCAAAAGGAACATTTGTTTTGAGCGCAGGCTTACGTAATGGAGAATATTGTGTATTTCAACAATATTTATCCAGAGATGAAAAAGTCTTAACAGATCTGATTGGAACGCCACGAATACTGATGTATTGCGGAAACCCTATAAAAGTTCTTTCAGCTTTAAAAGCTCAATCATTTTATCTTAATAGCGGATCAGATCATGCTGGATCAAGCGGTTCAAGCAGCAGTAATTCAGATTCGGGTGGCCCAGGAGGAACATCTTCTCCTCCATCTCCTTCTTCTCCACCAGGATCACAATCATGTTCTTCAGGTGGAGAATCAGATAATGGTGACTCGGGAAGTTCAAGTGGATCAGACGGTGGAAGTTCAAGTGGATCAGACGGTGGAAGTTCAAGTTCAGGTTCAGGATCAGGCAGTTCGGGTAGTTCTGGAAGCTCCGATAGCGGAGGACCAGGACCAGATCCTCAATAAGTAGTATTTTTATTAAAGGGAGCTATCTTATAGAAGGGAGGTTTTAAGATTTGATAGCTCCCACCCTTTTTATTTGGTTTAAATAAAGAAAAAATTTGAACTAAGTAAAAAGAGTTGACAAATGTTTTTAAAATATTTATAATTTTGTTTAAAACTGCCTAAAGGTGGTTGAAAAGGTCGAAATAAAAACAGATTCGTTAAAAATTATTTCTAACGGAAAAAATATGAATGCAAAAAATATTTTTAAAAAAATTATTGGAGGAAGTATTCTCTTAAGTTTAGTTTTGATTGAAGGAATTGCTTTTATGCCAGAAAAAGTTTTTGCTGCTGCTCCTGTATTTAATAATGATCCTCAAGACAAATCAACTTTGAGAATGAAAAATAGAACTACAGGAACCACAGATTGGCAAGATCAGATTTCGGCAAAAGCTGGAGATAAAATTGCTTTTGATGTTTATTACCACAATACAGTCGCAGGTACAACTGCAAAAAACACCCAGATTAGATTGGATTTTGAAGACAACAAAAATAATAAATTAAAATTTCACGCTTTTCTTTGGGCAGATAATGCAAATTATGTTGACGATCTTGGAATAGTAGAAGTTCCCTGTTCTGGGTTAAGTTTTACTTTCGACAAGAACGCTTTGTGGTATCCAAATCAAGGCACTGTTTCTCAAAATAAATCTGTGACATTTGTTCAATCGAATAGTGTTCTTGTAAATATCGGCAACATTGCAGGCGGTTGGCAAAGTCAAGGTCATGTAGTTTTTGAAGGAACAATTTCAAAACCCAATCCTCAGTTTAATTTTATGACAAACGACAAGGAAACCTTGAGATTGAAAAACAAAACTAAAGGGACTGCAGACTGGCAAGATCCGATCTCGGCCGATGCGGGAGATACGATTAGTTTCGATGTTTACTACCATAATGGAATTGAATGCTCTACTGCAAAAAATGTAAAAATCTCGATTGAATTTCCAACAGAACCAGGAAATAAAATTGTTACAGTGGGAATAATAGAGGCAGATAATGCTACTGCGGTTTACGATCAAGGAACAATTAATTTGACCAACAATGCTAATGAAAAACTTATCTTTAAAACAACTGCTCTTTGGTATCCAAATCAGTCTAGCGAAGGAAAATCAGTGCCAGTTACTATTTCTAATAATAGAGCAACTGTGACTATCGGCGATATTGAAGGATGTTGGCCATATCAAGGACATGTGGTTTTTGAAGCAGATCTTTCTTTAACACCTACTTTAGTTCCTACTCCAAAACCGGAAATTCCCATACCAACGCCTTCAACACCGCCTGGTCAGGTTTTGGGAGCTTCAACTGAAAGAACAATTCCTAATGTTCCTACAACTGGTGCTTCATCGGCAATAATCCTTTCAATCCTTTCTGCAATTCTTGGATATGGCATTATTGAAAGAAAAAGATCAAAGGAAAAAACTCCAAAATAAAATTAATCATAGAATGAAAGAGGAAAGAAAAAATGACTTTGATTATAAAAACTCCGCCATTTTTGATGGCGGAGTTTTATTTAAAAAGCTTTCAAAAAAACCTAAGCGAAGAATAAAGATAAAAAGACAAAACCCTAAGAATAAAATTCATCGAAGGTTTTTGCTGTTTTTAAAATAATATTTTCTTTAAAAGGTTTCCCAATAATTTGTAAACCGATTGGCAATCCTTCTTTTGAATTCCCGCATGGTAAAGAAAGAGCTGGCAAACCTACTAAACTTACTCCCACTGTAAAGATATCTGATAAATACATTTTTACTGGATCATTAATGTTTTCACCAATTTTAAAAGCTGTTGTCGGTGAAACTGGTGTTAAGATTAAATCAACTTTTTGAAAAGCAATTTCAAAATCTTTTTTAATAAGCTCTCTTACCATTCTTGCTTTTAAATAATATTGATCGTAATAGCCAGCTGATAAAGCAAAAGTTCCAAGTAAAATTCTTCTTTTTGCTTCTGCCCCTAAATATTTTCCTCGAATTTTTGAATAAATTTCAAATGAATTTTTTGGAGTTAGTTTTGAAATTTTAGATTTAGACAAGCCATATCTAATCCCATCATATCTTGCTAAGTTTGAAGAAACTTCTGATGGCATAATTAAGTAATAAGTTGCTAAAGCATATTTTGTATGCGGGAGAGAAATACTTTCTATTTTTGCTCCTAATTTTTGAAATTTTTCTATAGCTTTTTCAATATTCTCTTTTACATCCTTTTCTATTCCTTTAATAAAGTACTCTTTGGGAATACCAATGCGTAGTTTTGAAAATTGAAAAGTAGAATCCAATGAGGCTTTACTTCTTTTTACGCCTCGCTCTGCTTCGTAGGGTTCGGCAATTGGAAACTCTGATTCGACAGAAGTCGAATCATAAGAGTCCTTACCTTTAATTGCTTTAAATACTATTTCTGCATCTTCAACGTTTTTTGTTATTGGTCCGATTTGATCAAGAGAAGAAGCCATTGCAATTAAGCCATATCTTGAAACTGCTCCATAGGTTGGTTTTAAACCAACAACTCCGCAAAAAGAAGCCGGCTGACGAATTGAGCCACCAGTGTCAGAACCTAAAGCAAATTGGCAAAAATCAGCAGCAACAGCAGCAGCTGATCCGCCAGAAGAACCACCAGGAACTCGAGTTTTATCAATTGGATTATGCGTTACTCCGTAAGCTGAGGTTTCTGTTGAAGCTCCCATAGCAAATTCATCAAGATTGGTTTTTCCTAAAAATACTACTCCTAAATTTTTTAATTTTTCAATTACTGTGGCACTATAAGGAGCAATGTAATCTTCGAGAATTTTTGAACCAGCTGTGCATCTTACATCTTCAATCAAAATATTGTCTTTAACAGCGCAAGGTATGCCACATAAAAGAGGAATTTTTTCAATGTCATTTTTTGATTTTGCTTTTAAAAATTTTTTTTCGGCTTCTTTTGCTTCTAAAAACGCTTCATCTTCCATTAAAGTTAAAAAAGCATGAATTTCTCTATCATCTTTTTTAATTTTTTTAAAATAATCTTTAACCATTTCTACTGGCGATAACTCTTTTTTAATAAATTTTTGATGAAGTTCGGTAATAGTCATAACTTTAGCATCTTGGGAAAGGAGTAATCAAAACTATTTTATAGTATTTGTTTTGTTTTAATATATCCATCTTTTGTTTCTGGTGCTGATTTAATTAATTTTTCACTCATTTTTAATTTTTCGTTTTTAACTTTTAATTTTGTTTCGTCTTTTCTCATTACATTTTTAAATCCACCTTTTTGTTTTTTTAGCTCTTCTTTGTTAATTTTAACTTCATCGAGCGTTTTGACAAATTCTAAAATCGAAGAAAAATCTTTCTCCAAATGTTGTTTTTCTTCTTTTGAAACTTCCAACCGAGCTAATTTTAAAATATGATCAATTTCCATAAATCAAAATTTCTAATTTTAAATTTTTAATTTTCAAAAAAATTCTAATATTTGGAATTTGGAATTTTATTTCGGTGCCTCTAGCTCTTCTGTTGATACTAAAACTTCTCTTAATTTTGGTAAATTTTCAAGAACAATACCACAACCTCGCGCAACAGCTGTCATTGAATCTTCAGGTATTTTTACTGGAATTTTTGTTTCTTTTTTTAAAAGTTCATCTAGCCCTCGCAAAAGACTACCTCCCCCTACAAGATAAATTCCTTTTGCCATAATATCAGCTAAAAGCTCAGGAGGCGTATCTTCAACCGCTGCTTTAACTTCATTTACAATTGTTCTTACTGAGCCTTTTATTGCTTCGCGAATATCTTCATCGCTAACCATAATTTCTTTTGGCAAGCCCGTAATAATATCTCTTCCTCTCATCGGATATTCGAGCTTTTCTTTTAAAGGTATTGCTGAGCCAATTTTAATTTTTATTTCTTCTGCTGTTCTTTCTCCTAAAATCAATTTAAATTTTTCCTCGGCATAACGAATGATATCTTGATCTAATTTATTGCCAGCCACCCTAATTGAGCGTGAGTTAACAATCCCACCAAGAGAAATAACTGCAACTTCTGTTGTTCCTCCACCAATATCAACAATCATATTTCCTCCTGCTTCCTGAACTGGCAAACGCGCGCCAATAGCCGCAGCCATTGGTTCTTCAATCAAATAAACCTCTCCAGCACCTGCATTTCGCGCTGCATCTTCTACTGCCTTTTTCTCAACCTCAGTTACTCCGCAAGGAACACCAATCACTAAACGTGGCTGAGGCCAAGGAAAAAATCTTTTTCCGCAAACTTTATCAATAAAATAACGAAGCATTTGTTCAGTAATTTCAAAATCAGAAACGACTCCTCCAACTAAGGGTTTTGTTGCAACAATGTGGCCTGGGGTTTTGCCAACCATTTTTCTAGCTTCTTCGCCCACTGCTAAAACTTGACCTGTTTTTTTATTAATGGCCACTACCGAAGGTTCGTTAATAATAATTCCCCGGCCTTTCGCATAAACTAAAGTATTTGCCGTTCCAAGATCAATTCCAATGTCGCGATGAAAAAACATAAAACCTCTACGAATTACGAATTAATTCGAATATACGAATCAACGAACATAAATATCCAAATTCGTAAATTCGCAGATTCGGATAATTATTCGCGGATTCGGATAATAGTTTTCACATTCGTAAATTCGTAATGGATTAGTAATTCGTTGATAATATTTTTGCCATTTTAACCAGTTTTCCCTTTTTCTCTTTTCTTCCTTTTATTTCTATGCAATCTTTTTCTAAGGTTCTTTCGGAAATTACAATTCTTTTGGGAACGCCAATTAAGTCGCAATCAGCAAACTTCTCGCCCGTTGACCTATCTTCTCTATCATCAAATAATACATCAACTCCTCGCTTTTTTAAACTTTCATAAATTTTTTTTGATAGATTTTTAATTTTTCTGTCGATTGTTTCATTCCCAGAAAATAGTGGGATTAAGTAAATATCAAACGGCGCTACTTCTTTTGGAAAGATTATCCCTTTTTCATCATGGTTTTTTTCAATAATAGTTGCCATTAATCTTCCAACGCCAATTCCATAGCATCCCATATAAACTAATTTTTCTTTCCCATCTTTGTCTTTAAAAGTGAGATCAAAGGCTTTGGAATATTTTGTGCCAAGCATAAAAGTATGGCCAACTTCGATAGTTTGAATTTGCTTTAAAATTCCTTTGCAATTCGGGCATTTTTCTCCTTCTTTTTTAGAACTAACTTCGCTATTTGCTGCCCATTTGCATTTTGGGCAAAAAATTACTTTATCTTCCCCTATGCCTGCCTCAACCTGAAATTCATAAGTTTTTGCTCCTTTTTCAGCAAATCCAGCGCCTGATGCCTCGCTTTTTATTGCTGGAACTCCGCAACGCCGAAAAATCTTTTCATAAGCTCTTACTACTTTATAAAAATATTTTTCTAAATCCTTTTCATCCTGATGAAAACTGTAAAGATCCTTCATTATAAATTCCCGCGTTCGTAAAAGTCCGCCGGTAAATCTCATTTCATTACGAAATTTATTTTGAATTTGATAAAGAGCAAAAGGCAAATCCTTATAAGATTCGACATAATTTTTAGCAATTTGAGTAATTACTTCCTCGTGAGTCGGTCCCAAGCCAAATTCTTGTTGGTGACGATCTTTCGTTCGAAAAAGGGGTGGATCCATCTTTTCCCAACGTCCAGTTTTTTGCCAAAGCTCTTTTGGAATTAAAGCATTAAGATAAACTTCCTGACCTCCAGTCTTATTCATTTCGTCTCTGATAATATTTTCAATTTCTTGATGAACTTTCCAGCCAAGCGGCAAAAAACAAAAACTTCCCGATGAAACTTGTTCAATAAAACCTCCCTTAATTAAAAGCTTATGAGATTCAACCTCGATTCCCTTTGGAACATCCTTTTTTGTTTTTAAAAAAAATTGAGAACGAAGCATAAAAATTGAAAATAACTTTTAAGCCTTTTTTGCCATTATACTCTTTTTATAAGTATCAAGATGCTCAAGAACAATGCCTGTGCCCTTTGCTACGCAAAAAAATGGCTCCTCGGCAATTTGAGAAGGCACGCCGGTGTTTTTGGCCAAATATTCATCAATCCTTCTTAAAAGCGAACCACCACCTGCTAAAACCATTCCTTTATCCATAATGTCAGCGGAAATTTCTGGAGGAGTTTCTTTTAAAACACTTTTAACACATTGAAGAATTTCTCCTAATTGATCTTGAAGAGATTGACAAATTTCAGTTGAGGAAATTTCAATAGTTTTTGGCAGGCCCAAAACTAAATCTCTTCCTTTTATTCTCATCTTTTTTTCTTCTTTTGGGGGCATAGCTGAACCAATTTGAATTTTAATCCTTTCGGCTGTTTGTTCTCCAATGGCCAGGTCATATTTTTCTTTAATATAGTTTTCAATAGCTGAATCAAATTTGTCTCCACCAACTCTTACTGAAGATGCTGAAACAATCCCACCAAGAGAAATAACTGCAACTTCTGTTGTTCCTCCACCAATATCAACAATCATATTGCCAGAAGAAGAGTTTATAGGAATGCCAGCGCCAATAGCTGAAAGAATCGGTTCTTTTGCTACAAAAGCTTCTTTTGCACCGGCCTTTAAAGCAGCTTCTATCACTGCTCTTCTTTCAGTTGAAGTAGCTCCAGCTGGAATGCCAATTAAAACTTCTGGTTTTGTAAAGGAAAAATGCCCTTGAACTTTTCGAATGAAATAGCGAAGCATTGCTTCGGTAACTCTGAAATCAGCAATAACCCCATCTCTTAATGGACGGTAAGCAACAATTGTATCAGGAGTGCGACCAAGCATTTCTTTTGCTTCTTTCCCAATAGCTAAAACTCTGTTTTCTTCTTGAGAAACAGCAACAACGGTAGGTTCTGACAAAACAATTCCTTTTCCTTTCACAAAAACAATTGAATTACAAGTGCCAAGATCAATACCTATTTTCATAAAAATTTCTAATTTATAATTATTAATTTCTAAACTTTTTGTTTGAAAATTTTATACTTTTACCCTTTTTATGTCTGCACCAACTTTTTGAAGACGCTCTTCGATTTTTTCATAACCTCTATCAACTTGATAAGCATTGGAAATTAAAGTTTCTCCCTCAGCAATAAGGCCGGCAATAATGAAGGCAGCGCCTGAACGTAAGTCATAATTTTCAATAGGAAGTCCTTTTAAATTTGAAGGTCCTCTAACAATTGCACGGTGAGGATCTAAAATAGAAACATCTGCTCCCATCTTATTTAAACCGTCAAGATACCTCAATCGTCCTTCATACAAAGGATCATGAATTAAGGTTTCGCCAGGATTTTGAGTTGCTAAAACTCCAAAAGCACATTGAAGATCAGTTGGGATGCCAGGATAAGGCAAAACTTGAACTTTTTGAACTGGCAAAAATTCTTTCGGGGCCTTAGTTTTAACATCAAAAAGGGTTTGAAATTGCTTTAATTTTGCCCCGCCATTAATTTTTGAGCTTTCTATTTTTTCAAGGAAAATACCAAATTCTTTTAGTTTTTGCAAGACAAGATCTAAATTATTCAAGGGAACGTTTTTAATAACTATATCTCCTTTTGTTACTGCTGCTAAAATAATAAAAGAACCTGCCTCTACCGGATCATAAATAACAAAATGAGAAAAACCTTTTAATTTTTTTCTGCCTTCAATCTCAATTGTGTGATCTTCAAGCCAACGAATCTTCGCTCCCATTTCCACTAAAACCCTTGAAAGGTCTTTAACGTGAGGTTCAAGGGCAGCAATTTTAATTACAGTTTTTCCAGGCAATAAAGCAGCGACCATTAAAATGTTTTCAGTAGCAGTAACGCTAAATTCTGGAAGAACCACCTCGCCTGACTTTAAATATTTGCTTTTTAAAATGTAATATTTTTCTTCTCTTTCAACTTCAGCTCCTAATTGTTGAAACCCTTCAAGATGTGCATCAACCGGCCTTGCACCAATTAAGCATCCGCCGGGCTGAGGCATTTTAACTTCGCCAAAACGAGAAAGCAACGGCCCTAAAAGAAAAACTGATGAACGGAGCATTGTTACTAGCTCTTTTCTTATTCTTGAAGGATCAAGGTCTTTTGCTTCTATCTTTACTTCTCTTTCTCCAATAAAATCTACTTTTGCACCTAGTTCTTTAACAAGATCAAGCATTCGAAAAATATCTTCCACTAATGGTAAATTTTGAATGTAGCATGGCTGATTGGTTAAAAGAGTAGCAGCGATAATAGGAGTAGCAGCATTTTTACAACCTTTAACATCAATTTCGCCAGCTAATGGTTTTTTGCCTTGGATTTGAAAATATTGTTCCTCCATAAATTAGTAAATAAATTATAAACAATGATTTTAAATATTCAAATAGATTTCTTGATAATTGTTCCATCTTACCACAAATCCTCTAATTTGACAAGAGAAGAAATTTTAATTATGATAGAAAGAATAAGGATATATAACGTTTTTATCCGCATTAATCCCACATATATTTCTACGTAAATCCCCTTTTAAGAAGTTCGCGCTTAATATACTTATAGAGATATGGATAACTTGAAACTTAATGATTGCAAAAAAACTATTGATGGAATTTTGCAAGAACTCCCTGAACGCAATAAAGAAGTTTTGTCGCGTCGCTTTGGCATTGGAAACAAAGAAGAAAATTCAAACCAACCTGAAACTTTAGAAAAAATTGGTAAAGATTTTGGTGTTACTCGGGAAAGGATAAGACAAATTGAAAATAAAGGATTAGAACTTTTTAAAAGTAATCCTCAGTTTTCTTATTTAAAACAGCCACTAATAGAAATTAAACATTTTATTGATCAAAATGGAGGGTTAAAAAAAGAAGATCTTTTAGAAAAAACATTTTCCCCAGGACCAGATTTTAAACCGTATCTTTTGCTTATCTTAAAAGTTGGCGGACCATTTTTATTCCAACCCGATTCTCCTTCTTTTTATTCATTATGGAAAACCAAACCAGAAGCTTCAAATATTGCCGAAAGGATTGTTGGCTTATTAATAGAATTTATGGAAAAAGAAAGAAAAACATTCCAAAAAGAAGAAGTTTTGGAAATAGGTAAAAAAGAAGCAAAAAAATCTTTAAGAATAAACATTCCAGAGAATCATATTCTTTCTTTTGTTGAAGCAACAAAAAAGATAGAAGAAAATCCTTTTGGAGAATATGGACCCATCTGGTGGCCAGAAATTAATCCACGATGCGTTCGCGATGAAGCTTATCTTGTCCTAAAGAAAGAAAAAACTCCTTTACACTTCCAGGAATTAGCAAAACTAATTGAAGAAAAACTTCAAAGACCAATTCAAGTGAATACTCTTCATAATGAGCTTATTAAAAATGAAAACTTTGTTTTAGTTGGAAGAGGAACTTACGGACTTAAAGAATGGGGCTATAAAGACGGAACAGTGAGAGAGGTAATTGAAGAAATTTTAAGAGAAAAAGGGCCACTCTCCAAGGAAAAGATCATTCAAGAAGTTCAAAAACAAAGACTGGTGAAAGAAAGCACTATCCTTTTAAACCTTCAATATTTCCAAAAAACCGAAGAAGGAAAATATAGAACATAACTAATTTTATTTAATTTCTAATCTTAAATTTGATTTTTTATTATGCCCCTTCTTCTTTCGCAATTTCTTAATCTTTTAGCTTCGCTCTGGTGGCTATGGCTAGCAATTTTACTTTATTTTCCAGCAAAATATTTTTATCTTTGGGCAAAAAGAGATCTTTGGTCAAATACTATTAAGTGGACAATGCTTGAAATAAGAATTCCTGAAGAAATAGAGAAAACTCCAAAAGCAATGGAGAATGTTTTTCATTCTTTATGGTCACTATACGACACTCCATCAAACATTAAAGACTATTGGGTAGAAGGTAAAGGCCTTCTTTATTATAGCTTTGAAATTGTCGGAAAAAGAGATCAAGTTCATTTTTATATTAGAACGCCTTCTACTCATCAACAATTAGTCAAATCAGCTATTTGGGCTGAATATCCGGGAGCAGAAATTAAAGAAGTAGATGATTATGTAAATAACTTTGGGAAGGATATCCCTAATGAAGATTATAATCTTTGGGGAGCAGATTTAAAGTTAGTAAAACCAGATGCTTATCCGATTAAAACTTATACTTATTGGGAAACTGAAATGACGCGGGAAGAAAAAAGATTAGACCCTTTAGCTACTCTTTTTGAAGCTTTTGGCAATTTAGAAGAAGGAGAAGAGGTTTGGGTTCAAATCAAAGCTTCACCAGTTACTGACGATGATCACCCTTATATTGCAGAGGCGCAAAAAATTATTAATAAAATAATGAAAAGACCTCAAGAAAAAAAGCCGGGAGTTTTAGCGCCTCTTCAGCTTTCTAAAATTCCCTCTGATATTTGGACAGTTTTAATTGAGGGCAAACCTATTCCACCAGCAGCAGAAGAAAAAATGCCAAGTGGGTTAGATGTCGGTTTAATGAAATTAAGTCCCGGCGAAGCAGAAGCTTTGCGGGCAATTGAAGAAAATCTCGGAAAATATGTCTATGAAGGAAATATTCGTTTTTTATACATTGCCAAGCGCAATATTTATTCTCCACCCAGAGGAGTATCTTCAACGATGGCAGCATTTAATCAATTTGCAACAGTAAATTTAAATGCTTTCACTCCTGATAAAAGCAAAACAAAGGTTGCTCCTTGGTTTTTTGAAGATAGACGTCTTTATGTAAGAAGAAGGAAAATTTTCAGACATTATACAAAAAGACTCTGGCCGTGGCATCGCGGACCTTATATTTTTTCCACTGAAGAATTAGCAACGCTTTACCATTTCCCAGGAAAAAATGTTGTACCTGCGGCTTCTGTTCCTCGTGTTGAATTAAAGAAAGGTGAAGTACCGCCAAATTTACCAACGTAACAATAAATTAAAAGTTTATGGCAGAAGAAGATGTGGTCCATTTTGCAAAAACAGTTTATCACGGAAAAGAAAAAGTATTTGGAATAAAAACCGACGATCGACGTCGGCATATGTATATTATTGGAAAAACAGGGATGGGAAAAAGTTGTCTTTTGGAGAATATGGCAATTCAAGATATTCAAAAAGGAAGAGGTGTGGGAATTGTTGATCCTCATGGAGAGTTTGCTGAAAAAGTGTTAGATTTTGTTCCTAAAAATCGAATTAATGACGTAATTTATTTTAATCCAGCAGATATTGAATATCCTATCGCTTTTAATGTTATGGAAAGGGTTGATTTTTCTAAACGACATTTAGTTTCTTCAGGGCTTTTAGGGGTTTTTAAAAAAATTTGGCCTGATGTCTGGAGTGCAAGAATGGAATATATTTTAAATAATACTATTTTAGCTTTGCTTGAAGTACCAGGAACTACTTTGCTTGGAATTAATCGCATGCTTTCAGACAAAGAGTACCGGGATAAAATTGTTGAGAAAATTACTGATCCGGCCATAAAATCTTTTTGGGTAAAAGAATTTGCTCAGTATCCTCCACGCTTTAGAGAAGAAGCAGTTGCTCCTATTCAAAATAAAGTTGGGCAGTTTATTTCTTCTCCACTTATTCGAAATATTGTTGGACAGGTAAAGTCAAGCATTGATATGAGAAAAGTAATGGATGAGGAAAAAATTTTAATTTTAAATTTATCAAAAGGGCGGATTGGCGAGGATCCTTCAAGGCTATTAGGAGCTCTCTTAATAACAAAATTACAGTTAGCTGCAATGTCAAGGATTGATATTCCTGAAGAGGAAAGAAAAGATTTCTTTTTATACGTAGATGAGTTTCAAAATTTTGCTACTGAATCTTTCGCCACCATTCTTTCTGAAGCAAGAAAATATCGACTTTCTCTTATTTTAGCCCATCAATATATTAGCCAGCTTGAAGAAACAGTTAGAGATGCGGTTTTTGGCAACATTGGCACGATTGTTTCTTTTCGAGTGGGAGCAGCTGATGCAGAATTTTTAGAAAAAGAATTTAAACCAGAATTTTATTTACACGACCTTGTAAATTTGCCAAAATATAATATATATTTAAAGTTAATGGTAGATGGAATTACTTCTCGACCATTTTCAGCAGAAACTCTGCCTCCTCAGAAAAGGCCTGAAAAAAGTTATCGAGAGAAAATTATCAAAGTTTCTCGTGAACGATATGGAACAAAAAGAGAAAAAGTTGAAGAAAAAATTGCTCGTTGGAGCGGAACAGAAGAAACTAAAAAGATAATAGAAAAAGAGAGAAGAGAAATTCCTCAAATTTCCCTTTCGGAACTTCCCAAAAAGAAACCGATTCCTTTTAAAAAACCGAAAAAGCCAAATATTGAGGAAGTAAAAAAAGCAATCGAAGAAGCAAAGAAAAAAACATAAAAATGCAATCCGAAATTACGAATGCATCCGAATAACTTGAATATTTTGATGTCATCTATCCTGTCTGTATTGTTAAAACATCTGCGAGGAGGTATATAGATTGGAATCGCTAATTAGAATATAAATTGGATGTGCCTATTCACTAAGGCTATTCAAATACAATATGTCTGATTATTTTCAAAGCCCAACATATGGAAAAATGAGTTTTAATCAAGTTGTCGATAACCTGGTTGATTTTATATTGAAAGATCCAAAAGAAATTTATAAACTAGTTGTAGGAACTGATTCTGAAGGGAAAGAATATCCAGAATTTGTAACTGCTATTGTTATTCATCGACAAGGGAAAGGAGGAAGATTTTTTTACCAAAAATCTAAAACTGGAAAAAAATATACCTTAAGAACAAGAATTTACGAAGAAACAATGAAATCTTTAATCCTGGCAACTAAACTAAGAGAAGCATTAGAAAAAAAATTCCAAAAAAAACAACCTAATAATTTTAAAGATCTTGAAATCCATACAGATATTGGCCAAGTTGGAGAAACGAAAGAAATGATAAAAGAAATAGTGGGAATGGTAAAAGGAAATGGTTTTGAGGTAAAAATTAAACCAGAATCTTTTGGCGCTACATCCGTAGCCGACCATTGCCTAAGATAACTTTACAACTAATAACCTTACAAAATGGAAAAACATATTGATCTCCAAAAAAAAGAAACAAGCCCTGAGCCACAGGAAACTCTTTTCAAATGGAAATATAAAAAAGAAGATGAAATTGATAAAAAATGGCAGATAGGAATAACTAGTTTTTTAATTATTTGCATGGCTTTATTCTTATGGCAGAAAAATTATTTTGGAGCAGCGTTAGTAGCGGTCATTATTTTTTTAATATTTTTCTTTCCAAGACAATCTAAAGAACAATCTTTCGCTATTATTGAAAGAGGCATTAAAATAGAAAATGAACTTTTCCCCTGGAAAAATCTTGAAAGTTTTTGGATATTCGAAGAGCCAGTAGAAGTTTATATTAAAAATAAAAAAAATTTTCCTTCTTATATTAGCCTTCCTTTGTATAAGCGAGACATTATTAGAGTAAAAAATATTCTTTTAAATTATCTTCCCGAAAAAGAAGCTCAAAGAAATGCATTCGACACGATTGGTAAAAAATTAGGACTATAACAAATCAACGAATTACGAATCTATTACGGAACCAAAACTATTATGGGGTATGGGTTCCTCCCATGTTTTGGTTTCGGGAAGATAGGAAGGAACGAAGTGACTGACGCAAGAAACCAGAATTTTACGAAGTAAAATTACTGGTGTCTTGAGGGATGCTCGAAACCAAAACTGTCCCCATAGTTTAATGGACAGAACACAAGGTTGCGGACCTTGAGATTGGAGGTTCGAGTCCTCCTGGGGACATATACATTAGTAAATTTTCAATTTTCATTTCTAAACTAAAAAATGGATGTGCTTAGTCAGTCGATTGGATCTTTTCCATATGTTGGTCCTGTTTATGTAAAAAGGCTCCAAAAATTAGGAATCAAAACCTTAGGAGATCTTTTTTACCATTTCCCTTTCCGCTATGATGATTTTTCTAACTTAAAAAAAGTTAGCGAAGTTAAAATTGGCGAAGAAGTTACTATTGAGGGAAAAATTAAAAAAATTAGCACAAGAAGAACTCCAAAAAGAAAAATGTTTTTAACCGAAGCTTTAATTGAAGATGAAACTGGCACAATAAAAGCTGTTTGGTTTAATCAACCGTATTTAGCAAAAACTTTCAAAGAAGGAACAAAAGGAAGTTTTGTAGGAAAAGTAAAAGAATCAAACAGTGGAATATTTCTTTCAAGTCCAGCTTATGAAAAAATTAATGATTCAAATAATGAAGAAGATGAGGAAAATTTCTTTATTCACACTCAGGGTTTGGTGCCAGTTTATCCAGAAACTGAAGGATTATCTTCTCGCTATCTTCGACGGCTTATCTGGACTTTGCTTCCAAAATATGCTCAAAAAATAGAAGAATTTTTGCCTGAGGAAATTTTAAAAGAGAAAAATTTTCCAGAAATCAAAGAAGCACTTTTTCAAATCCATTTTCCAAAAACACAAAAAGAGGCGGAGATTGCTAAAAAAAGATTTGCTTTTGAAGAACTATTTTTAATCCAGCTTTTTTATCAAAAACAAAAAAAGAAAATTCAATCTCAAAAAGCTCCAAAAATTATTCCAAAAGCTGAATATATCGAAGAATTTAAAAAAAATTTACCTTTCTCATTTACTGAAGATCAAAAGAAAGTCATCAGAGAGATTTTAGATGATATGCAAAAAGGCTCACCGATGTCGCGGCTTCTTGAGGGCGAGGTTGGATCTGGAAAAACAGTGGTTGCAGCTCTTGTTTCTTTTGTTACGGTAAAAAATGGCTATCAAGTAGCGATAATGGCTCCAACAGAAATTTTGGCTGAACAGCATTTTAAGGAATTCAAAAAACTTTTTAAGGGATTAAAAGTAAAAATTGGTCTCTTAACAAGTAGTGAAGCAAGATTAGCAAATGAAATTGAAGAAAAAAATCTTTTAACTAACGAAGAGCAAATTGTTGATAAAAAAATAGATGAAAAAGAATTTTTAGAGATGATTAAAGATGAGAAGATTGACATTTTAATTGGCACTCATAGTTTAATTCAGGAAAGAGTAAGTTTTAAAAATTTAGGACTTGTTGTTGTCGATGAACAGCATAGGTTCGGAGTAGAACAAAGAGCAAAACTCTTACGCAATTCTAAAACCAACAACAAACAACTAATCCCCCATTCTCTTTCAATGACAGCTACTCCAATTCCTCGAACGCTGGCTTTGGCATTGTATGGAGATCTTTCAATTTCTCAAATTCGTCAATTGCCAAAAGGAAGAAAAAAGATATTGACTAAAATTGTTCCTTCAAAAGACCGCCAAAAAGTTTATGATTTTTTAAGAAAAGAAGTTCAAAAAGGAAGGCAAGGATTTATTATCTGCCCCTTAATAGAAGAATCAAAAAAGTTAGTCAAACCTTCATCCTTAAAAAGTCAATTTGGAGTTTATCTTTCCTTAACTGAAGTTAAAGCAGCTGAAAAAGAATTTAAAAGATTAAAAAAAGAAGTTTTTCCTGACTTAAAATTAGGACTTTTGCATGGCAGAATGAAACCAAAAGAAAAAGAAGAAGTGATGAAGGATTTCAAAGAAGGAAAAATTCAAATTTTAGTCTCAACACCAGTAGTTGAGGTTGGAATTGATGTTCCCAATGCTACAGTAATGATCATTGAAGGAGCAGATCGCTTTGGCTTAGCACAGCTTTATCAATTTAGAGGAAGGGTTGGTAGGAGTGAACATCAAAGTTATTGTTTTTTGTTTACTGAATCTCACGCAAAAAGAACTTGGCAAAGATTAAAAGCAATTACTTTAGCTCAAAATGCTTTTGAATTAGCTGAAAAAGATTTAAAGATTCGAGGGCCTGGTGACTTTATTGGAACTCGGCAGGCAGGAATACCGGATTTGGCAATGGCTTCGCTCTCTGATGCTTCTTTAGTTGAAGATGTTAAAAATGAGGTAGAAAAAATCTTAGGAAAAGATCCGGAATTAAAAAATTATCCACTCCTTCAAAAAAAATTAGAAGATTTTAAAGAAAAAGTAGTTTTTGAATAAGAAAATGGCGCCCAATTAGGGCGCCTTTGATATGGCGCATACGGGAGTCGAACCCATCTTGCCAGATTGAAAGCCTGGCGTCCTGCCGATAGACGAATGCGCCATGTTAAATTTTTAATTTCAAATTTTTAATTTTTAAATCGTGTTCCCTTAATAACCTTAAAATTTCCTTATTTTCCTTTAACATTCTAAATTCTACGTTCTAAGTTGTCTAGTGCTTCATTTACTAATTTATCTGCTTCCCTATTCTTTTCTCTTGGAACATAATTAAAATTAACATTTTTAAATTCTGTTTTCAAGTTCCACACTTTTAAAAACAAAGGCTGAAGATTTTTTTCTAAGATTTTGTATTTTCCTTGAAGTTGTCTTGCTATAAGTTGACTATCCAAATAAATTTCTACTTCTAAATTTTTTATTTTATTTTTTCCAAAAAGTTGTTTAAGTTTTTTTAAAGCAAAAATAATAGCCATATACTCGGCTTCATTATTAGTTGCTTTACCAATATATTCTGAATATTGCTTTTCAGTTGTTAGCTGTAGGTTGTTAGTTAGGAGTTGAATAACTACTCCAATCGCTGCTGGTCCAGGGTTTCCTCTTGCTCCTCCATCAGTATGAACGATGAATTTCATAATTATTTAAAATGCCAAACTCTAATAACCAATGACCAATCAAATTATAATTACCAAATGTTTTAAACAGTAATTTAGTTTGAACATTGGGATTTAGTATTTAATTGGAAATTGGAATTTGGTCATTAGAATTTTATTTTGTTATCCTTTTATCTATTCTTGACATATCTCGAGGAAACAAGCTTGCTTCGCGAATATTTTCTAATCCTAAAAGTTGTTTTGTTATTCTTTCTGCCCCTAAGCAAAAACCTCCTTCTGGCGGCATTCCATATTTAAATGCTTGTAGATAAAATTCAAAATCTTCAGGTTTGTTGCCCCATTTTTTAATATTCTCTACTAATTTTTTATATTGGTGAATTCTTTGACCACCGGTTACAATTTCCAATCCTCGGAAAAGCAAGTCAAAGCTTAAAGTATAATTTGGATCTTCAGGATCAGGGTGAGTGTAAAAAGGTCTTTTTTTTGTAGGATAATGAGTAATAAAAATTAAATCTGAATTATATTTTTCTTTTGCAAATTGACAAATTTCTTTTTCGTCTTCTGGGTCTAAATCCATTTCTTCTCGGTGATCTCTTTGAGTTCTTTGAAAAATAATTTCCTGAGCTTCGCGCATTTTTAATCTTGGAATTTTCTTTTCTATTTTTGGCACTGAAGCATTATGTATTTTTAATTCTTTCTGACAATTTTTTTCCACGTTTGAAAATATTCTTTTAATAGTTAATTCGCAAACATCCATTAAGTCCTCCCAGGACTCAATAAATCCCATTTCAGCATCTAAGCTGATGTACTCTGTTAAATGACGAGTAGTAATGCTTGGCTCTGCCCGATAAGCTTTAGTTACGGTAAAAACTTTTTCAAAAACTGCCACTAAAATTTGTTTATAAAGTTGAGGACTTTGAGCTAAATAAGCTTTATTTTGAAAATAATCAATCTGAAAAACTTCTGCTCCTCCCTCAGTAGCTGACGGCACAATAGCTGGTGCCTGAAATTCAGTAAAATCTAAATTTTTAAGAGCTTCCCGAAAGCTTGAAATTATTTCTTCTTGGACCTTAAAAATAGCTTGAATTTTTCTATTCCTTAAGGTAATTGGCCGATAATCTAAAACTTTTGGCAATGCACAGTTTAGTTTTTGAAGGTCAAAGGGCAATTTTGCAGCTTTGCTTAAAACTTTTATTTTTTCCGCCTCAAGCTCAACTTTGCCAGTTTCTAATTCTGGATTTATCATTTTTTCTGGTCTTTTTTTAATCTCTCCCTCAACCTCTAAAACATATTCATCTCGAAGTCCTTCAACTAAGTTTGCTTCAGAAACCACTTGCAAAATTCCTGTTTTATCTCTTAGATCTAAAAAAACTATTTTCCCATGATCTCTTCGAGAGTTAACCCAGCCACAAACTTTAATTTTTTTGCCCAAAAACTTAGGAGCGTTTTTCGAAAGAACTCTTTTCATAAAAATGAAAAAATTTTAGCAGTATTAAAAATTTATTTTTTCTTTGATTCTGTTTCCTGCTTTTTTTCTGGCTGTAAGAGATAATAAATGATAAAACTTATTATTGCTATAATAAGAACTATCCAAACTAAATTTATTGGATCCATAATTTTATAATAATAAATTTTATTCACAGCTACCTCCACTCGTTGATCCGCTTTCTTCTTCAAATCCTGTTGAAGCAGCTTCTTCAGAAAGCTTTTGAGAGCATTCTTCTGGAGGATTGTTAAACGCTTGGCAAATTACTTCTTTAAATTTTTCTGGGGATCTTGGATTTATATTCACAACCTTGCCATTGATTACAATTGTAGGAGAACCCTGAACATTGTATTCTTCATTTAGCTCAGTTTCAACATCGAATTTTGGATATTGGCCACCAAGCCATGTGTTTTTATCATTGTATTGAGAGGTAATATTATATTCTTGATCAGTTTGGGTAATGCAGGAATCTAGTTTTGTTTCATCTATTTGCGCTTCTTTAAGACAATTTTCGTAATCTCCAGCTTTTACAAAACAATTCAAGTAATTGGAATATTTATCGGGCTCTTCTTTTTGAATACAATATTGTCTTAGGTTTTCATCTATTTCTTTCTTTTCATGCATCGCATAATTTACAAAATGAATGCTCATTTCTACCTTATTTTTAAGTAAGTTTAGCACTGGCAAATACATTTTTTCAGCTTGCAAACCATAAGGGCAGTAAGACATCACGAATAACTGAACACTTGGCTTGTCGCTTTTTGGAATATCTTGAGTTTCTTCTTCAGTTGATGAGGAATTTGCTGAAGTCATTTCTATTCCTTCAAGAAAAAGCATATTGCCATCGCTTGAAACGTAAGATGTAAAATTCTGATCTTCAATTTTAAATCTTATTTCATAAAGGCCGTTTTCTAACTGCTTACTTTCAATTAAAGAAGCGGTATACCCTTCAGCAAGCATATTTTTATTAATAAAATCCAATGCTTTTTCTGCTACTTTATCAGAGTTTTTAAAAACAAGGTTTTTTAAACCAAAACCATTAAACCAAATAGAAGTAAGTAAAAGCAAAAATAAGACAATACTTACAGGTATCCAGAAATTAATATTTTTTTTAGTTTTTATGTTTTTTTCTTCTGTATTTTGTTGCTCCATATAATTTCTATTAAATTTTAAATTTTTAAATAATAATGCAAATATACGGATTTTATGCCGTACGAATCGCAGATCTTATTAACAACCCTTAAAATCACTCTTAATCACCCTTAAATCCGTATTCGTAATAAATTCTTATTTACTGACTTATCCCGACTTATTTCCCCTTTTTTGCTTGCTTAGTTGGTGTTTTAAGCTTTTTAGCAATTTCTGGCCAATGACTTTTTATATCATCAACAATTTCTTTCAAATCTTCGTCTTTTACTTTTTTTGCTCTTTTATAAACATCCGTCACTTCGTCTACTACCTGATTATATTTTTCTTTAGTAACTTCACCAACTTTTCCTAATCTTTTCATTACTTCTTTTGCAAATTTATTTTTTTCGATTCTTTTCTTTATTTCCTCTCTTGTCTCTTTTCCTTCTTTTGGTGCAAGCAAAATCCCAGCTAATAAGCCAGCAATTGCTCCAGCAAAAAGACCTGCTGTTATTTTTTTACCAGAATCTTTTTTTTGAGGTTTTTCTGCCATATTTTTTATTTAGATGAGCTATCTTCTTCTTTTTTTTGACCTTTGTCCTTTTTTTTCTTTTTTGAATACATTTTTATAATTTTTTCACTCAAAACCGCCAGCCCTGCCGCTATTCCTGAAAAATTTTTCAATTTTTCTTTCAAATCCTCGCTCATTTCTTTAATATTAGAGCTTGTCTTCCGGAAATCCCTTAAAATCTTTATCCATGAATAAAGCAAAACGCAAAGAAAGATTATTGCAAGCCCAAGGAAAATAGAAGCTAAAATATAAAAAATTGTTTCTTCTACCATATTAATATAAATTATCAAAAATATTTTTAAAAGTCAAATAAAAATAAAAGAGCTCTCGCTTAAAAAAGCGAGAGCTTGTTAGGTAATTTTGATACTTCTTTGGGAATTATAAGAGATATGTTTTAAGGTTTTGAAAAGCATTTTTATTACACTCCGTTGGGATTAATAAATTGTTGAATATGCTCAGCGCATTGACGAACACATTCTCGAGCAGCTTTCTCTGGAAGCGTCTGTTCATAGCTTCTAGCATTTACTTTAACGTTTTTAACATAAGCTCCATCAATGTTTCTTTCTTCTACCAAAGCTTCGGTTCTGAAAGAATCAACAGCAACGCCAGTTAGAGCGTCAATAAGTCTAAAGTCGACTACCAAAGAACCAACTGATCTTCGAAGCCAAACATTAATCTTGTGGTCAGAAAATAAACCGCCAAGGTTTTGTCTCTGATCATCTTCTTGATACTTTACAACTTCGCCTGCTAAGAAATACTTCGCGCCAACCATTTTACCTTGTTGAGGAGTTTGTTTGGGATCAACATAACCACGTTTCATTGCTCGACGTTGAGCTTCAACCATCTGTTGAGTTTCACGATCAAGAGATTCAACTGTCGAAATTCCTCTTTCCTGTAAAGCGCTGACAATCATTACTCTTAATCCATTACGAACTTCGGGAATACGACCTGCATTTCGAATCGGCATTACTGCAATATTATAAGTTGAGGTTTGTTGAGTTTGTTGATCATTAAGCTGCTTTTTGAGAGTTTCAATTTGATTTTCAAGAGCTTTTATTTGTGTTTCTATTGCCTTATTATTGTTTCCAGCCTGATTAGTCTGAGCGAAGGAACCTTCACATATCCCAAAGAGTACCAATATTACCACTGCCACAATGATGAAATATTTTAGATGTTTTTTCATCATCATCATTGCACCTCCTTTTTAAAGAACCATCTATATTATATCAATAAATATAAATTTTGTCAAGAGTAGAAGGACAGTTTTTATAAATATTCTTATTTTTAAAGTTCAACTATAACGCCGCAAGCTTGGCGACAGCCAGGATCATTTGCAAGATCGCAATTATCGCCAGAAACAGCGCATTTTGAATGATAATATTGAGCGCCGATTTCGTTTAAAGTTAAAGCAGTATTATATATTCGGACCTGATCAATGAAGCCAACAAAACCTTTATTATTTTGGTTATTAGTTCTCCCAATGACTGCTGGTTGAAAAGTGCCGTTTTTAAGAAACTTTGCTCCGCCAACATTAAGGCCATTATAATATAATTTTATATTAGAGCTATCGTAGGTAAGAACAATAAACTGCCATTGATCAAGATTAATAAGATCATTACTTGAACAATAACTTTTGTCAGTTTTGGCAGTAGAATAATCATGAAAACAAACTTTAGAATTTTCTATTGTCATCCCGCAATCAAGAGTATTTTCCATAGCAGTGCCAAGAATAGGAATGAAATCTGCTTTCAATAATGGTTTCACCCAGGCTGCAAGAGTTAGCTTAGTAAAGCCATTATAACTTAAAGAAGTAGTTATTATACTATCGCCATTAAATTTTAAAGCTGATCCTTTTTTGAAATAAGTGCCGGATTGGTTATCCCACTGAACACTGTTTGAAGAATCTTGCCAGATAGGAGGAGCAATAGTTGTCCAGCCAGACAAAGGAGAAGATTTGCTATCATATTGAGTAGTATCGTTAAAATTCTTCATTGTTCCATTATTCTCTTTTTTGGAAGAGTCATCTCCAAGGCACCCTTTAATATCATTCCCGCAACTTGGTCCTTCTTCAAACGATTGATACATCACCAAAGATCCTTCAGCATCAGAAGAATAATCTCCCTGATAGTGTTTTTGAATAATTTCAGCGTTTAATGGTTGATTATAAATTCGCACCTCATCGATTATTCCGTTGAAGAAATAACCGCCGTCTGTATATTTTCCAATCGTGTGATAGCTGTAATATCTATTCCCTTCGCCTTTTCCCAAGTATCCAACGCCAATATTAGTTTTCATATCAAAAGTATTCATTAAACGGCCATTTAAATAAAGATAAAGAAGATTGCCATCTTGAACTGCAACGATATGATACCAAGTATTTAATTTATAAGGAGTGCTTATTTTATGTTGATTTAAATCACTGTCCCTTGACCAAAAGCTGATTTCTCCGTTTCCAACAGATATCCCTCTTCCCAAAAAATTTCCTCCATCGTATCGCTGAGTAATAATGCTTGCTTCTTTATTTTCTCTTGAATAAAACCATAGTTCATAGGTTGCTTTTTCCTGAAGAGCAAGAGAGCTTTTTTTCTCGTTACTCCCAATTTCTATATAATCATCAACTCCATCAAACTGCAAAGCAGAAGCTCTGTAAACTGCAGGAGTTTTTGGATTAAAAGTATTTAAAAGATAATTGCCAGAACCTTCATCCATTAACCATTCAGCTACTAAATTTCTTGGATAGGAATCAAGAAATGACGTTTCAAAAACTTCATCATAGCTATTGCATTTTCCTTGGGGATCGCACGTAAGCGAAGTTGGCAAAGAACTACCAAGTTTCCAGTAAAGAAGAATCCAATCATTGTCTTTAGCTATTGGTTCTTTACCAATTTTAATCCACCAGTTATTATTAGAATCTTTCCAGGCAAAAAGTTCATTGCCTTTTTTATCAGCAAATCTGATAGGGTTAGACTCAGCAAGAATCCAATCATTGTCTTTAGCTATTGGTTCTTTACCAATTTTAATCCACCAGTTATTATTAGAATCTTTCCAGGCAAAAAGTTCATTGCCTTTTTTATCAGCAAATCTGATAGGGTTAGACTCAGTAAAACCGCGAGAAATAAGAGGCAAAAGATCTGCTTCTTTTACCACTATCTGATATTGAGAAATTTCTTTATCGCTTGCGTTTTTAATTGGCAGTTGAGCTCTCACCCATAAAGCAGGAGAAAGAGTTTCCAGCCATTTTCCCAGATACTCAATTCCTGCAGATCCTTGGGTAATGCTGTAAACTTCAATTATTGCTGGCTCTCTTCCTCCATCATTTTTAGCAGAAATAAATCTTTCTCCTTCTTCTGCTTTTGCCCATATTTTAAAATATTGATCATCTCCTCCTGTTTGATAGATATAGCAATAGCAGTCAGGAAGAGCATATCCGCTACCGCCGCATTTTTCCTCGCTGTACATCGGATCTCGAGGCAATTCTTTAAACTGATCATTTGTTAAAAGATCTTTAAAGTTAATGTCTGATGGGTGATCAATGAGATATTCAATGCAAAAACCACTATCAGAAGGAAAACCAGCTTTTGTATAAGGATACTTTGAATTTTTTTTATAATATTCTTCTAAAGCTTGCTTTAAGTTTTCAAGATCTTGAGCCCGGCGAGTATCTCTTGCCTTTACTCTATTTCCGCCAGTAACAAAAAAAACAGCAACTGCCACAACGACAATTAAAAGAACAGGGATTAAAATCTTTAAAAATTTTTTATTATTTTCCAAAGAAACTTCAGGCATAATTTCTTTAATTTTACCAAAAGAAAAAATTTTTAGCAATTAAAAACTATCAATACAATAATTTCGATGCTTGATATTTTTGTCTTTGCAAATGTGGCAGTCTTATGGAATTAACTTTAAAAAATAAAACGAGAAATAATCTCGTTCTATTTCAGTTCCGAGCTGGAGTCGAAAAGATATGTTTTATTTTAATGCATTGGGCGTTGGAGTTTACGAAGTATGTTTACGAAGTTGAACCTCGCAAGATTAAGATTTGTTGATTTATTTAATAGATTGTTCGCCAAGCATAACTATCATCTGCGGCTGTGGCGCAAACTTCCAAAGCATCTTTTGCGCCTGATGCTCCTTGAGTAAACCAAAGAGTGCCTCGCCTTGTACTATCGCAAGTATACTATCGCAAGGAGGCTTGGCAGTTGTAGTATTTAACCGAATTCCGCCATTCACTTCTAATTTTTGCCCTGGGCTTGTTGTCCCGATGCCGACGTTGCTTTTTTGAATAAATATCCCAGGATACTCATTTAAGGTGGTAATAGTACCCGTAGTAAGCCCTACACTGGCAAAATATCCTGATACTTCATAGACCAACTTTCCATTTGGAGTTGATTTACCATTTGTAAAACCATTCTCTTCAATATCGTAGGTTCTAAGCTCAATATTAACTATATCCGGGTCAATATGAGTCAAGCGGGCCTGAATTTGATCGGTAAAAGTGTAGTTTTTCTGAAAGACAACGTTTCCGGGTTCACCATAAGTACCGTTTCCATCTGTGACCTCGAATTCTGCCTCGTATCTAGTAGCTGAGTGAGAACTCCAATCATACCCGCCGTAAAACAGTTTTACATAAGCAGAACGAAAATTGCCCCCAAGGTTTATACTTAACACAGGAGTCCAACTACTACTTATGCTAATATCTTTGCTACCTCTAACATAATTACCTTGAATATCCAATTTATCCTTTGGGCTTGTTGTCCCGATGCCAACATTGCCGGTACTGGTAACTACAAGTGAGTTGCTATTTACAGTTAAACCTGCTGAAGAAAGTTCAGAAGATCCAACTTTTATTTTTGTTCCTGCGGTAATTTGGCCAGTATCAACATTAAGGTCCCCAGGGAAAGTATAAGCGCCACTGCCAACATCTTGGCCAAAAACTCCTGGTTTTATCTCCTCTGCCCTGTGCCAGACACTGCCTGGAGTTTGAGCCAAAAGAGTGCCTGTAGCAAAAGAAAGAGCAAAAAGAAGAATTGAGATTATAAGAGAAAATTTTTGAGACATACAATTTGTTAATTTTTAATTTTTAATTTTTAATTTTTAATTACAAATTACGAATTCTTGTCATCGCGAGCTCGCTGAAAGCGGGCGTAGCGATCTCAGTGTATTTTACCTCGAGATTGCTTCGCTCCCTACGGTCGCTCGCAATGACAATAAGATACAAATATTTATTTTTAAATTATTGCAGTAGAAGTTTGAATCTACGTAATTTTAATTTTACCAAATTAAAGAATAAATACAATAGCAATTTTAAATTTTAACAAAATAAGCTATAATAAGCAAATATTTGCGCTTGTTATGGAGGAACTTCAGAAAAAATATTTAAATGCTTTAAATTTAGCTTTTTCACCAAACCCAGAGACAATAATAAAAATTCTGGGAAAAATATCTCTGCCGGAAAGCGCTTTTAAAATTGGCGAAAGCGAGCTAAGAAGTTTTGGTTTTGAAAATAAAACAATTTTAAATTTCATTAAAAGGAGAGATAAAATTGAGCCTGAAAAAGAATGGCAAAAATTAAAGAAAGAAAATATAAGGTTAATTACAAAAGACGAAGAAGAATATCCTCCTTTGCTAAAAGAAATTGCCAAGCCCCCAATCGCTCTTTATATCAAAGGAAAGCTTTTGCCAGATGAAGCTTATTTTGCAGTTGTCGGCACGCGCTGTCCTTCTGATTACGGGAAAATGGTTGTTCAAAGTTTGGTTGGAGATATTGCCGAATATTTTACTGTGGTTTCGGGCATGGCAAGAGGGATTGACAGCTTTGCTCATAAAGCTTGCCTTTTACGCCGCAAAAGGACAGTAGCCGTAGTGGGAACTGGCCTTGATATTATTTTTCCTCCGGAAAATAAAAAATTGGCAGAAGAAATTGAAAACAACGGAGCAATAATTTCTGAATTTCCCTTGGGAACCCCGGGAACCCCTTATAATTTTCCTTTGCGAAACAGAATTATTGCGGGAATGACAGTAGGAACATTAGTAATTGAAGGAAAGAAAACTAGCGGTTCTTTAATCACAGCAAATTCAGCGCTGGAAGAAGGAAGAGAAGTTTTTGCTGTGCCTGGCCCTATTTTTTCTAAAGTTTCAGAAGGACCAAATCTTTTAATAAAAGAAGGAGCTCATCCAGTAACCGAAGCAAACAATGTTTTGGCTGTATTTAGTTTAGAAAAAGCGATGCAAAAAGAGAAAGAGGTTAAGGGCGAAACCGAAGAAGAAAATAAAATCTTGGAAGCTTTGAAGGAAAACGCTCTTTCGGTTGATGAAATTATCAAGAAAACAAAATTAGATCCCGGAAAAATAAATTCCGCCTTAATTTTGATGGAGATCCAAGGAAAAATCAAAAGAAGCGGAACAACATACGTAGTTAATCGCGAATAATAAGCATATGATATAATTATTGCGAAATGAAAATTCGTTCATTATTGGTTTATGTATAAACTTCCTAAAGAATTAATCGATGATCTTCGCCAACCACTTGGAAAAGTAGTCAAGGGAGAAAAGGAATTAGAAAAAGCACTCAAAAAAGAAAAATACTCAAAGCTAATTTGCATTGGCGATTTTAGCAACTTTTGTCTGAAAAAAATAGGAATTTTGCCGGACATTGCTATTTTTGATAGAAAAATTGAAAGGAAAAAGGAAAGCAAAAACCTATCAAAAATCATTCAATCCCCTGTTTTGCTGAAAGCTGAAAGCCCAGCAGGAGTTATCAAAAAAGAAGCATGGGATAAGGTAAAACTTGCTTTTTGCTATAACTTGCCGGTAAAAATCTTTATTACTGGAGAAGAAGACCTTTTATTTTTGCCTGCTTCTTTTTTTGCACCATTGGGCTCAATCATTGTTTACGGACTCTGGAACAAAGGGGGAGTAGTGGTAAAAGTAGATAAAAAATTAAAGAAAAAAATTGAGAATTATTTAAAAATTGGCTATAAAGCAAAAGAAGGTTTTTTGAGGGAAAAAGAGATTGTTGCAGCTGGAACATTTGATAAATTTCATTTAGGCCATAAATTCTTTTTGTTAACCGCTCTTGAAAAAGGAGAAAAAACGCTTCTTTGCTTAACCTCAGATGAATATATTAAAAAATGGAAACCGCGAGAGGAAAATATTTCTTCTTTTGATAAAAGAGAAAAAACCGTAGAAAAATTTTTAAAAAAATCTGGTTTTAGTTTTGAGTTGTTTAAAATTGATGATCCTTTTGGAATTGCGCTTGAAAAAGGAAACGCCATTTTGGTTTCAAAGGAAACTGAAAAGCGAGCAAAAGAAATTAATAAAAAACGAAAAGAAAAAGGCTTAAAATCGTTAAAGATTATTAAAGTAAAAACAATTTTAGCAGAAGACGGAAAACCAATATCTTCTACAAGAATAAGAAGAGGAGAAATAGATGAAAACGGAAGAAATATCAAACATCAAAAAGCAAAAAGATAATCTAAAATGTAAAAACTTATTATCTATTTTCTTTCTATCTTTTTTGAATTTTTCTTTTTAAACTTATGTTTCTTGTTATTGTTGAAAGCCCTACAAAATCGAAAACTATTCAAAACTTCTTAAAAGGAAGCAACTTTGCCATACTTCCTTCTTATGGTCATATTCGCGATTTGCCAAAAAGCGAACTTGGCATTGATATTGAGCATAGTTTTGAACCAAAATATATTATTCCTTTAAAAGCCCGCAAGCACGTTAATATTTTAAAAAAGGAAGCCAAAAAAGCAGAAAAAATAATCCTCGCCACAGACGAGGATCGAGAGGGAGAATCTATTGCCTGGCACCTCGTCCAAGCTTTGCAGCTTGGAAAATTCCAAGCACCAAATTCCGAGCTTGGCGGAAACCAAGCGAAGGGCGAAAAGAGGCTTGCCTCTTTGAACTCCAAATCCCAAACAAATCCCAAGCCAAAAATTAAAAATTCTAAACCTTACCAGCGAATTGTTTTTCATGAAATCACAAAACAGGCAATTGAGGAAGCTTTAAAAAACCCAAGAGATATTGATATGAATTTAGTTAATGCTCAACAAGCAAGGAGAGTTTTAGATAGATTAGTTGGCTATAAACTTTCTCCGCTTTTGTGGAAAAAAGTCAGAAGAGGACTTTCTGCAGGAAGAGTGCAATCAGTAGCTGTAAGATTAGTTTGTGACAGGGAAAAAGAAATGGAAAGTTTTAAAGCAGAAGAATACTGGACAATCGAAGCATTGCTTCAGAAAATTCCAAATCGCAAATGGAGCCAAAGCGAAGCTTTGGAGAGTGGAGGGCGGGTTGGAGTCCAAATACCAAACAAATCCAAAATCCAAAATCCAAAATCCAAAACTGAATTTAAGGCTTTATTATTTAAGAAAAATGGTAAGGCTATTCCAAAATTGGGAATTAAAAAAGAAAAAGAAGCAAAGGAAATTGTTGTTGAGGATTTAAAAGATGCGGAATATAAAGTAGAAAATATCGAAAGAAAAGAAATTAAGCGCAATCCCCTGCCACCATTTACAACAAGTACTCTCCAGCAAGAATCCTGGCAAAGATTGCATTTCTCAGCAAAATTCACAATGCAAATTGCTCAATCTTTATATGAAAGAGGATATATCACTTATCACAGAACCGATTCTTTAAATTTAGCCGAGCAAAGTTTATTTCAAGCAAAAGAATTTATCGAGAAAAAATTTGGAAAAAATTATTGGCCTGGATATTTTCGACGATATAAAACAAAATCAAAATCAGCTCAGGAAGCTCATGAAGCAATTAGACCTACTCAACCTGAAAAAACAGTTGAGAGTTTAAAATCGAAATTAAAACCTGCCGAAGAAAAACTTTATGGTTTAATCTGGAAAAGATTTATTGCTTCGCAAATGGCACAGGCAATTTTTGATTCAACTATAGTTGATGTTAAAGCAAAAAATTATACTTTTCGCGCTGCAGGACAAGTTTTAAAGTTTGATGGCTTTTTAAAAGTTTACCCAATAAAGTTTGCAGAAGAAGAGCTTCCAGAATTAGAAAAAAATGAACTTTTAAAATTAATAAAATTAACGCCGCTTCAACACTTTACTCAGCCACCTTCAAGATACACTGAAGCTACTTTAATTAAAGAATTAGAAAAAAATGGTATTGGCCGGCCATCAACTTATGCGCCAATTTTATCTACAATTCAGGAAAGAAATTATGTTGAAAAAGATGAAAAAAGAAAATTAAAACCCACAAAAACAGGAATTTTAGTAAATGACCTTCTTTGCACTCATTTTCCGGAAATTGTTGACATTCAGTTTACTGCTAAAATGGAGGAGGAATTAGATAAAATTGCCAGAGGCGAAATAAAATGGCAAGAACCAATTAAAGAATTTTATTTCCCTTTTGAAAAAAATTTAGAAAAGAAAGAAAAGGAAATTGAAAAGATAGATTTAACTGAAACAACTGATGAGATATGCCCGGAATGCGGAAAGCCAATTCTGATAAAAATGGGAAGATATGGAAAATTTTATGCTTGTTCTGATTTTCCAAAATGTAAATTTACCAAACCCTACTTTGAAAAAATTGGTGTCGCTTGTCCTAAATGTAAAAAGGGAGAAATTATTGTAAGAAAAACAAAAAAAGGGAAATTTTTCTATGGTTGCTCAAGATATCCGGAATGTGATTTTGCAAGTTGGCAAAAACCCAAAAATAAGATATAATAGAATATACGAATAAACTTTTATGTTTAAGGTTATTCAATCAGAAAAAGTTATTTGGATTGATATAATGCAACCGACAGAGGAAGATGTGAAATATTTAGAAGAACATTTTTTCTTTCATCCTTTTATTTTGAAAAGTGTAATTCCCCAAATTCGCCATCCTCGTTTTGAAAACTATGGAGATTATCTTTTCTTAGTCCTTCATTATCCTTTTTTCCAAAAAGAAACTCGAGAAACCAGATCTCAAGAACTCGACATTCTAGTAACAAAAGATACTCTTATTACTATCCACTATCATACTATTTTGCCATTGAAAGATTTTTTTACCCGCCTCACTCTTTTTGAAAAAGAACAAAAAGAATTTACTGATGAAGGAGCTGGAGAAGTTCTTTATCGCCTGCTAAATGAGCTTTTAAAAGATTCTTTTCCAAAATTAGATCACATCGATGAAGGAATAGAAAAAATTAAAAAAGAAATTTTAAAGAACAAGAAAGAAGAAGTAATAAAAGAAATTTCAATCTTAAAAAATGACCTTATTGATTTTCAAAGGGTTATTCAACCCCAAACTCCTGTTTTTAAAGGATTAAAAGAATCTTCAGAAATGTTTTTCGGCAAGCATTTTTATCCTTATTTTGACGAACTCTTTAATTATTTTTCCACCATCAAAGAAACAATTCAAAGCCAATATGAAACTTTAAACGAGCTTGAAGAAACTAATAATAGTTTTCTTGCTATTCAAAACAATGAAATATTAAAAGTTTTAACTAATTTTACTGTAATTATTGCTCCTTTAATACTTATCGCTGGTATCTTTGGAATGAACGCTTGCTATCTTCCGTTTGGAGGCAAAAGTTCTAATTTTTGGATTGTATTTGGAATAATGGCTGTTTTCCTTTTATCAATAATCGGTTATCTTAAAAAGAAAAGAATTCTATAATAGTTTTGGTTTTCAACTTTTGTGCTATTTATGAATATTGGTGTCGCTTTATTAGATTTTCTTTTTCCAAAATTTTGTCTTGGCTGCGGTAAGGAAAAAACTTATTTTTGCCCAGAATGCTTTGCAAAAATTAAAATTTTTTCTGCGCCTATTTGCCCTTATTGTGAAAGAATTTCGCCTACAGGAAAAATTTGCAAAGATTGCCAAAAAAATCTTACTGGATTTATTGCTGCTGGTCCTTATCAAGATGAATTATTAAGGAAAATTATTGATGTTTTTAAATATCAATTTGTTAAAGAATTAGCCACTCCCCTGGCTCTTTTTATTTGGAAATTTTTGGAACAAAATCAAGAAATAGAATTTGTTAAAAATCCTTTAGATTTTTTGCTTGTGCCAATTCCTTTGCATCAAAGAAGAAAAAGAGAAAGAGGTTTTAATCAATCCGAAGAAATCGGAAAAGTTCTCTCTCCCCTGCTTAAAATTCCAATGCAAAATGATATTTTGGTTCGCAAAAAATATACAAAGCCACAAGCAAAATTAAAAATTGGCCGAGAAGAAAATATAAAAGACGCCTTTAAAATAAATCAAAATATTAAAATAGGTTCGCTTCAAAATAAAAAAATTATTCTTTTAGATGATGTTGCGACAACTCTTTCAACCTTAGAGGAAGCGGGAAAAGTTTTAAAAGAAAGTGGTATTAAAGAAATATGGGGATTGACTGTTGCAAAAGGATAAAAAAACTCCAGCTTTGCAAAGTAAATTTGAAGACCACGTGATTTTTATCAATAATTAAGGATTGTGTTTTATTTCAATGACATCTCCATCTTGAACAACATAATCTTTTCCTTCTGCTCGAATTAAACCTTTTTCTCTTGCTTTTGCAAATCCACCAACCTCAATTAAATCTTTCCAATTAATAACTTCAGCCTTGATGAAATTTTTTTCAAAATCAGAATGAATAACACCACCAGCTTGAGGAACTTTTGTTCCTTTTTTTATTGTCCAAGCACGCGTTTCATCCTCGCCAGTAGTCAAAAAAGTTATCAACCCTAAAATTTCGTAAGATTTTTTAATTAAAAGATCAAGTTCTGTTTCTTCTGGCAATCCCAATTCTTTTCTTTCCTCTTTTGATAAATCCACTGTTTCAAATTCAGTAAGAATATCTATAATTAAATAAGGCCAATTGTGTTTTTTAAATTCATCAATCACGATTTGAGGAACTTCTTCGTCTTTCCCATTTAAAAGGTAAATTCGTGGCTTTAAGGTTAAAAGTTGATATTGTTTTAGTTCTTTTAATTCTTCTTCTGTAAATGATTCTTCAAAAAGAATTTTACCTTCTTCCAAGAACTTTTTTGCTTTTGACAAAGCTTCCTTTTCTTTAATTGCTTCTTTTGACCCTCTTTTTATATCACTTTCTAAACTGTTTAATCTTTTTTCTACTGTTTCAAGATCTTTTAAAATTAACTCTGTGTCTAAAATTTCTTTCTCGCCCAAGGGATCAATATTTTTTTGAGTGTTTATAATTTTATCATTTAAAAAAGCGCGCAGAACATAAATAATAGCATCGGTTTCTCTAATATTGGCTAAAAATTGATTACCCAATCCCTCTCCTTTACTTGCGCCTTTTACCAAACCAGCGATATCAATAAAATCAACAGTAGCGTATATTTTTCTTTTTGATTTTGTAAGCTCAGCAAGTTTATCAACTCTTTCATCTGGCACAGCAACTACGCCAACATTTGGATCGATTGTGCAAAAAGGATAATTAGCTCTATCAACCTGTTTTTTAGTTAATGTTTGAAATAAAGTTGATTTACCGACATTAGGCAAACCAACAATTCCAATAGAGAGAGACATATAAAGTTTATTAATTTCTAATTTCTAAAATTCTATGAGGCATTTATGCCGAATGTTTTGGTTTCGGGAAATA
>Ga0209720_1000315_pt1 | contig 52283 bp, 52 predicted proteins | sample AD_JPNMR3_MetaG_FD_184426 | JGI IMG/M metagenome (GOLD analysis project Ga0209720, IMG submission 184426) | Active sludge microbial communities of municipal wastewater-treating anaerobic digesters from Japan - AD_JPNMR3_MetaG (SPAdes) (version 2) | ecosystem: Engineered > Bioreactor > Anaerobic... | reverse complement strand
GCACTGGATGAACAATTACCCAAGGAGAATATTTGGTTATCGAACTGCGAATGAAATGGCAAAGATTGTGGTCGCTTAAAACAGGGTTCTGTAAGATTTTGTAAGGCAATTAAACTTGCAATTTAAACATGAGGATATGAAGATAAAAGAAGTTGACATAGATACACTTGTGTGATAAAATATTTCGGTAGCCGCTCGGTGCAGGTTTAGTAAATGCAAGCAATAATTTACTTTATTGCTGCTACCTTTTGCCGGCGAGACTGGGTAGGGAGGTGTTTTATATGTACGCTATAATTGAGACAGGCGGAAAACAGTACAAGGTCCAGGAAGGTGACGTGGTTTTTGTTGAAAAGCTTGCGAATGAAGAAGGCGCTACAGTTACTTTTGACAAAGTTGTAGCTGTATCAAAAGAGGACAAAGTGAGCTTTGGTGCTCCGTTCGTAAGCAATGCGTCAGTTACTGCAAAAGTATTGAGCCACGGCAAGGATAAAAAGATTATTGTTTTCAAGTATAAGCCTAAGAAAGGTTATAGAAGAAAACAAGGACATAGGCAGCCTTATACGAAAATACAGATTGAAAAGATAAATGCATAAGGTAATATTCAATGATTAAAGTTGAAGTAATCAGGGATAGTGAGCGTTTCATACGCGAAATTAAAGTTAGGGGGCATGCGCGCTACAGCAGGCACGGAAGAGATATAGTATGTGCGGCTGTGTCGGCTCTGGCATATACGGCGGCAGGTGCTTTAGAGGAGCTTGCCGGAATAGAAGGGTATACCGAAAAGGACGGATATATGAGATGTACTGTTCCAAAGGATATACCGGAGGAAAAGAAAGAGCTTGTTAAAACTATCCTTGAGACTGTGGTAATAGGTTTAAAACAAGTTGAACTTGGATATGCAAAGTATGTATCGGTTTTGGATAAGGAGGTGTTGACCGATGATAAAGGCTAATTTGCAATTGTTCGCCCACAAAAAAGGAGTGGGTAGTACAAGAAACGGTCGTGATAGTGAATCTAAAAGACTTGGTGTAAAAAGAGCCGATGGGCAGTTTGTTACGGCCGGGAACATTTTGGTTAGACAGAGAGGTACAAAAATACATCCCGGTGCGAATGTTGGAATCGGGAAGGACGACACACTCTTTGCTTTGGTAGACGGAAGAGTGAAGTTCTCAAGATTGGGTAAAGACAGAAAACAAGTAAGTATTGTTCCAGCATAAAGATTAAATTATAAATCCCGGTTTTACCGGGATTTAATTTTTATATTTGTGTAATACTAATAAGTAGAAAGATTCTGTATTACAGTATGGGCTATGGAGTTGAAATACAATGTTTGTTGACAGTGCAAGAATTTATATAAAAGCCGGAGACGGCGGAAACGGTGCAGTATCCTTTCACAGGGAAAAGTACATAAGCAAGGGCGGCCCGGACGGCGGAGACGGCGGAAAAGGCGGAGATGTTGTTTTTATTGTGGATGAGGGTCTTAGGACGCTTCAGGATTTCAGGTACAGAACCCGTTACAAAGCTGAAAACGGCCAAAACGGCGGCGGCTCCAACTGTTCCGGAAGAAGTGGGGAAGATTTGACAATCAAGGTTCCTCCGGGAACTTTGATCAGGGATGAGCAAACCGGCAGGATTTTAGCCGATATGGTAAAACCCGGGCAGAGGACTGTAATTGCAAAAGGCGGCAGAGGTGGAGCCGGAAATCAGCATTTTGCAACTCCCACAAGACAGGTTCCCAGTTTTGCCAAGCCGGGAGAACCTGGGGAAGAGATGTGGGTAATATTGGAGCTTAAACTTTTGGCTGATGTAGGATTAATAGGCTTTCCCAATGTGGGCAAGTCAACAATTCTTTCAATGGTTACAGCTGCACAGCCAAAGATTGCTAATTACCATTTTACTACAATTGACCCAAACCTGGGTGTTGTAAACATTGATGCCGAAAATGCCTTTGTAATGGCCGATATACCGGGAATTATTGAAGGTGCGCACCAAGGTGTGGGATTGGGACATGAATTTTTAAAACATATAGAAAGAACAAAGCTTCTTATTCATGTTGTGGATATTTCAGGGTCCGAGGGAAGAGACCCGATTGAGGATTTCGAAATAATCAACGATGAACTGAAAAAATACAATCCGGTACTTTTCGAAAGACCCCAGATTATTGCAGCAAATAAAATGGATGTTACAGGGGCCCAGGAGAATCTGGAAAAATTCAGAAAAGTGGTTGAACCTAAGGGATATAAGATTTTTCCCATATCCGCTGCAGCCAACAAGGGTCTTAAAGAGTTGGTGTATTATGCCGCACAAAAAGTAAAAGAGCTCCCCGATATCATCCTTACAGGTGATGAGAAAGATGAAGTAGTGTATACGGCAGTGGAAGAAGAGCCTTTTAAAGTGCGCAAAGAAAATAATGTTTTTGTAGTTGAAGGAAGCTGGGTAATGAAACTGGTCAAATCCACCAATTTTGACAATTATGAGTCGTTGCAATATTTCCAGAGGGCAATAAGGAAAAAAGGTGTCGTTGATGCTTTGGAAAACATGGGGATTAATGAAGGAGATACCGTAAGAATGTATGATTTGGAATTTGAATATTATAGATAAAATTTATTTTAATATCCTGTAATTGTTTGTCTTAACAATGTATACAAAAAGATTTGCTGGACAGATATGCACTATATGTTGTAAAATATATATATCAAATTAAATATAAGCATTATAAAACGGAGGGGCATTAGTAAGCTTTATGGAATGTTTTAATTGTGGAAACTGTAAAACCGGCAGTGCGGCATATTATTGCCTTATGAAGGATGACTTTGTGCTAAACGAGGAAGCAACATCCCAAGTTATTGAGAAGACCAGGGCTGGATGGAAAAAGGGGCATCCGAGATATGAGGTTCAAAGGAGAAAAAGCCGGAAGGAAGTTGAGGCATACTAAGACATGAATGGGGATAGAGTCAGCTATCCCCATTATTTTGATTTGGTTTGTAAATATTACAATCTAATTATAAATGGAGATAATCAACAAGGAGAGGGTATATGCTTACAGGTAAACAAAGAAGTTATTTAAGAAGTTTGGCAAACAACATCGAACCGATTTTTCAGATTGGCAAGGGTGGAATAAATGACAATATGATAAAGCAGTTTAACGAGGCTTTAGAAGCGAGAGAGCTTATAAAAGTTGCAGTGCTTAAAAACGCTATGGTTGATACAAAAGAAGTATGCCATGAGGCGGCAAGTCTTGTAGGAGCTGAAGTAGTCCAAGTTATAGGAAATAAATTTGTTTTGTACAAGGAGTCAAAGGAAAACAAGGTTATAGAACTTCCGTAGTTTTCTTGTATCTCTTTTAAGTAAAAAAGTGATGTTTGAAGAGCCCCGTAAAGGGCTCAGTATTCCAATAAAAGCTCGGGACATCTTGTCCCTTTGCTTTTGCCTCTTTCGTTCTACTCCAAGAGGCAAAATAAAATCAAGGGTTTTGCTCATCGCTTCCTGTTCTGTCTTTTATAAGGCTTTCAATAATTTCGCTATATATTTCCTGAGAATACTTCTTCCAGTTTTCGCAAATTCTTCTTGCATCGTTTTTTGTTCCCACGGTAATCTTTAAATCGATGAGATTAAAATTGTCTTCCCTAACCTGACACGAAACGGTGAAGTCATTTTCACCGCCGGGAATATAGTCGGCCGATATAAAGGTTTCATTTCTGATGTTGCTTCTTATGTTGGCTATGCTGTTGTCAATCAGCCTTTTTATACCGCTGGGGATATGGTTGATAAAATAGCCAAGGGTCTGTTTACCCAAAGGAGTAATGGTGTAAAATGCTTTGTTATCAACATTTTCATTCAATAAATAATTACTGCTGCAAAGCTCATTGAGAAGCTGCTGGAGCGTGAAATAATTCATAAATTTGTTTTCCAGGATGATTTTTGTTATTTGCAGGTTACTTATGGGTATATTTACTTTATCAATAATATAAAGTAAAATTAGTTTATTTTCCGCAAGTTCTTTGTTGCTGCCGATACTCATAGCAATAATCATTCCTTTCGCTCAGCTAGTTTGGCTTTTTTATTGATCAATAGTAACATATTTTGAGTGTATTATAACATAGTATGAATGAATTGTGCCATATTGCCCTAAAACAAATCATATTTTAACTGTGTTTGAATTTACATAAATTTGCCGATAAATTATTATATATGATGGAAGAAATGTAGTGTATGTTTTATAATATGTTAATGTGTGTAGGCATGAAAAATAAAAAATGGCGTGAGGAGTTTTTCGGAAATGAATAATTTTGAGAAAATTCAGAATAAATTAATAGAGCTTGGAGCATCTTTTGTAGGCTGCTCAGATGTTGAAGCATACCTTCCGGAAAGCCTTAAAAAGGTTAGGTATGCTATAACTGTTGGGGTAAGACTTTCCGATTTTGTTATTGACCAAATAAGCGACAAGCCGACCTATACTTACTTTCATCATTACAGGACGGTTAATACTTTGATAGACCAGATAACTTTAAGGGGACAGATAGAGATTCAGAACATGGGGTATAATGCTATGGCAGTACCCGCCTCCCAGACGGTTAATGACTTGGAGGACAGATACTCGGGCATTTTTCAGCATAAGACCGCTGCTGTAAAAGCGGGTCTGGGATGGATAGGGAAAAGCGGCTTGTTTATCAGCGAAAAATTCGGTCCTAGAGTAAGGCTGGGGACAATACTTACAGATATGGAGCTGCCCTTTACGGCGCATACTGTCCACGAGGGCTGCGGCAACTGCAGAATTTGCGTCGACAGCTGCCCGGCAATGGCCTTGACGGGGAATAGCTGGACTGAAGGCTGCGACAGGAGTCATATTGTTGATGCGCAAGCGTGCAGCGATTATATGAATCAGAACTTTAAACACATAGGCAGGGGCTCTGTGTGCGGTATTTGCATCAGGGTATGTCCTAAAGGATTTTTGCGATGAAAATACTTGATTTTCACAAAGACAGGAGATAGCGGAAATGAAGAAAGTGCTTCTTGTTAATGATAGCAAATTCGAAAATTTGATACTAAAAGACATGCTGGACAGTATAGGATATATTGCCGCTACAGCTGACGAATATGATGCCATTGACAAGGTTTTAGCCATGCGTCCCGATTATATTATTATAAACCGTGTGATGAAAGAAACACATGGTGACGAACTTGCTTCAAAAATAAAAGCCCGTTTTCCGGAGATAAGGTGTATTTTGTCATCCTGCGACTTGATAAATATTGATGATTATAGCAATACCGGCATTGATGCTGTAATAAGGACACCTATAGACCAATACAGGCTTAAAGCTGTATTGAAAAATATGGAATATGCAAAACGCGACAAAAGAAAATAATGTCTGATTATTCTTTTTGGGCTGTGAGAATAATAATTGCAGGGTGATAATGATGAGATACATCTTTTTTTATTTTTCATTGTTCGGGGTATGGGTTAGTCTGATTATATGTCTTTATTTTAAACCCTTGGATTTTAGAAGCGGCATTGTAGGCATTATGACAGTTGCATATTCGATGGTTTACGAAACGGTTTTAGGCGGTTATTTTAGGCTTTATTATTATCTTAATCCTCAAGACTCATTAATTTATATTGTGTTGTCGGCAATTTTATTATATCCTGCCTTGAATATCATCTATACAATGTTTTTGCCTAAAAAGAAAAAGGCTGTACTGGGATACTCAGTCGCATGGATTGCGGCTATGCTAATCTTTGAGTATTTTAGTGTCAAACTTCAAACAATAGTCTTTACCGGATGGAAACCGGTGCCGTGGTCTTTAGTTACTTATATTGTCACTTACCTGTGGATTTATCTGATATACCAGTATTTGAGCAAAAAAAGGCCGGTTCCGGGACTTTCTTAAATCTTTGCAGCTATTGCTTTTTATTCTTGCTTATTTTTTCTTTCAGCCAATATATCCGGGCAAAGTTTTTTATAATGTCGAACCTTGTGTTGTATAAAATCTGGCGAATACCCGGAAAGCCTATTGAAGCCAATATAAAATCATAGGCATCGTTGCTGGCGCTATTAAAGGCTTTTCTCATCTGATAAAGCTGATAATTGTGTTTTGTCACCCGCTTAAGTAGTTTTTCGTAATCCTCTCCATTTGCAATTGAGCGGGCGGCCATTACGCCCATTTCTATGGAATTCAGTTGGCCGAAACCTAAAAAAGGGTCTATTGCACCTCCGGCATTTCCGGCAAAATATATGTTGTCAACTTTGTGGGGATAGGTAAATCCCGTATCATGTGCCTGCTTAAATTCGTCTAAAATGGTGTAGTTTATGTTTTCATAATCCAAAAAAACCTTCCAATAGTGATCAGCTTCTTTTTCATTTACATCGCTTACCACCAATACAAGTGAAGCTTTTTTATCGTTAAAGGGTGTAAGGTAGGCATAGCCGTTTTTGCAATAGTCCTTGTTAATCCACATTACAAGATTGGTTGGGTCAAAATCTCCCAATAAAACTGCACCTCTTATATATGTCCTGATTGTGGGAAACCAGCATCCCAATTGATTGCTGAACACAGTATTTCCATTTGCGACAACAACATAGTCAAATTCCTTTGCCAACGGGTCAATATCCCCATAAGTGTTGAAGTTTATTTTGGATGTTTTAAGCTGGGAAAAAAGCTGCATGGGAAGCGAATCTTCATCTCTTCCTCTTTTTATGAAAAAACCGAAATTTCCCTTGATTACTGTTTTTCTGTGGGGAGAATAATGTGTAAGGGTATTGACGGTATTAACGGGGGTTATGCTAATATTAAAATTTTTCTTGATGTATTTTATTGCATCTTTTATAGGCCTGTGCTGAATTTCCAGAAGAGCTGCAACATGGCTGAATTGATCGCCGATATAGCCGTTTCTGTGAAATATTACCGGACTTATGCCATGTCTTTCCAACTCGCAAGCACATGAAAGACCTGCCAATCCTCCTCCAATTATTGCGACTTTCACATCAAATACCTCCGAATCTTTTTAAGAATGTTAGCCACGCAGCTACCAGTGAACCGTTCACAAATGACAGTATGATATACATCCAGAGGTTCATGGGGCCTTGTCCTCCTTTTTATTCAGTACTACTATCGAAAACCAGCTTAATACAATCATTACACATATATTGATAACAATACTGTTGGTAAAGTGCCAGTTGGTATAAACAAGGTTGCCGGTTAAGATAAGTAAAGCTTCCTGAAAATAAAAGAGTGCTGAAAATACAAATATGTTTATAATTCTGAGCCATCTTTTTTGAGGATGAAGCTGGGCAAAGAGAGTTCCTACAGTGAATACAGGCCCTACGGTAAAGAAAAGGGAGGAACCCATTATGTCAATTACAGGTTCATTAATTTGATACAATCCATAGTTAATAGCATGCGTGTCTGTTATAAGCTGCAGGGCGAAAGCCAGAGCTCCGCTCCACATGTTTTTTTTTTAATTGCCGAAAATCAATAAAAGCAAAAAATATTATCCAACTGGCTACAAATAGTATAATCCACTCCATAACAAGATTATCTCCCCATGGACGATATAGTTGAAGTCAATGTGCTATACTCTGGGTTTTAAAGGGAACAATTTGGAAATAATCCCCTCTGACGATTGGAGTCTGTCTATTTTTTGCTGAAGATTTACTATAGCTCTCATTTCATCGTCCCTAAGCTGGGTAAAAACCTGTCTTGCTTCAGGATTTTTGACATAAATAAGGCTTTGATTATAGAACATTTCATTCGAAATTCTATCATGCAGCAAATCCTGCAAAATATCAATTTGTTCCAAAACAATCACCATACTTTCTTTATGGTATTCAAAAAATGAGCATAAGAACTTGGCAAGTAAATTAATCAAGTTTTATCAATAGATAGCAAAATCATCTTGTCGTTTATCATTTTTATATGGTCCCGGGAAGTTTGGGAAAAGTCCCTGAGAATTTTTTTCAATTCCTTATCTTTTGCCTCTTTGCAATAGTTTTCATATTTTTTCAATAGGAGTTCTTCTCTGTTTATTGCCTCGGTGAAAGCTATATTTAAAATATATTGTTGTGACAACCTTTCCATAAATCCTCCCAAAGAGCAAAAATAAATTAATCAATAAATATTTTTGACTTTTTTTGCAGATATTATTCTTGTAAATTAATAAGGAAGCAATGTTAAAGTAATACTAATTATGAAGGTACAGTAATTTTTGTTAATTAACATAAGTGAAGCAGCAAGGTGGGATATTATGAAAGTGGCCATAATTGGTGCCGGATTGGCGGGATTGGCTTGTGCTTTTGAATTGGAAAGGAATGAGATATCTCCGGTTATTTTTGAGAAAAAATCTTATATAGGCGAAAACTATATGTATTCCAGTACAACTTTAAGATTGTTTGACAGAAGCTACACAAATCCTGTAAAATATTTCAATAAAAAATACAATTTGAATCTTGTACCCTTTTGTCCGCTAAAGGAAATAGTAATGAAGGGACCTTCAAAACAAGGTGCTGTAAGCGGAAGATTGGGATATGTGTTTATGAGAGGCGACGAAAAAAACTCTCTGGAAAATCAGATTGCAAGACATGTAAATGCACCCATACATTTTGACACCTATATAAATGTTGACGATATAAAAAAAGATTTTGACCATGTCATTGTAGCCACGGGTGATGAAACCGTTGCAAATCACCTTGGGGTGTGGCACACAACTACAACTGTTCATACAAGAGTTGCACTGGTATTGGGGGATTTTAAAGTAGGTTCTGCAAAAATGTGGGTTAACCGGGAGTATTCCAAAGCCTGCTATGGTTTTTTGTCCCCCCATAGTAAAAGAGACGGAAGATTGTTGCTGTCTGTAAACGATATTTCTACCCATGAGTTTGACCACTACTGGAATAATTTTGCAAGATTAGAAGAAGTAAAATATAAAATAACTGAGACAAGGGATATTGTAACCAGACTTGGGTATGTATCTTCTGTAAAAGTAGAAAACATTTATTTGACTGGCAGTGCAGCAGGGCTTATTGATGATTTTTTGGGTTTTGGGGCAATTAACGCTATTGAAAGCGGAATTCTTGCAGCCCAAGCGATTATAAAAGACAAGGATTACAGTGAGTTGATAAGACCTATAAAAGAACATACGGCTAAGATTCATGAATTTAGAAAGATGGTAAATGAATTTAGCAATGAGGACTATGACCGGTTGATAAAAATTTTGACCATGCCTCTCGTAAAACGAATTATTTACAACAACCCGGCGGCAAAGGCGCAGAATATCTCATCTGTAGCTAGAAGATGCAATAATTTGAAACATAAAAGACAGCGGCGGCTTTTTAGAAGTTAGTGGGGGCAAAATAGGCAATAACTAATACTTGATTTTTTGCATTATATGTTTTAGTCTATATATGTTTAGAGTTGTTTCACAATATTGAATTTAATAAAAGGCAGTGCAAATTGCCGGCGGGAAATTCATATAATGGAATAACATAAAAGATGTATAAGTGAGGTTATTATATATGAAGGTCAGTATAGAAAGAGTAAGGGGCAATATTTTTACCAATGTAAGACTGCAGTTGGATATATTTGGAATTATTTATGCTGTGCTTTTTGCATGCTCTGTTGTATTTAAAGGGGTATTTCTCCAATTTCAAAATCAGATTAATTTTAAGCCTCTTTTTTCAACGACAAATATCTTCATGGGTGTTGCTTCAATATCTTTTGTCTTGGTATTGGTTGCTTTGTTGAGTATTTTTCATACCAAGAGAAAATTGTTGTTTTTTATATCCAACATTCTGATATCGATTTTGTTTCTTTCAGATGCTTTGTATTTGCGCTATTACAACACAATTATAACAATACCGGTAATTTATAATGCGCGCTATTTGGGACCGGTAAAAGAAAGTATCATGAGTCTTTTTAGACGTAGCGACATACTTTACTTTTTGGATATTCCTGTTTTTGCGGTAATGTCGTTTGTACTTTCCAAAAGGACTGGGCAAAACAAGCTTCCGTTGCTTAAGAGATGCATAGTGGTGGCGGTACTGTTGGTGGTGTCTTTCGGTTCTTTTAAAATGGCTTACAGCAAAAATGACATGTCCGAGTACGACAACAATTATATTGTAAAGAACTTTGGCATAGGTTATTTTCACTATTATGATGTAAAAAAATATTTAAAGGAAAACTACCTTAGGGATAAAAAGCTTAAAACCGATGAGAAAAATGAGCTGATATCCTTTTTCGAAGAGAAAAACGGGGAGGATGGCGAACTTACCGATAGATTTTACGGCATAGCAAAAGGTAAAAACCTTATAGTTGTTCAGATGGAGGCGCTTCAGCATTTTCTTATCGACAGAAAAATCAACGGTGAAGAAATAACGCCAAATTTAAACAAGCTTGTGAAGGAAGGCTTGTATTTTGACAATATCTATGTTCAGGTGGCAGGGGGCAATACGTCGGATGCAGAATTTATGACCAATACTTCATTGTACCCTGCAAAAGAAGGGGCTGCATATTTTAGGTTTGCAACCAATGAGTATAATACAATTGCTAAAGAGTTGAAGAAAGAAGGTTATAACTCGTACGCCTTGCATGCTTATGGTCCCGCATTCTGGAACAGGACCGAAATGTACAAGGCTATAGGTTTTGATACTTTTATAAGCTCCAACGACTATGTTATGGACGAATATATTGGCTGGGGAGGCTGGGCATTAAGTGACGATTCGTTCTACAGACAGTCCATGGATATAATTGATGTTACAAAGCCGTTTTATTCGTTTTTCATAACCCTTTCCGGACATCACCCTTATTCCTATTTTGAAGACAAACAGACCTTTGATGTCGGAAAATATGACAGGACTTATCTGGGGAACTATATTAAGGCTCAAAATTATGCCGATGCTGCCGTAGGGCGTTTTATAGAAAGACTTAAGGAAATGGGGCTATATGAAAACAGTCTTATTGTTATTTACGGTGACCATACGGGGCTTCCGAAGACCCAGGCTAAAGAACTTTTGGAATTCCTCGAACTGTCCGACAGCAAAGTTGATTGGATAAAGCTTCAAAAGATACCTTTGCTGGTACTCTGTCCGGGAGTGGAAGGAGAAACCGTTACTACAACCGGAGGGCAGATAGATATATTCGCCATGATAGCCAATATGATGGGGTTTGATAACTATTATGCTATGGGCAAAGACTTGTTGAATACCAAAAAGGGTTATGCCGTATTAAGAAACGGTTCGGTGCTGACGGACGACTATTACTACTGCAGCGAGGATGACACTGTTTATGACATAAAGAGCGGTGAGGTTCTCGACAAGAAGGATTATGAGGATGAAATAGTAAAATATCAAAAGGAACTTCGAATATCCGACATAATTCTTGAAAAGGATGCATTGCGTAAACTTAAATAAAGGACTAAAATATAGAAAAATATAAAAAAGTGCAATCAAGGTGTAATTTGTATTTGAATTGTGTCGTATATGTCTATATAATTAAAGTATATTATTATGAGTAAACATATAAAAGCTCAGTGCACAAATGACGAAGGAGAGTAATTCAAAATGACATCTTTCTTTAAATCAAGAATTGTAAAAATTGCTCCGGCAATAGCATTGTCTCTTTCTTTATTGCTTACAGGATGCAACAGTCCAAAGCTAAATGGCGACTCAAAGTCTCCGGTTCCAAATACCACGGGACAAGATGCAGGACTGACGGATAATACTTCTGCGGCTCCGACGCCAACACCGACGCTCATACCTACGCCCACAATTGACGTTCAGAGCGTCAAGCCCAATGAAGCCGGCAAAATAATGGTTGTTATGTTCCACAATTTTGTGGAGTCTTTTACCCCTACAAGCTATGATAAGGGAGAGTATACTACTACTTTCAGTGAGTTTGAAAAGCTGCTTCAAAGCTTGTATGATGACGGTTATAGGCTTATTAGCATGAGTGATTATTTGAATAACAATATTTCAGTGCCTGCAGGATGCATTCCCATGATTTTTACATTTGATGACGGGACAGCCGGACAGTTTAATTTGGTTGAAGAAAACGGAACTCTTAAAGCGAACAAGAAGTCTGCGGTAGGCATTATGGAAGAGTTTTGTGAGAAGCATCCCGACTTCGGACTTAAAGGTACTTTCTATGTAAACCTTGGCAACAGCACTTTTCAGGGTGAAGGTACCCTTCAGGAGAGGCTCAAATATTTGATTGACAAAGGATTTGAAATTGGCAACCATACTTATACCCATATAAATTTGAAAGATACCACAAGTGCCGAAAAAATACAGGAAGGGATTGGGAAAAACCAAAAGACCATTGCTGAGCTCATACCCGGATATAAAATGGTTACTTTTTCTCTTCCGTACGGACTTCTTCCATCCAAAGACCTTCAGAATTATGTTATAAAAGGCAGTTATGACGGAGTGGAATATGAGCACGCGGCAATTATGGAGGTAGGCTGGGACCCGGCCCAATCTCCGGTATCGAAGGATTTTAATCCCCTCTCAACCCACAGGGTTAGAGCTTCGGGAATTAATCCTGTAGAAGGTGATTTGGCATGGTGGATTAAGAATTTATCCAGAGAAGAGCAATATGTTAGTGACGGAAATCCCGATACCGTTACAGTCCCTGCAAAAAATGAAGACAAAGTTGATAAGGATAAGCTAAAAGGTAAGGAGCTCATAGTCTATTAAGCTTTAAAACACAATTTGAATAAATATAGAGCAAAAGGGACTTGGCGGTCCCTTTTGTATTATTTGGCCTCTTGGAGTGAAATGAAAGAGGCAAAAGCGAAGGGACTCGATGTCCCGAGCTTTTATTTGGCCTCTTGGAATGAAATGAAAGAGGCAAAAGCGAAGGGACTCGATGTCCCGAGCTTTTATTTGGCCTCTTGGAATGAAATGAAAGAGGCAAAAGCGAAGGGACTCGATGTCCCGAGCTTTTATTATTTGCTTTTTTGCTTTTTTGCTTTGATACATTACTTATTTTATGGTTTGCATTAAAAGTGATACTGTATTATAATTAAAGTGTATAATATTAGATATGTAACATAGAATTTCCCAAGACAAGTTAGCCCTAAAAAATTTAATAGTTTTATAAAGAATTAATTTTTTAGATATAATTTTTTTATTTGCAGCAATAGCTGCCTTATTTAGTACTATTATTATTTAATAGGGAGTGTTTCAAATGGAGAAGGTTCAATCCAATGTTAATTCCAGAAACGAAGGAAGCAAAAAAGAAGGTAGGAAAGTTCAGACGGATGCCGACGTAAAGAGAAAGGCTGTAAAGCTTGTTATTTCTCATCTGAAGAAAAAGATAGCCAAGGAGTATTCAGGTTCTGGACTAGTCCGTGAATGGGTTGAAGAGATGGAAAAACTGTTGGAAAAGGACGAGTTTGAGTTGTCGGAGTATGTGCGGATGAGGAGAGAACTGAACGATATTATAGAGAGAACCATGGATGAAGAAATGAGATTTAAGCTAAGGGACTCATGGTATAGTTTCGGTAGGGCTCTTGATAAAAAAGTAAAGAAATATTAAAATAGTCCGGTTTTGCCGGGCTATTTTGCTTTTGCTGATTTTTTTTCGGGCAAAATATTGAAATAAAATCTTTCCGCCTCATGTGGAAATATTATGCAGCATAAGGGAAATGGTATATCATATTAATCAAGAAAACAATTCGAATGAGGTGGGACTAATGTTTATGCTGCTTAAAAAGAAGTTTGACGAATCATATAATAACAGGCAGATTGGTAGGATAAGAAAGGATTTAATTGCCAACTTGAGAAAGATGGGAGTAGAGGTTTCAAACATTCAAATAGATTTGGACGAAAATAATGTGTCATTGAGGCTTTCCATTCCGGAAAAAAGATATAGTTCCATCCCGAGTGAATGATATTTGGCTTTATGGATGTTCAAAGATTATATAAAAAACAAGGAGCTACGGCAAAAAAATCCGCTTGGTTTTGCCGCAGCCCTGTCATAAAAAATAACCGTTTTTACAATTCTGACAGAAACTTAAGACCGTTTTCAATCGATGCCATGACACTTTCCTTTGCCGGGCCTCCGGGAAGATTTCTGCCGGAGACACACTTCGACAGGCTTATTTCTTCGTACACATCTTCGCTTATAAGCTCTGAAAAGTTTTTAAACTCGCTTATGTCAAGTTCGTCAATGGCCTTGTTGTTTTCGATACAGTAAAGAACCATTTTGCCGATGATTTCATGGGCGTTCCTAAACGGGATACCTTTTTTAACAAGGTAATCCGCTATATCTGTGGCATTTGTAAACCCGCCCTGGGCAGCGCGGAACATATTTTCCTTCTTTACCTTCATGGTTTCAATCATCTTTGTAAACACCGGAAGACACATTTTCACGGTGTCCACAGCATCAAAAATGGCCTCTTTGTCTTCCTGCATATCCTTGTTGTAAGCTAAAGGAAGCGATTTCATAACTGACAGGAGCGCTATAAGGTCGCCGTAAACCCTTCCGGTTTTGCCCCTGACCAGCTCTGCCACATCGGGATTTTTCTTCTGAGGCATTATACTGCTTCCGGTACTGTATGCATCATCCAGTTCAATAAATCCAAACTCATGGGATGCCCATAAAATTATTTCTTCGCTGAACCGGCTAAGATGCATCATCAGTATTGAAAGACAGGCTGAAAGCTCAATAACAAAATCCCTGTCGCTAACAGCGTCAAGGCTGTTTTCGGTAATAGAGTCAAACCCAAGTTCTTTTGCCACCATATACCTGTCAAGGGGATAGGTTGTGGAGGCCAAAGCTCCGGAACCCAAGGGCATTATATTGATTCTCTTGTAGCAATCGTTAAGCCTTTCAATGTCCCGTCTAAACATTTGAAAGTATGCCATCATGTGATGGGCAAAAGTTATGGGTTGTGCCCGCTGGAGGTGGGTATACCCCGGAAGTATGGTGTCAATATTGTTTTTTGCTATTTCTATAAGCGTCCTTTCCAGCTCAACCAATAATTTTTTGATTTCAACAACCTCATCCCTTAAGTACATCCTGATATCGAGAGCTACTTGGTCATTGCGGCTTCTTCCTGTGTGAAGCCTTTTTCCCACATCACCGATTCTGGATATGAGGATTTTTTCAACATTCATATGAATGTCTTCGGCATCAATTTCGAACTGGACTTTTCCTTCTTCAATGTCTTTTAGTATCTCCCTTAGCGTATTTTGAATAAGAAGGGAGTCCTCTTCGGATATAATTTTACATTTCCCAAGCATTTTAGCATGGGCAATGCTTCCTAATATATCTTGTTTATACATACGACAGTCAAATCTTATGGATGAATTGAAATCATCCACCGACTTGTCGGTACTTTTTTCAAATCTACCGCCCCAAAGCTTCATTTTATCACCTTATTTATCTTTATTCTTTTGCTTCATAAGTGCGTTAACCTTCAATGGCAGACCAAAGAGATTTATAAATCCTTCGGCATCCTTTTGATTATATACATTGTCTTCTCCGAAGGTGGAGAGTTCTTCACTGTAAAGTGAATAGTCGGACTTGGCTCCTGCGCTCATTATATTTCCTTTGTAAAGTTTCAATCTTACTGTACCTGTAACAGTTTGCTGAGTAACGTCAACAAAGGCAGAAATAGCTTCACGCAGAGGAGTATACCATTGTCCGTAGTAAACAAGTTCTGCAAATCTTTGAGATACAATATCTTTGTAGTGGAGAGTGTCGCGGTCAAGACACAAAAGCTCAAGCTCTCTGTGAGCGGCATAAAGGATAGAGCCACCCGGAGTCTCATAAACGCCTCTGGATTTCATTCCAACCAGACGGTTTTCTACCATGTCAACAATTCCGATACCGTTTTCGCCGCCGATTTTGTTGAGAACCTCAATGAGCTCCACAGGACCGTATTCCACACCGTTAACCTTCTTCGGTATACCCTTTTCAAAATATATTTCAACATATGTAGGTTTGTCCGGAGCTTTTTCCGGAGGAACCATGAGCTTTAGTATTTTATCATACTGAGGTTCATTCCACGGGTCTTCAAGATCCGAACCTTCGTGACTTAAATGCCAGAGATTTCTGTCCATGCTGTAGTTGTCCTTTTTTGAAACAGGAATAGGAATATTTCTTGCCTCAGCATATTCTATTGCATCTTCTCTTGATTTGATATCCCATATTCTCCAAGGAGCAATGATTTTAAGATGGGGAGCGAGAGCTTTTACAGTAAGTTCAAAACGAACCTGGTCATTTCCTTTTCCCGTTGCTCCGTGAGCGATGGCTGTAGCACCTTCTTTTTCGGCGATCTCAACCATTCTTTTTGCGATGATGGGTCTTGCAAAGGATGTACCTAAAAGATATTTTCCTTCATATATAGCTCCAGCCTTTAATGTGGGGAAAATAAAATCTGTCACGAATGCTTCTTTTAAGTCTTCAATATATATTTTGCTTGCCCCGGTTTTTATAGCTTTTTCATTTAAGGGTTCAAGCTCTTCGCCCTGTCCTACGTCAGCTGCCATTGCAATTACTTCAAAATCATAATTTTCTTTAAGCCAGGGAATGATTATAGAAGTATCCAGACCACCGGAATAGGCGAGGATTACTTTTTCTTTTTGACTCATACAAATACCTCCTTAAATATGTTAGAATATATTATTAGTGAGTTAAATATGCTTAAACTTTGAAACTTCAAAACAGTGTTTAAAAACAGCATGTGCAAAGTTAAAGCTTTCAATATAATGAGATATATTATACAATAAAATGCATAAATATGCAATGAAGTATATAATTATTCATGAATATTTTCAGAGAGGATAAAAGCGATGATTATAATGGGAATTGATCCCGGGTTTGCAATTACCGGTTATGGTATAGTAAAATATGAAGGAAACCGATTTACTTCTGTAGATTATGGCGCAATTACAACCGAAAGCTCAATGGAGCTTCCCAAGAGGCTTTTAATTCTATACAACGGTTTGATGGAGATTATTGAAAAGTACAAGCCTGAGGCAATATCTATAGAAGAGCTTTTTTTCAATAAAAATATAAAAACAGCCCTTGCTGTAGGACACGGAAGAGGTGTGGCGGTTTTGGCAGCAGCCCAGTCCGGGATTGATGTTTTTGAATATACGCCCATTCAGGTGAAACAGTCAATAGTAGGATACGGACGGGCGGAGAAGGCACAGGTTCAGCAGATGGTTAAGGCAATACTAAATCTTCCTGCCATACCGAAGCCGGATGACGTGGCGGATGCGCTGGCCGTGGCGGTATGCCATGCCCATTCCTTTAGAATGAAGAGCTACGGGTTATGATACAAAGCTTGAAAAATTTAAATTAACCGGAGGAGACAAAATTGTTTGCATATATTAAAGGAAGGCTTGAATACAAGAATAATGATTTTTTGATAGTTGAATCCAACGGAGTGGGATACAGAATTTTTACATCCCTGTCCACCGTTTCAAGTATTGGCGAGGTGGGGCAGGAAGTAAAGGTCTATACATACCTTTATGTCCGGGAAGATATTATTAGCCTGTATGGGTTTTTGACCCAGGAGGAGCTTAATGTATTTGAACTTTTAATCAGTGTTTCCGGTGTGGGGCCAAAAGCTGCAATAGCCGTTTTGTCCGCAATATCGCCTTCAAGGTTTAGCCTTGCAGTTATAACCGACGATGTAAATACTTTGACAAAAGCGCAGGGTGTAGGGAAGAAAATTGCCCAGAGGATAATACTTGAACTTAGGGACAAGATAAACAAGGAACAACTTACATTAAATACAGGAATTGAGGATGAGAGCAAAGCTTTAGACACAGACGGCTCAAAAATATCGGAGGCAGTAAGCGCCCTTATGGTCTTGGGATATTCTCCGGCTGAAGCAAATAAAGCGGTATCTGCAGTTTACAAGGAGGATATGGATATCGAAACCATAGTTAAAAATGCCCTTAAAGGACTGGCAAGACCTTAAGTGAGCATTGGTTTCGCTTGAAAAAACTATTTAATACGGATTTGGAGGTTGTAAACGATGGAGGACAGGCTTGTCGGTTGCAAACTGAATGAAGAAGATTTCGATGAGGCGAGCTTAAGGCCAAGAAGGTTTGGAGAATATATCGGGCAGGCGAAGGTTAAAGAGAACCTTATGATTTTCATTGAGGCGGCAAAGAAGAGAAATGAGGCATTGGATCATGTACTTCTTTATGGACCTCCCGGACTGGGCAAGACGACTCTTGCCGGCATAATAGCATCGGAATTGGGTGTCAATTTACGCATAACTTCCGGTCCGGCTATAGAAAAGCCGGGGGATTTGGCTGCGATACTCACCAATCTTGGTAATTTTGATGTCCTGTTTATAGATGAAATCCACAGGCTAAACAGGAGTGTTGAGGAAGTATTGTATCCGGCCATGGAGGACTATGCTTTGGATATAATTATCGGAAAAGGCCCCAGTGCCCGGTCGATAAGGCTTGACCTTCCGAAATTCACACTTATAGGTGCCACCACCAGGGCGGGACTCTTGACATCTCCTCTTCGGGATAGATTTGGGGTAATAAATAAGCTTGAAATGTATACTGCGGAAGAGCTTATGCAGATTGTCAAGCGGTCTGCGAGGATTTTAAATGTCGGCATTGAAGATGAGGCCGCTGAAGAGATAGCCCGTAGGGCCAGGGGCACACCGCGAATTGCCAACAGGATATTAAAAAGGATCCGGGACTTTGCACAGGTCAAGTCCGACGGATTTATAACAAAAGAGATTGCAAAGACAGGTCTTGAGGCTTTGGAGGTTGACGAAATAGGCCTTGATGCCGTGGACAGAAATCTTCTTATGAGTATTATCGACAAATTTGCAGGAGGACCGGTGGGACTTGATACATTGGCGGCTACAATAGGGGAGGAGCCGGGTACGATAGAGGATGTATATGAGCCTTATCTTTTGCAGCTTGGGTTTATAAACAAGACCCCGAGGGGAAGAATGGCAACAAAGCTTGCTTATGAGCACTTCGGGCTCAGATACGAGTAAGGCTTTATAAAATTGGAATGTATTATCAATGGAGGATGAGATGAGACTGTTACTGCATATATGCTGCGGGCCGTGCGCCGTATATCCTGTAAGTGTTCTTGAGGAAGAGGGCGTTGATTTTGAGGGGCTTTTTTACAATCCCAATATCCACCCGTATGACGAGTTTGTCAGAAGAAAGGAAAATGTAGGGGAATTTGCAAAAATTAAGAATTTTTCTGTGAAGTATATGGATGATTTTTCTCAGGATATATGGGAGAAGCTTGGCGAGGACAATGAAAATCGGTGCAATATGTGTTATACGGTAAGAATAGATAAAGTTGCCCAATTTGCAAAAGAAAACGGCTTTGATGCTTTTACCACTACTTTGCTGGTAAGTCCGTATCAAAAACACGAGCTTATTGTTGAACTGTCGGAAAAAGCGGCCCAAAAATACGGCCTTACGTTTTATTACAAAGATTTCAGGCCGGGTTTCAGGCAAGGACAGCAATGGGCTAAGGAATTGGGACTTTACAGACAGAAGTATTGTGGATGTATAATATCTTATAGGGAGTCTGAGAAATTAAAAAACGAAAGAAAAAAGAGCAAATAACAAAAGTTTTGATATAAAAATTGGGTATTTCATGCATAATTATTGATTTTTTTTCAATATTGTGCTAATGTATAATTGGAGAGAAAGTTTTAGGAATAATAAGTCAATTCTATTATGGGGTTAAGGGAGTCAATGGTGTATGTTGTTACCGTTTTTGAGAAATAATTATCTAAGTATTGATGTAGGTTTTAGGAATATCAAAGTTGTTGAAGTGGCTGTAAATAGGAATAACGAAGTTTATATCAACAATTTTGGAATAGCTCCTACTCCGTTAAATTGTATTAAAAACGGCGTTATTAAAAATGTTGATGCGGTATCCAGCGAGATTAGCAGGATAATTCGGGAAAACAAGATGAAGGTGAAAAAGTCCAAAATTGTCATGTCCGGTACCAGTATAATCTCCAGAGTGTTTATGATTGAAAAGGTACCCGGAAAGGATATTGAGGAGCTCGTTTATAATGAGATAGTATCCAATATGCCTATTAATCCCGAAGAGCATAAGATTGACTACAAGATTTTACAAGAGTTGAAAGAGGATAATGTTGAAAAGGTAAAGGTTTTTGTAACTGCCGTGAGAAAAAGTATAATAAACAGTTATATTGATGTTCTTTTTGAACTTGGCTTAAAACCTGTTTCTGTTGATATACCTGCAAACAGCACTGCAAAATTTTTCAACAGGGACATAAAGGTTAGTATTGACAATGTTAAGTTTGTAAACCCCAATAAAAGTCAGCTGAACAAAGATGCTTTTGCCGTTATAGACTTTGGTTCCGAAACTACGATTATAAATATTTTAAGGAACAAGATACTCGAATTTAACAAAGTAATACTAAGCGGAAGCACCAATTTGGACGATGCAATAGCGAAAAATATGCGCAAGTCCATAATTGAAGCTGAGAGACTTAAGAAATTATACGGTATTTCGGTTCCTCCTCATCATACCACCAATGAGGAGCACATGAAAGTTTATAGAACATTGAAAGAAGTAGTCGATAAGCTGTTAAACCAGATTTATATGTGTCTTACTTTCTACGAAGCACGCTGCTACGGCGTAAAAGTCGGAAAGATATTCATAATTGGCGGAGGTTCACTCTTGAAGGGCTTGGCCGATTACATGGAGCAGGTGTTGCAGATACCTGTGTATCCTGTGGGACTTTTGGATATAGACGGTATTGATATAAACAAGAATTTAAACAGTGATAAGTTGAATTTCTTGGTAAATGCAGTAGGAATAACACTGTGATTGGGTTTTAATTTAAAACTCTGTTCGATATTTTAGGAAGCCTTATTCTGGCTTCCTTTTAATATTGTTTTTCATAAACATATAATCAATTTTTGTATTACAATTTAATTACAAATCCTCTTAAATGCCTTTCTGCGACAGGAATTATCATAAGCGTGTCGAATATTATAAAATATATCTGTCGTTTTTTCTGGACTTACAAATATTGGACAAATTGATAAGAGAGCATAAAACTTGTTACTAATGATAAATAATTTTACGAGGTGTTTTTATGAAAAGAGTTCTATTTATTCTGTTTGTTACTATGTCTCTTATATTTAATTCCTTTGGTATGTATGCAGAAGCATTAAAGCTAAATTATGACGGAAAAGTGCAGGAGTATACGGGAAATATCTACACGTTGAAAGTTGACGGCGAAATTATAAACTCCGATATGCCCCCTATTATTATTAACGGACGTTCCTTAGTCCCTGTCAGAGCTATTTTTGAAAAGCTCGGTGCAAAGGTTGGATGGGATGCGGAAAGCAAAAAAGTGACCGTGTCTTATGACGGTAATAAAATAGAGCTTAAAATTAATGATGTGAATGCTTTGGTAAACGGCACCAAAGTTGAGATGGAGGTCCCGGCGAAAATCATCAATGACAGGACTATGGTACCTTTGCGTTTTGTCGGGGAGCAGCTGGGCATGGAAGTCGGCTGGTATCCGGAAAAAGGCGAAATTACCTTGGACGGCAAGAAGAGTGCTGTTGCCAGCATAAATGATATCAATTACAAGACGGATGGCGGTTTGGAGCAGGTAAAGATAGAGCTGGATGCTTGCCGGGAATACAAAATAATGAGAGCTGCAAATCCTGACAGGATTGTTGTGGATTTTCCCAACACAAAGCTTTCAAATGCCAAATCAAATATTAGTGTTGGCAGTGAACTAATAAGTTCGATACGCTGCGGAAATCCCGATGCAAACACTTCAAGAGTGGTGCTTGATGTAGTCGGTCAGCCCCAGTACATAGTAAAAGAAGAAGGAAACAGTGTTGTATTGAATCTTCAGAAAGAGAGCAAAGCTAAAACACCCGGGAGTGTTGAGAGCAGTAACAAACTTGATGTTCAACATATTAGCAAAACCGACCATGACGAAATACATATAAAATGCGGAACTGCTTCGGAATACAGTTCCTTTATCCTTCCCGACCCCGAAAGGATTGTGGTCGATATATCCGGAGCATATATTGAGGGCGAGATAAAGAATATTGAAGTAAAAAGCAATCTGGTAAAATCTATAAGAAGCGCAAACCAGAAGGACAATGTTGCCAGAGTGGTGGTAGACCTTCAGCAGAAATTAAATTATAGGGTTATAAAATCGGGAGAGTATCTTATAGTATATATATCCAGAGCGCCTATTCCGGAAAACCCTGCTGTTTCTTTGCCTAGCCGTGGAGGTGGCGGCAAAGATGCGGAAGCGAGAGATAATAACCTTTATGTTGCCTATGAACCTGACGGTGAAAAAGACAAAGTTGTTTTGAGTCTCAACAGTTACGAAAATTATAATATTGTCAAGAACATTGAGAAAAACAGGATTATTATTGACATACCCAATGCCATAGGTCCTTCTGAAGAGAAAACCATTGGCGTTGACAGTGATATGATTGAAGACATCAAATATATCGGCTTTGACAAGACGCATGCACAGGTGGAGATTGTACTTAAAAGAAAGGTTCAATACGAGGTGACTGAAAAGGAAGGTAAATTGGAACTGGCTCTTTCCAAGGTTTCGGGAGATTCTCCATCGATATCTCCCACACCGACTATGACGCCGACTGCAACACCGACGCCGTCGCCAAGTCCGACGCCAACACCGGTTCCAACGCCGAAAAAAGTTTCGATCTATGATGATGGTCTTCTTTCGATGGCTTATGCATCTGATTCGACTTACAGCAAAGTCACCATCGGTATAAAGGACTATGACAGTTATGATATTAAGCGTATTTCGGAACCGGACCGTATTGTGATTGACATAGTGGGAGCACATCTTGGGAAGAAAGCAAATGCCGTTGAGGTAAAAAAGGGCTTTATAAATGCGATAAGGTATTCACAATACGAAGTGAATGTTGTAAGAATTGTGATTGACTTAAGAGGCAATCCGCAGCACCATGTGGGAGAATCAGAAGACAAGCTGGAAATATACCTTATGGAGCCGACTTTTTCAAATATACAATACATCAACACTATGGACAGGATACACTTTGTCCTGGAGGGAGCAAAGCTTACGGAAGGCGGAGCTGACCTCAAGAAGCTTTATACCGAGAAGTATGACCTTGACGGAAAAAGATATACAATAACATTTCCGTCAAATCTTGCCGATATAGGCAGCGGCATAATGCAGATAAACGATGGAATAATTGATTATATTGAGATTACGCAAAATCCCAATACCAATGAAACAACTATGGAATTTAACACCAAAGACAGCTATAGCTATTTGATAATTACCCGGAAAGATGTGAACAATACAACCATTACACTGTTAAAGAAGGCTTCCAAGGCAGACAGGCTTGTAGTCATCGACGCCGGACACGGGGGTGCGGAGCCCGGTGCGGTGCATGGAGGATATTATGAAAAGGATTTCAACATTGATATTGCAAAGAGAGTGAATGAGCTGTTAAAAGATAAAGGTGTCAAAACTTATATGATTCGTGAGGATGACAGTTATGTAGGCTTATACGAAAGGGCGTATATTGCAAACACTCTTAATGCCACACTGTTTTTGAGTATACACAACAATGCATATTATTCTCAGCATCACGGAACGGAGACGCTTTACTATCCGACCCGGGTCGGAAGTACCGGGTTTACCGGCAAGAGGTTTGCGCAGATTGTTCAGGACAGCCTCATTAGCAAGCTTAATACAAAGAACAGGGGAATTGTGGAAAGGCCGAACCTGGTAGTTCTTAAGGCGACTGAAATGCCCGCAGCCCTGGCGGAAGTTGCGTTTATGACCAATAGTGAGGAGCTTGCAAAGCTTAAGACCGAAGAATTCAGGCAAAAGGCCGCAGAAGCACTATGTGAAGCTGTAATCAAGGCTCTGAATGAAATAGAATAATAAAAAGGGAATAGAGGAAAGAAGGCGGCGTAAAAATCTGCCTTCTTTATTATTATCGTTGTTTTAAACAAACAGACTTTGTGTTATTATAAAATATGGATAAAGAATATGTAGTAAAAAGCTGTATGCCTAAATAAGGGGCATATGGCTTTACTATCTTATGTAAATATAATAAACATAGAGGAAAGGTTGTGTTTAAAGTGGCAGTATTGGTTACAGGAGGAGCAGGTTACATAGGAAGTCACACGGTGGCGGAGCTGGTTGAAAAAAATGAAGAGATAATTGTCGTTGACAACCTAGAAAAAGGTCATAGGGATGCCGTGGCAGGGCAAAAGCTTATTGTAGGCGATTTGAGGGATAAAGAATTTTTGGCAAAGGTATTTTCGGAAAACGATATTGAAGCGGTTATCCATTTTGCGGCTTATATTGAAGTGGGTGAGAGTGTCCAAAATCCTTTAAAGTATTATAACAACAATGTTGTTGCAACGCTGAACCTTCTTACGGCAATGAAGGATGCAAAAGTTGATAAAATTGTATTCTCTTCCACGGCTGCAACTTATGGAGAGCCGGAAAATGTGCCGATTTTAGAGACGGACAGGACATTCCCTACCAATCCGTACGGTGAAACCAAGCTGGCTGTTGAAAAGGCGCTTAAGTGGTGTGACAGGGCCTATGGTATTAAACACGTTGCCTTAAGGTATTTTAATGCCAGCGGTGCCCATGAAAGCGGCGAAATAGGTGAAGACCACTCTCCCGAAAGTCACTTGATTCCCCTTATTATACAGGCTGCGTTGGGCAAAAGGGAATCCATCAAGATATTTGGAAATGACTATAACACTCCGGACGGAACATGTATTAGAGACTATATACACGTCTCAGACCTTGCAAATGCGCACTATCTTGCGCTGCAAAGACTCAGAGAAGGAAAAGAGAGCGAGGTTTACAACCTTGGAAACGGAAAAGGTTTTTCTGTAAAAGAGGTTATTGATGTTGTACGCAAGGTTACGGGAAGACCAATCAAAGTTGAAGATGCTCAAAGAAGGCCCGGAGACCCGGCTATACTGGTTGCATCATCCGAAAAGATTCGAAAGGAGCTAAACTGGCAGCCGCGCATGGCCGATCTCGAGACAATTGTAAGCACCGCTTGGAAATGGCACCTTTCTCATCCCAACGGATATAACGACAAATAATTATTAAAAAAAGATAATAAAACTTTGTAAAAAGATTATATTATGCTCAGCTTCTGTCTATAATTACAGTAATACTAATATTTTACTGTAAGGAGTAGGTAATATGAAGAAGCTAACATGTGTTATTATTGCTTTGCTGATTACATTTTTATACGGATGTCAAATACCGACGGATAAATCAACTGAAGATGAAAACGGTATAAACAGCTCCAATATAGATAAAGAAGTCATAAACTTAGATGACGCAATGAATGCGGAGAATGCCGCAGGTTACAATGATGCCGAAGACTTAGGTACCCTTTCAAACGACACGGACAAAAGAGTTCTAGGTACTGTGGGGCCATCGGCAGGTAATGGAGAAAATGAGGAAAAGAGCGAAGAAAAATCAAAGATTGCCGTAACTGTTTACTACAGGGACAGTGACAATCACTTAATTCCCATTACAAGAGATATTTATAAAGAAGAGGGTATTGCCAAAGCTTCTTTAAAATGCATGATTGACAACGATTTAAACCGTAGTGAGGTAAAAACATTAGGGCTGTATCCTGTTTTCCCGGAAGGCACCGAAATATTGGGGATGAACATAAAAGACGGCATTGCAACGGTTGACTTTAATAGCAGTATTTTGGAGTACAAGGATAAAGCGGCGGAGAACAATATAGTGGCGGGTATTGTATACTGCCTTACAGAATTTAAGACCATTGACGGTGTGAAAATATTGATTGAAGGCATGGAAAAAGAAAAGCTTCAGTACGGCACAGATATATCGGGTATTCTTGACAGGGACAATGTGCTTATCAATTCGGATAAGGTAAACCTTGCTGATAAACTGAAAAAGGCCGACATTTATATGTTTAAATACATAAATGATAAAAATGAGTTCATTCTTCCCGTTTCAATGGAATATATCGGCGTCTCAAAGGAGCAGCTTCCGGGAGAGATAATAAGAATGCTGGCTCTAAAGCCTGCCAACGAGAGGATATATTCACTGATTCCTTCAGGGGTTGAGGTGTTAGGAAGCAGGATTGAAGAAGGCCTTCTTACATTGGATTTGAACAAGGAAATAAAAAACTACGGCGGCACAGCCAGGGAAGAGGGGATTTTGAAGCAGATACTTTATAGTATGAAGCAGCTGAAGAATGTCGATAGAATACGGATTCTCATTGAAGGCAAAAAGGATCATCTTCCCGAAGGGACTGACATATCCGGTGAATTGCTTATTCCTGCTGAGATAAATAGACAAAAAGGCTTGTAATTTGTTTAAAGTTATAGGAAAATTAAAGATGTTACAGGATTTATAATGACGGCAGAAAGGTTGTGAACATATTGAGAGTTGACGGAAGAAGCCAGTCTGATTTAAGATTGGTGAAGATAACAAGGAATTACATCAAACATGCCGAGGGCTCGGTTTTGATTGAGATGGGAGATACAAAGGTTATATGTACGGCCACAGTGGATGATAAAGTTCCTCCGTTTAAGAAAAACACTGGTGAGGGGTGGGTTACTGCAGAGTATTCAATGCTGCCAAGGTCTACTGCGACCCGTAATCCGAGAGATATAAGCAGACTGAAGCTAAACGGAAGAAGTCAGGAAATACAAAGGCTTATAGGAAGAGCACTCCGTTCGGTGGTAAATTTAAATCTTTTGGGTGAACGGGAAATAATAATTGACTGCGATGTCATACAGGCTGACGGCGGTACAAGAACTGCCTCAATTACCGGTGGATTTGTTGCTTTGGTGGATGCCTGCAAAAAGCTTGTGGACGACGGCATAATTGAAAAAATACCGATAACTGATTTTTTGGCAGCAGTAAGTGTCGGTATTGTAGATGATATGGAAATGCTTGATTTATGTTATATAGAGGATTCAAATGCTGCCACGGATATGAATGTTGTAATGACATCAAAAGGTGAGTTTATCGAAATCCAGGCAACGGGAGAGCAATCACCCTTTAGAAAAGAGCAGTTTGACAGGCTTCTAAGTCTTGCCGAAAAAGGCATAAGTCAACTTATTGAAATACAGAAGGATGCATTGGGTCAGGTATCAAATGAGGTTGGGAGAGTTACGAAAGATGAGAAAGTTTGTAATTGCGACGAAGAACAAGGGCAAGCTTAAGGAAATAGAAGAAATGTTGGAAGGTTTGGATTTTGAAGTTGTATCGATGGAGGAAATCGGTATAACCAAGGATATTGAAGAATCCGGAAGCACTTTTGAAGAAAATGCCCTAATCAAGGCGCGGGAAGTTTATAAGTCTTGCGGCGAAATAGTAATGGCAGATGACTCGGGACTTGAAGTTGACTATCTAAACGGTGCCCCCGGCATTTATTCTTCGAGATTTGCGGGGGAAGGGGCAAGCGACACGGACAGGAACAACAAGCTTCTTTCCCTTTTAAAGGATGTGCCTTTTGAGAAAAGAAAGGCAAGGTTCGTATGCGTTATTGCTGTGATGCTTTCTAATGAGGAGTATTTTACAGTAAGGGGAACCGTTGAAGGTTACATAGGTTTTGAACCTAAAGGTGACAATGGCTTTGGTTATGATCCTTTGTTTTTTATTCCGGAATATAATATGACGGCGGCACAAATGGAGCCTTCCAAAAAGCATGAAATAAGCCACCGGGGAACAGCAATGAAAATGATGCTTGAAGAGCTTAAAAAAAGATTGCACTTATAGAGGAAAAGCTTTTCATTTTATAAATCTTGCGCTTCGTTGAAACACTGCTGGGCAAGAAAATTTTCCATAAATCGAAAATCTTCTTTTAACTTGGGTATTATTACGATTGAAGGCTATTGCAAGGGATGCAGTAGCCTTTTGTTTGTAAATTCTTTATATTTACGTAAAATATATATATTAGAATCGTACCTTACGTATTATGCAATTTATTGATATAATTTGAATACAAAAATAAACGTTTTAATATTTTAAATGAGTCGTAGTTCTTTTTAACATAATTTATTCCAGCATAACATATTCTTTTTCCTTTCCGTTATTTTCACTGTTGCCTTTCACTGTTGCCATTGAAGTAAACAATGATGATATGTTTTTCGACAATTAAGGGTTATTTTATATAAGCCTTAAAAATATATTATTATTTAAGGGGGAATTGTTATGCAAAAGAAAATCGCCTGCTTATTTATTTTAGTGCTGTTGTCTTCTTTTTTGTTTGCAAGCAACGTATTTGCCGAGAATTGGTATACTTATTATGAGTTGTACCCGGATCCGGTTGTGACGGATACCAGTGCTGTTGTTAAATTTGAGCTTACAAAAGTAATTATAGACGACTCTATTATGCTGCCGGGATATATTTATGAGTTTAGGTATTGGAAGGTTGATGAGCCTTCAAACGTCAAGCGTGTATTGGCAGGTGCAGGTTCAGGTAGGCATTTTGATGGAGTACAAACAATAGAGCTCACTGATTTGGAGCCGAACACAGAGTATGAATTTAAGTTTTGGGGGCAATTTGCTACTTGGAATAAAGAAGGTACTCCTGAAACTATCACATTTAGGACCCTTCCTAAAAAAGGTGACCTGAACGGAGACGGAAAAATAACCAGCACAGACCTTTACATGCTGAAACGCTATCTGCTTCATATGATAGATACATTTGGTGTAGATGACGAGTTTTGTGCAGATTTGAATGGCGATGGGAAAATAAACAGCTCAGACTATAGCTTGTTAAAAAGATACATTCTTCATGTGATAGACAAATTTCCGGTAGAAAATGATGAGCCAAATGAAGGTATAAGTGATGGCTTTATTGAAGGAAACAGCAAATTTGCATTTGATATTTTCAAACAGATAAGTAAAAACGAGCAGGGCGAAAATGTGTTTATTTCACCTTTCGGAATTTCAACAGCGTTGTCCATGGTTTATCAGGGGGCAGAATTCGATACCAAGGAAGAGATGGCCAAAGTTTTAGGCTATGAAGGCCTTGACATTAAAGAGGTTAATAAAAGTTATAAGTACTTGTTAAAATATTTCGCTCAACTTGATGAGAAAGTCAAGCTTAAAAACAGCAATTCGATTTGGAACAATTCATTAAAGGGCGATGCTATAAAAGAAGATTTTATATCTGCAAATAGAGATGTATTTAATGCATTGGTTGAGATAAGAGACTTTTCGGATGAAAGTGTTGTAGATGAAATAAACAATTGGATTTCTGAAGCTACTGAGGGAAAAATAGACAATATGCTTAGCAAAATTAGTCCCGACGATTTGTCGTATATTATATCTGCATTGTATTTTAATGGAGTATGGAAAGAAGAGTTTGATATTGAAAAAACATATTCATCCTCCTTTGAAGCTGAAGACGGAAGTGTTGACGATGTCATGATGATGAGAAAAGACAATTGCAAGATTGAATTCGGTGCAGGTGACGGATACAGAGCGGTTAGACTGCCCTACGGTAATGGTGAGATGGCCATGTACTGCATTCTTCCCGATCAAGATATATCAATAAATGATTTTATTCAGAATCTGGATGTATCTATGTGGAATCAAATTAAAAGCAGTATAACTGAAAGAAATAACGGAGTACTTTGCTTACCTCGTTTTAAAATTGAATATGCCAAGAATGGAAACGGCAGCATAATGGAAAGCTTGAAGGCTTTAGGAATGGAAAAGGTATTCGAAAATGGTGCCGCCGATTTATCCGGTATGACTGAAAACGGTGCTTATATTGCTGATGTTTTGCACAAGGCTGTGGTGGAAGTAAATGAAAAGGGAACAGAAGCTGCGTCGGTAGTGATAGTACCTATAGCACCGGGTATTGGGCTAAAACCGGAGTTTGTGGCAAACAGACCGTTTGTATTTATAATTGCAGATGAAAAATATGACACAATACTCTTTATGGGTAAAGTATCTAACGGTGAGTTTGCAAATTAATAGATGACGAAAAATCTCCACTTTGCATTTGCTGCAAGTGGGGATTTTTCTTTGCTTTTCAAGGGATTAAGACGGAAAAATTTTTTTAAAATTTTTATAAAAATAGTGTTGACAAATAAAAAAGTTGTTTGTATAATAAACTAGTCGGTTGAAGGTTTCCCGATTATGTTATATAAGTTGCGGGTGTAGTTCAATGGTAGAACATCAGCCTTCCAAGCTGATTGCGAGGGTTCGATTCCCTTCACCCGCTCCAATAAGCTTTTTATATCTGCCCGTAGCTCAGCTGGATAGAGCAACGGACTTCTAATCCGTCGGTCGGACGTTCGAATCGTCTCGGGCAGGCCAAAAACCCTAGAGCTGAAAGGTTCTAGGGTTTTATTTTTAATTGCAATAGCAGCTGTTTTAATTATCCTTTATCCGACTCACAACAAAAAACGGAAGTATTTAAAAATTATGTTATTAACTATAGGCAGAATTATAACGGTAAAAAAGTATGTACTTTGCACAATGGAAGTTATTTGAATGTATATATTGAAGGCGGCAAAATAACCGGCATAATTAAAAATTGGATAGAGGCCGATAGCGAATCTGGAGAAGATTTAAGTAACCAAAATTTAATTAGCAGTGAAAAAGCTGTTGAAAAGAGCAATGCAGAATTGAAGAAAAGCGGATGGGTTGAAATACCGGAAATAAAATCCAAAGAAATAGTGTACATAAATAAAAAGGGAGAACTATTGCCTGTATGGGAAATAAAATACGACGGTATAACTATGCAAGTTGATTGTATAGATGAGTCTTTTTTAGAGAATTCTATTTTAAGATAAAAATTATTGACATATGAAATATTTTAGTATACCATTCATTATGGAATATAAAATTGAATAAAAGGTGATGGAGTTCACCTGAAATGCGTAATGCTGATGACTCCTACAGAAATAATAATACTGTTTCTGTAGGAGTTTTTTGTTACTGGGAAGGGAGTAGTGCTTTATGGCTGCAAGTTTAGCAATTATTTTATTATTGGGATTGGCTGCAAAGCGAATATTTGAAAAATTATGGTTACCGGGTTTATTGGGAATGTTATTATTAGGCATCCTTATAGGACCCCATGTTCTTAATCTGATTCAGACGGATATGCTTCAAATATCTTCTGATTTAAGAGGTATTGCATTAATAATTATTTTATTAAGAGCAGGTCTTGGGCTTAACAAGGATGAAATAAAAAGTATCGGAATTCCTGCATTAAAGATGAGTTTTATTCCCGGATTATTTGAAGGTTTACTTATTGCACTGGCTTCTGTATATTTTCTTGATTTTACATTTGCCCAAGGAGGAATGTTAGGGTTTATTATTGCTGCCGTTTCTCCTGCTGTTGTTGTTCCTTTTATGCTTAAGCTAATGGAAAATAAAATTGGTGCAAAAAAAGGAGTGCCAACTTTGATATTAGCGGGTGCATCTATTGATGATATCTTTGCCATTACGGTTTTTAGTGCTTTTTTGGGCTTATATAACGGTTCTAAAATAAATATTGGCATTCAATTATTAAATATTCCAATCTCCATTTTATTGGGAGTTTTGGCTGGAATGATTGTAGGACTTTCACTGATAAAAATTTTTAAAAGATATAATATTCCGGATACAAAAAAGGTATTAATAATACTTGGATTTTCGATATTACTCAATCAGTTGGAGAGCATATTGAAAACTAAATTACAGATAGCATCCCTGCTTGGAGTTATGACTATAGGCTTTATATTGACTGAATATCTTCCTGATGAGGGTAAGAGGCTTTCTGAGAAATTTAATAAGGTATGGGTATTTGCAGAAATATTACTATTTGTATTAGTAGGGACAGAGGTAAATGTAAATGTAGCATTAAAAGCAGGTGGAGTAGGAATTATATTGATATTAATAGGTTTAATTGGAAGAAGGGTAGGTGTTGTTATTTCTTTAATAGGTACAGATTTTAATTGGAAAGAAAGGCTGTTTTGCATTATTGCTTATATCCCAAAGGCGACAGTGCAGGCCGCAATGGGGGCGGTGCCGTTGTCATTGGGAGTGGAATCGGGAGACATAATCCTGGCGATTGCGGTATTATCTATATTAATCACTGCACCATTAGGAGCAGTTGGAATTCATTATTCAACAGAAAAGTTACTAATAGAGAAGCAATAGTGTGAGTCCATAGCGAATCCATTTTAAAAAGCAATATAAAAAATTACGAAAATATGGTACAATATTAACATAATATAAGAAGGAGGATAATATAAGCAATGAGTAAGAAGGGAATATTGTGTGCATTAATTTCGCTGATTTTGGTAGTATCACTTTCAACAACAGTGTTTGCAGAGCAGATAATAACAACAAAATTAAAAAGCTATATAACTTATGAGTATCCTTATCTTATGCTAGAACACGTTATGGGGCCGGAAAGAACGGTTTACTATGCAATATATTATAATTCTGAAGGAGAAGTGGAATATGGCGAAATAATTAGAGAAATAGATGATTTCGTGTTATCAAGAGTATATCTCGACGGTACAAGTGAAGATTTTGAACCACCGCAATTAACGATACAGCAGATCCGGGAATTTGCAGAGAAATATCCCAAATATGAATATGATATTTGCGAGTATCCTTTAAGTTACATACTGTAAACATACTATTTTTTGACTTCAACAGAAAGAAATGACCACTCTGCATCGACAGAGTGGCTATAATATACAGAGTGGTTATGATATATAGAAGATCTACTGGATACCTATACATAATATAATCAAAGGCGTGCAATCTATTTTCGGCAATAGACTACACGCCTTTGTGAAGCTAATATTAATTTTAATATACACTGTATAGAAGCTCGCCATAAGTTGGGAATGGCCAATATTTTTTACCGATTTTAGTTTCAAGATTATCAATTACGCTTCTTAATTCTTGCATGTTAATGAATACAACTTCTCTATAGTATTTTGCAGTATTTAAAAGATCAGCTTGATTTTTTGCTTCTAGGATTGCATTATCCAATTTCTCAATATTTTTATAAAGGCAAGCGGCCAAATCCGATACAACATTAATTAATGATTCTTCAAGCTGGCAGTTTATTTCGCTGCTTATAGCTTTTTTGTTTCTTACAACCTCGGTTAAATCTTTAAGGTAATCAACAATTGCAGGTATAATACCTCTCTTCGTCATATCAAGTATGGTAAGTGCTTCAATGTGCAGTACTTTAATATATTCCTCCAGCATTATATGATATCTTGAATGAATTTCTGATTCTGAGAAGATGTTGTGCCTTGTAAATAGTTTTACATTCTTTTCGGATATAAAGTACGGAACAGCTTCAACAGTTGATTTAAGATTTAGAAGTCCTCTCTTTTCAGATTCTTTGACCCATTCTTCAGAGTAATTGTTGCCGTTAAATATTATTCTCTTATGGTTCTTGATTGTTTGTTTAATTATTGCAGTCAATTCTGCTTTGAAATCTCCGGCGCTTTTCAGTCTGTCGGCAAACTGTGACAGAGCTTCGGCAACAATAGTATTTAAAACAACGTTGGCATCGGATATGGAAGAACTAGAGCCCAACATTCTAAACTCAAATTTATTGCCGGTAAACGCAAAAGGTGAAGTTCTGTTTCTGTCAGTGCTGTCTTTAGGGAAATGAGGAAGCACAGATGCACCTATTTCCATTTGAACTTTTTCTTTTTGATTGTAGCTGGTATCGTTCTCAATAGATTCGATAATGGCTGTAAGTTCATCTCCCAAGAATACGGATATTATTGCAGGAGGTGCTTCATTTGCTCCGAGTCTGTGGTCGTTTCCTGCACTTGATATGGATATTCTAAGTAAATCTTGATACTCATCAACAGCTTTTATAACAGCACATAAGAACAACAAGAACTGTGCATTGTCATAAGGCGTTTCGCCGGGCTCCAAAAGATTTATACCAGTGTCAGTCGAAATAGACCAGTTGTTGTGTTTACCGCTACCGTTTACTCCTGCAAAGGGCTTTTCATGGAGCAAGCAAACGAGATCATGCTTGTTTGCAATGGTTTTCATAAGCTCCATAATTAACTGGTTGTGGTCAGCGGCAATATTAACTGTTGTAAATATCGGAGCTACCTCATGCTGGGCAGGGGCAACCTCGTTGTGTTTTGTTTTTGCTAAAACGCCAAGCTTCCAAAGCTCTTCATCCAGCTCTTTCATAAAGGCAGAAACTCTTGGTTTTATTGATGCAAAATAGTGGTCTTCCAATTCCTGACCTTTTGGAGGTCTTGCACCGAATAATGTCCTGCCGCAGTATATCAAATCCGGACGTTTTTGATATAATTCTTTGTCTATCAAGAAAAATTCCTGCTCCGGTCCCACAGTGGTTACAACCCTTTTTACATCGTCATGTCCAAAGATCTTCAGAATTCTCTTTGCTTGTTTGTCTATTGCTTCCATGGAACGAAGAAGCGGGGTCTTTTTGTCAAGAGCTTCTCCGCTGTATGAGCAGAACGCTGTTGGGATGCAGAGGGTGTTGTCTTTAATAAAAGCATAAGAAGTAGGATCCCAAGCAGTATAACCTCTGGCTTCAAAGGTTGATCTGATTCCTCCGCTAGGAAAGCTTGATGCATCAGGTTCGCCGCGGACAAGTTCTTTTCCTGAGAATTCCATGATTATATTTCCGTCACCAGTCGGTGAAATAAAGCTGTCATGTTTCTCTGCCGTCACTCCGGTGAGGGGTTGGAACCAATGGGTAAAATGAGTGGCTCCTTTTTCGATAGCCCATTCTTTCATAACAGTCGCAACAACATTAGCAACATCCAAGTTTAAATGTTTTTGCTCAGCCATGGTTCTTTTTAAAGCTTTATATACATCTTTAGGAAGTCTTTGCTTCATGATTTTTTCATTAAAAACCATACTTCCGAACACATTAGGTATATCTTGCATTTTAATTCCTCCTTATTAAATATAAGCAATTATAATAAATTGACTCCTTTTTCCTGACATACGGCAATTGTCTCGTCATCCCAAACGGACACTTGCACTTCCCCAATATGAGCTTTGGCAAGAAGAAGCATACAGATTCTGGACTGTCCGATTCCTCCTCCCATGGTAAGAGGAAGCTCTCCGTTTAAAAGCATCTTGTGGAACGGCAGGCTTCTTCTGTCGTCGCAATTTGCTTTTGTTAATTGCTCATCCAGGGATGCTGAATCTACACGAATTCCCATGGAACAAACTTCAAAAGCACAGCCTAAAACGTCATTCCAGAACACAATGTCTCCGTTTAATTTCCAATCATCATAGTCGGGAGATCTTCCGTCATGCTTTTGACCTGACTTTAATAGATCGCCTATCTGCATTACAAATGCAGTCTTATGTTCTTTCAAATAAGCATTTTCCCTCTCTTTTGGAGATAAGGAAGGATACATATCTTCAAGTTCTTGAGTGGTGATAAAACTTACATCTCTGGACAGTTCAACGGGGATTTGAGGATACAGTTTTTTCATGGCTTCAAGAGTGTTGCATACTGCATTCACGATTGATTTTACTGTTTCTTTCAAATAATCCACATTGCGATCTTCTCTTGTAATTACTTTTTCCCAATCCCATTGGTCCACGTATATGGAATGAAGGTTATCCATTTCTTCATCTCTGCGGATGGCATTCATGTCTGTGTAAAGACCTTCTCCCGGCTTAAATCCGTATTTATAGAGGGCCATTCTCTTCCACTTGGCCAGAGAGTGGACAATTTGCGCTTCGGTTTTTGTTTGCAATATGTCGAAGCTTACCGGCCTTTCCACACCATTCAAATTGTCGTTTAAACCTGTTTTCGGATCAACAAACAGCGGTGCGGATACTCTTCTCAAATTTAACGCCTTTTTTAATTCATCTTCGAAAATACTTTTTAGCATTCCTATGGCAGTCTGGGTTTCGTACAGGTTGAGCAATGATTTATAGCCTTCCGGTATAATTGTTTTTTTCATCTTACCATCCCTTTTTTCATTTTACCATTCCTTTCAAAAAATATAAGGCGCCACGAGTTTTAAAACTCATAGCGCCTTTGCTTTATATATGTAGTATAGCACCAAATCAATAAAATGTAAATACTTTTTTTGAAAAAATGCAGGATTATTTTCGTGAAGTTGCAAAAACATTCATAAAATCTTTTTTAAATACAGTATATAATAGGAAGGTTTTAAATCGGGATGAAACTCGAAAAAATAAATCCTTCAAATTTTTATTGACAGAATTTATTTTTTGACGTATTATAATAGTACAGTGAACAAAGGCGTTCACCAAACAACTAAAGCAAATTTTGCTTTTGCTGTTGGTGAGCGCTTTTTTACATTATAAATTATGCTATATATAACCAAGAGATGTATTTTGCAGAATACATGAGATTTTTTACAGAGGTGGGGTTTATGTTGAAAGAAGGTCAAACAAGGATACCGTCGGGATGTGCCATATCAGGTATATTTTCAAAGTCCGGCAAAAGAATTGGCGGAGAAGCTATTATCAAATCAATCGCAACAATGCACGACCGTTCAAACGGCCTGGGCGGAGGATTTGCCGGTTATGGAATTTATCCTGAATATAAAGACTTCTATGCATTCCATGTATTTTACGATGGGGATGTCGCAAAAGAAGAATGTGAGAAATTCTTAGAACGTCATTTTGATATCATTAATCTTTCCAAAATACCAACCAGAAAAACTCAGGGAATAACAGATGCCCCTTTGATTTGGAGATATTTCGTCACTCCTTTGCCTACAAAGCTCGATGAAAGCCAGCTCGATGAAAGGGAGTTTACAGCAAAGTGTGTAATGAAAATAAACATGAGAATAGATGGGGCATATGTATTTTCCAGCGGGAAAAATATGGGAGTATTCAAAGCGGTAGGTTTTCCGGAGGATGTCGGAGAGTTTTACAAACTGCATGAGTACGCAGGTTATTGCTGGACCGCTCACGGCAGATATCCAACCAATACCCCCGGCTGGTGGGGAGGTGCTCATCCTTTTGCACTTTTAGATTATTCGGTGGTTCACAACGGTGAAATATCTTCTTATGATGCCAATAGAAGAACTATTGAAATGTACGGTTACAAATGCACATTACTTACAGATACAGAGGTAATTACTTATATTATTGATTATTTAAACCGCAAAATAGGTCTAACTCTTGAAGAAATAGCGGGAGTTGTTGCAGCCCCCTTTTGGCAAGTTATTGACAGAATGCCGGAAGAAGAAAAAGAAAAATACACTTATCTTAGAAATGCTTTTTCTTCTCTTTTGATAACGGGACCGTTTTCCATATTGGCAGGTTTTGAAGGGGGAATCATGGCATTAAACGACAGATTGAAGCTTCGTTCCATGGTAATCGGAGAAAAAGACGACATGTTTTATGCAGCCAGTGAAGAATGTGCAATTCGTGTTTTAGAAGAAAATTTGGATAGGGTATGGTCTCCGAAGGGTGGAGAACCGGTTATCGCTACATTGAATAGAGGTGTTTTATAATGGGAATCAATTTTTTGTATCCGGAATATGAAGTTGCAAGAAATATCAACAGATGCATTAATTGCAGGGTTTGTGAACGGCAGTGCGCCAATGAGGTTCACAGCTATGACAAAGAGAAAAAAATGATGTGCAGCGATGATGCAAAGTGTGTCAACTGTCATAGATGTGTGGCTCTTTGTCCTACAAGAGCTCTTAAAATAGTAAAAACAGATCATACTTTTAAAGAAAATGCCAACTGGCGGGGTCCAATAATTAATGAAATATACAAGCAGGCGGAAAGCGGGGCCGTACTTTTGTCCAGTATGGGAAATCCCAATGCATATCCTGTATACTTCGATAAAATTCTGTTAAATGCATCCCAGGTTACAAATCCTTCTATTGACCCGTTAAGAGAGCCTATGGAAACAAAAGTGTTTTTAGGCAGCAAGCCGAGAAGTATACAAAGGGATAAGGACGGAAAGCTTGTTAATAATTTGTCTTGCGGAATTGAACTTTCTGTGCCCATTATGTTCTCCGCCATGAGTTATGGTTCTATCAGCTACAATGCCCACGAATCTTTGGCAAGAGCGGCAAAAGAAGCTGGAATTTTATATAACACAGGTGAAGGAGGACTTCACAGGGATTTTTACCAATATGGCAGCAATACCATTGTGCAAGTGGCTTCAGGAAGATTCGGAGTATATAAAGACTATCTTGAAACAGGCGCTGCAATAGAAATAAAAATGGGGCAGGGTGCAAAGCCGGGAATAGGAGGACATCTCCCCGGAAAGAAGATTGTAGGTGACATATCCAAAACCAGAATGGTTCCCGAAGGTTCGGATGCCATTTCTCCGGCTCCACATCATGATATTTATTCTATTGAAGATTTAAGGCAGCTGGTATTTTCGCTAAAGGAAGCTACAAATTATACAAAACCTGTTATAGTCAAAATAGCTGCTGTTCACAATGTGGCAGCTATTGCCAGCGGAATTGCGAGAAGCGGAGCGGATATTATTGCAATTGACGGATTCCGCGGAGGTACCGGAGCTGCTCCTACAAGAATCAGAGACAATGTGGGAATCCCCATTGAACTTGCTTTGGCAAGTGTTGACCAAAGACTTAGAGATGAAGGTATAAGGGACAATGTATCCGTTGTTGTAGGCGGAAGTATCAGAAACAGCAGCGATATCGTAAAAGCAATTGCATTGGGAGCTGACTGTGTTTATATCGGAACAGCTGCTTTAATTGCTTTGGGCTGTCATCTTTGCAGAAGCTGTCATACAGGAAAATGCAATTGGGGTATTGCAACCCAGGAGCCTGAACTGGTAAAACGCCTTAATCCGGATATGGGATATAAGAGACTTGTTAATCTTGTCAGTGCGTGGAAACACGAAATAAAAGAAATGATGGGCGGAATGGGCATCAATTCGATAGAGAGCCTTAGAGGAAATCGACTGATGCTAAGAGGAGTAGGACTTAATGAAAAAGAGCTTGAAATATTAGGAATTAAACATGCGGGGGAATAGGAGGTTGCTTTGGGTGAAAAGGGTATATGTAAATGAAAAATGGTGCTTGGCATGCCATTTGTGCGAATATTACTGTGCTTTTGCCAATTCAAATGAAAAAGATATGGTTAAAGCTTTAAAAGACATAGTTATACACCCAAGAATTCGTGTGGAACAAAAGGATAATATAAGTTTTGCCGTGTCCTGCAGGCATTGTGAGGAGCCTTTATGCGTAAAGGGCTGCATTACGGGGGCACTTTCAATTAAGGACGGAGTGATATCCGTTGACCAAAACAAATGCGTCGGATGCTTTACCTGTATCTTATGCTGCCCTTACGGGGCAGTAAGCCCGGGGGAGAAATCCGTTATTCAAAAATGCGAATTGTGCACCAATAACATGCATGGCAGTCCTCAGTGTGTAAAAGGCTGCCCGAATAATGCCATTGTATTTGAAGAGAGGTGAAGAAAATGAAATATGTGATAATAGGGAATTCCACAGCCGCCGTTGGAGCTGTGGAAGGAATAAGAAAAATTGATATGGAAGGCGAAATAACAATAATCAGCAAAGAGCCTTACCATGTATATTCAAGACCTCTTATATCGTATTTGTTGTATGGTAAGACCGATGAAGAAAGAATGAAATACCGCAAGGAAGACTTCTATGACGCCATGAATTGCAAGGTGCTTTTAGGAAAAAAAGCAGTTAAGATAGACGATGCTAAAAAAGAAGTTTTGCTCGATAGCGGGGAAGTATTAAATTACGACAAATTACTTGTGGCTACCGGCTCACTGCCTTTTGTTCCCCCTATGAAGGGGTTGGAAGGGGTCGAAAAACGATTTTCCTTCATGTCTTTAGACGATGCAAAAAAACTCGAAAGCGCTATTTCACCCAACAGCAAAGTTTTAATAATCGGTGCGGGACTTATTGGACTAAAATGTGCCGAGGGAATTTCAAAGAAAGTGGAAAGCATTACAGTAGTGGATTTGGCCGATAGAATTTTATCCAGTATTTTAGACAATGACGGAGCTGAAATAGTCAAATCCCATATAGAAAAAGAAAATGTCAGATTTATCTTAAACGCAAAAGTAGAGGAGTTTACGGGCAATAGTGCTCTGCTCTCCAACGGAGAGAAAGTTGAATTTGATGTTTTGGTAGTTGCTGTCGGTGTTATACCTAATACAGGTTTGATTAAAGATATAAACGGGAAGGTAAACCGGGGAATCGTTATTGATGAATTCTGTCAGACTTCCATACCTGATATATATGCCGCCGGAGATTGCTGTGAATCCTTTGATATAACTATAGATCAAAACAGGATCCTTGCTTTGCTGCCCAATGCTTATATGCAGGGTGAGTGTGCGGGAATCAATATGGCAGGGGGCAAAAAAGAGTTCGGAAAAGCAATTCCCATGAATGCAATATCTTTTTTCGGGCTCCACATCATAACGGCGGGAAGCTATGTCGGGGAAGTTTATAGCCAAATCGAAGGGGACAACTATAAAAAACTATTTGTTAGAGACGGACTGTTAAAAGGGTATATATTGATTGGAAATGTAGATAAAGCAGGAATTTATACAAGTTTGATAAGAGAAAAAACTCCTCTTTCTGAAATTGATTTTGAATTAGTCTTCCAAAGCCCCGGTTTAATGGCTTTTACAAGAAGAGAGCGCAGCAAAATGCTTGGAGGTGTAGTAAATGAATATTAATGCTGAAAACTTATATTATAAAGAATTAAATCAAAGAATAAGAGAAGCATCCGATAAATATATTGTCATAGAGAATTGTTTGGGACAGAGATATATAGGAACCGGGCAAGCCGATAAAGATATAACAATATACGGTACACCGGGAAATGACCTTGGAGCGTATCTGGACGGATGCACTATAAGGGTTAAGGGAAATGCTCAGGATGCAACAGGCGATACAATGAATGACGGAGTTATTTATATTCACGGAAACAGCGGGGATGCCTGCGGATATGCAATGAGGGGCGGAAAAATTTTTATTAGGGATAATGCAGGATATAGAACGGGCATTCATATGAAGCAATATAAAGAAAAAAAGCCAGTTATAGTTATCGGAGGCAGTGCGGGAAGTTTCCTTGGAGAGTATCTGGCAGGGGGAATTATAATAGTATTGGGATTAAACAGCGAAAATACTGTTCCGGTAGGAGACTTTTGCGGAACAGGCATGCATGGTGGTAAAATATATTTAAGGTGCAACACGCTTCCTTGCGACTTGCCCAAACAAGTGATTGCAAGGGAAGCAACTGGTGAGGATATGGAGGAAATAAAGGGGTATATAGAGGAATTCTGCCAAGAGTTTGGCAAAGACAAGGAGCAAATATTAAACTCCAAGTTCTTCTGTCTGATTCCCAATACCAAAAACCCCTACAAGCAGCTCTATACCCACAATTAACCGAAAATAGAACCGAAGGAGGTTTTCTGAGGATGACTTATGCTATGAAAGAGGTGCTGGAATTTGTAGAAGAGAATGATGTGAAATTTATCCGTTTAGCCTTTTGCGATATTTTAGGAATGCAAAAGAACATTTCTATCATGCCTCAAGAACTTGAAAGAGCATTCGAACAAGGTATATCCTTTGATGCGTCTTCTATTTTGGGATTTATGAATGTTGAAAAATCCGATTTGTTTTTACATCCGGACCCATCGACTTTAAATATTTTGCCCTGGAGACCTCAGCAGGGAAGAGTAATACGTTTTTTCTGCGACATAAAGCACCCGGACGGTAGAGCGTTTGAAGGAGATACAAGAAATATTTTAAAAAAAGCTGTAGAGCGTGCGGAGAAAATGGGGTATATATGTAAAATAGGTTCCGAATGCGAGTTTTATTTATTTGAAACCGATGAAAAGGGAAGACCTACATATATTCCCCATGATGAAGGACGATACTTGGATATAGCGCCTCTTGACAAAGGAGAAAACGTAAGAAGGGAAATTTGCCTTTCCCTCGAGCAAATGGGAATCCAGCCGGAAAGTTCCCATCATGAACAAGGTCCCGGGCAAAACGAAATAGATTTCAAATATAGTGATGCTCTCACCGCTGCAGATAATTTAATGACTTTCAAGGCGGTAGTCAAGGCTGTTGCATTAAGAAACGGGCTTTTTGCCTCCTTTATGCCCAAACCTATTTTGAGTGAGAGCGGCAGCGGACTTCATATTAATATATCCCTTTCAAAGGACGGAGATAATATTTTCAAGGAAGGGAATACTGATTCTTCTGCAGCTAAAAGCTTTATTGCCGGGGTAATCGATAGAATAGCGGATATTACTGCATTTACAAATCCGCTCACAAATTCATATGCACGGTTTGGAAGTTTCAGGGCACCAAAATTCGTATCCTGGTCCCATCAAAATCGTTCCCAGCTAATAAGAATTCCCGCCGAAACGGGAGAATACAGCAGAATGGAACTTCGCTCTCCGGACCCGGCTTGCAATCCGTACATTACGTTTGCACTTATTTTGCATGCGGGACTTGACGGAATCGAAAAGAAAATGGAGCTTCCTGAGCCCATTAATCAAAATCTGTTTAATGCAAGCAGCGATGAATTAAAAAATATCAAAGCTCTTCCGCAAAATTTAAAAGAAGCATTGGACGTTGCGTCAAGAAGCAGCTTTGTAAGAACCATTTTAGGAGAAGATATGTTAAGTAAATATTTAGAAATAAAGCTTGAAGAGTGGAACAGGTATTTTGAAAGTGAAGACAGGGAAAGCGTGGAAAGGCAGATGTATTTTAGAACAATTTAGGATTTTGATAGGGATAAGTCGGTGGTTATATGGACAGTATTTTAATTATATCGAGTTCCTTAAAGGTAAGTTCTTCATTGGAAGAGCTGCTTGGGTTTAATTCATCATACAACGAAATCGTTTTGGCTAAAAATGCCGGCGAAGCCAAAAGAATATTACTTGACAGGGATTTTGACTTATGCATAATTAACACACCGTTGACAGACGAGTTTGGAAGCAATTTGGCAATAAATATTGCAAGCAGGGGAACGGCACAAGTTATGATGCTTGTCAAAAGTGAATTGGAAGATGAAATATCGCACAAAGTTGAAGATTACGGGATATTTGTCGTAGCAAAACCTGTTAACCGTCAGCTTTTTTGGAGTGCTCTAAAACTTGTCTCTGCATCCCATAATAGATTGAAAGGGCTTAAGAAGCAAAATGAACAGCTTCAGAAAAAGATAGAAGATATTAAGTTTGTCGACAGAGCAAAGTGTGTTTTGATTGAGTACTTAAAAATGTCGGAAGCTGAGGCACATAGATTTATTGAAAAACAGGCAATGGATATGCGGGTTACAAAAAGAGAAATAGCGTCAAGAATTTTAAAAACCTATGAAAAATAAAAAAGTGAAATATTTTTTAAGAAATTTATTAAATAAATGAATAATTAGTTTTAAAAGGGTTAATAATTATTATTGACCTCACAATACATTTTAACCCCCTAATAGATGCCCTGGCGTAATGCCGGGGTTTTTAATTTGCAACGAAATTTGTTATAAATCGATAAAATTTGATATAATATAAATGTAATCCTGTTGTTAGCTTATTAAAAGTCTCTGTAATTTTTGGTAATTATGGAAACTGAATACTTGATGACGATGGGGGAAACGAATATGCCAAATTTAACATCCAATCCTAATATGCTTGTTTTTCTTCTCTTTGCAATAATAAATTTTGTCGGCTTTGTTTTAAGCGGGGTTGACAAATATAAAGCAGCAAGGAGTCTGTGGAGGATACGCGAAAGAACGTTTTTCTGGTTTGTGCTGATGGGCGGCGCACTGGGAGTGTATTTGGGGCTGCTTCTTTTCAGGCACAAAACAAGGCATCTTGGGTTTATGATAGGAATTCCGTTGATTTTTGCATTTCAAGTTTTGGGAATTGTTTTTCTCTATATATTGAGCCGGGCTTGATTTAGCTTTATCACGCCAATTTTGTCGTATCGTCAATCTATTCTTCGAAATTTGCAAATTGCCGGTTTGCTATATTTCCTTTTGCATTTTTTTACTGTTTTCATTAATCTTCCCGTGGTGGTATAATATATGAAGTAAAATTTTTGGAGGGATACCTATCATATTTTTCGATGATTTTGCAGGGAAGATTATTAAAGCACCAATAGAAAATTCAAAACTGATACTTAAAGGTCCTACCGGAAGCGGAAAATCTACTCTGCTTCTGGAAAGGTACAAGTATATGGTTGACACTCTCAAGGTACCCAGCGAAAAAATATTGATACTGCTTTTAAACAGAACCCAGTCTTTGGAATGGAGAACCAAGACATTTTTAGAGGGTTCCGGCGCAATTTTAAGAACTTCCTATTTTGGTTTTATCCAAGAGGAGATAAGGACCTATTATCCCCTTATTCTAAAAAACTGCAATGAGATTGTGAATAAAGATGTGAAGCCTGTATTTTTGACTTTTGAGGCTTCCCAGTTTCTTGTGTCCATTGTTTTGGACTGGCGCAGGCAGAAAAAAGGAGCCTTTGCGGGGGTTACCTCTTTTTCCGACAGGCTTGCAATCGATATGACGTCAAACCTTGTCAAAGCAGCCATTTCAGATATTCCCTACAGCGAGATTGGAAAGCGTCTTTATAATGCTCTGGAGAAAAAGGAAGACATTAAAAAGCGGGTGTACAGTGAAGCGGATGAGATAATAAGGGACTACAGAAAAAAGTGTATGGAGCTTGGCATATTTGACTTCGGCATGGCTGTGGAACTTTACAACAAGTGCCTCCTTACCGACGAGACATACCGAAATCAGTTGTTTCAAAGGATTGAACACCTAATTGTAGACAATATAGAGGAGTGCGTACCTTCCGAGGTTGACTTTATTAATTTCTTGATGCCCAACCTAAAAACCTGCCTTTTGGGATATAATCACGAAGGAGGGTATGGGCAGGCTTTTGGCAGCAATCACGAATATGTCAAACAGCAATTGATTGATAAAATGGATATTGTGGAGATGAACAAATCCCACACTTGCAAGGATTTTATGTATGAATTTTCGGACATGCTTTTTGATTTCATAGAAAACTCCGCACCGTGTAAATTCAAAGCACGGCCTGAGATAGAGAGGATCTTGCCGCTGGAGCTTAGAAGCGACATGCTTGATAGGGCAGGAAATAGAATCATTGAACTGATTGAGGATGAAGGATACAATCCTTCGGATATTGCGGTGATATCCAACTATTCAGACCCTGTTACTGAGTTTGTTATAGGAAGAATTCTTGAAAGACACGGATATGAGATTAAAAACTTGGCAAGAATGAACAAGATAATAGACAATCCCTTTTCCCAGGCACTGATAACTTTGGCACAGTTGTGCCACCCAGCTTACGGTTCGGTACCGGGAAGGGATGATGTTAGGGCGCTTGTAAGAATGGTACTTAAAATAGATCCGGTAAGAAGCTCCATTCTTGCGGGAGAGATACTTGCCCAAAGGCCCTTTGCCGAGTTCCCCGACATAGAGTTTCCGGGGCTTGTGGAAAGGGTCGGGTATTATAACATTGAAAAGTATGAGTACATAAGAAACTGGATAAAGGAATATAAAGAGAGGGAAAGCCCCCTTGAAATACATGAGTTTTTTCAAAAGGTTTTTTTGGAGATATTGCTGTCCGGCGAAGTGTCCCAAAAAGATATTATTGAAGCCAAAAAGCTTATTGACAGTGCGGAGTCCTTTGTCAATGTGGTTTCGAGGTTCAACAGGAATGCCAGCAAAGATTTTCTTGATATTGCAAAGAAGGGCATAAAGTCGGCAGAAAGCATATTTGAGCTGGAAGAAAAGCTTAGCGGCAATTTTGTGCTGATGTCAACTCCGGTGGCATACCTGTCAAGCCCTTTAAAATGCAAGGTAATGATACTTTTAAGCATCAGCAGCAACAACTGGACTCCAAGAAGCATCAAAGAGATAACCAACATTCATGTTTTGACGAAAACGTGGAACGAGAACGATATTTATACGGAGGAAATGGAAGAAAGAAATCAAAAGCATTATCTTGCAATTCTCATAAGATCGCTTTTGAAAAGATGTGAGGAAAAGCTTATAACCTTTGAATCCATGCTTAATGCCAACGGTTATGAAAATAACGGTATTCTGGCAGAATACTTTGACGAGATACTGACAAATTAAAAAATCTATTTGGGAGGCATGTTTCGTGGGGCTTAGAAAAGGGCAAAAGGAGCTTGTGGAAAGATACAGAGGCGGAAAATGTGCTATTCCGGCAATACCCGGGGGCGGAAAAACCCATTGCCTGTCTTTGTGGGCAGTGGAGATGATAGCTAACGGATACCATAAACCGGGTAAAATTCTAATTGTTACATACATGAATAGCGCTGTAAACAACTTTAAGCAGCGTATTTCTGCAGAGCTGCAAAAAAGAGGCATTAACGGGAGCAAGGATTACTTTGTATCTACAATTCACGGCTTGTGCCTTCAAATTGTCAAGGAAAAGCCCGACCTTATTGTTACAAACGAGGAATTTGAAGTAATTGATGAAGTGTCCAAGATACACTTGATTTCCAGTGCAATTGACGAGTGGAAGAGGTATAACGAAAGAGAGTTTCAGTTGTACCTTGATATGGAGAACTTGAGCTTAAGCAAGATGGGGGATGTATACAAAAGCTGGCATGAGAAGCTTTGCAGGATAATGCTCTCGGCTATAAGCGATTTTAAGGTAAAGGGAATTACTCCTTTTATGGCCAAAGAGAAATGCAAAAGTCTGGGCAAAGACTCTATTCTCTCATGGGCTTCCGACATATACGAGATATATGATAGAAAGCTTAAAATCGGAGGATACCTGGATTTTGACGATATGCTCTACAATGCAAAAAAGATGCTGGAAACCGATGAACACCTTCTTGAGAAATACCGGAAGAAATTCTCCTTTGTGTGTGAGGATGAGGCTCAAGATTCAAACTATATTCAAAATGAGATACTGACATTGATAGCCAACGGCAATCTGCTAAGAGTAGGAGACAGCAACCAGGCAATTTGCGGAAGCTTTAGCAGCAGCGATTTCACACTTTTTAAAAGCTTTTGCGAATCTCCTGACACGACGGTGTACAGTATAACCCAGTCCAGCAGAAATACCAGGGATATTATTGATTTGGCCAATTACTTTGTAAAGTATGTAAGGGCAAACCACCCGGTGCATGAGTGCCGTGACAGCCTGCTTCCCCAATATATCGAGCCTGTGCCTGAGGATGACCCAAGGCCCAATCCGGTTATAGACGAATATGGTATAAAAGCGGCTGTATTTGAATCGTGGGAGGAGGAGGCAAGGGGAGTTGTAATTCAGGCGATGCACATGATAAATAAACATCCGGACAAGACCATTGCCATACTTGTTCCCACAGCATGGAAAATGTCCCTTGTCATTAATATTTTAGAATCAAGAAAAGTTCCTTTTGAGCAGCTTGACAATACTTCCGGGGAGAGGAACAAGACTTTGAAGAAGCTTGGAAGGATTATCGACTTTTTAGCCGTTCCGGAAGATGGCGAAAAGTTTTCCAATATGATAAATGAGTGCATTCTAACCGGTGACTATGACAGCACTGTTTTTGCCGAGTCGGAGGATGAGCCGAAGACGGTGGGGCAGAGGGAGCTTTTAAGTGAGTTTATAAAAAAGTATCCTGTGGAAAAAATTCTTTATCCTATGGGAGGGATAATCGAAATTGCCGATGTTCCGAAGGAACTTCTTCAAACTGAAATCTGGAAGGACTTTACAGACAGTCTTGACATGGTTAGAGAGCTGTTGGAGTTTCCCAATACTGTTGTGGAAAAGCTTATTTTGTTCATATCGGAAAAGCTAGGCTTTGACAGGGAAGAAAGAGCTATAGCCCAGAAGGTCGCCGGGGATGTAAGGTACCTTATGAACCAAAATCCCCGCTGGAGGCTAAGTGACCTGGCTTTAGAGCTTTTAAGCCCTAAAAACATGTTCAACTATTTTGCAGGGATAGTCTGGGATTTAAAAGGCTTTGAGCCGCAGCCGGGAGTGGTTACGGTTGCCACATACCATAAATCTAAAGGCCTTGAATGGGATATTGTATTTCTTACCGGGCTCAACAACGCTGATTTTCCTGTCTTGCTTGAGGATAAATTTATGGGGGAATTTTGGTTTTTAAAAGAGCAGTACAAAAATCCCCAGGCTTTGGTTAAAAGTGAGATGGCAAAAATATTTGAGGGAAAAATCGTGGAAGATTCGGTTTTAGAATCCAAGTTAGAAACAATTTCAGAAAAAGCAAGGCTTCTTTATGTGGGTATTACCCGGGCAAAGGAATATCTTTTTCTGTCTTCCTATGAGCAAAACAAGGGGAAAAGGGTTGAACTTCCGTCAAGATATTTTCTTGAACTGAGACGGTATATTGAGGAGGCGGGGAAAGTATGAATAATGATTTGAGGTTTTTCAACTATTTTTTGTTTACACAGAATTCCATATCCACCTTTGAAAAGTGTCCGTTGAAGTTTAAAAAGAGATATCTTGAAGGGCTTAAATGGAAAAATGCCATAAGTGAAAAGGTAAAAAGGAGACGTGAGATGGGCGAAAGCTTTCATTTAATGGCCAGAAGATACTTTTTAGGAATTGACATCGGACTTAGAGAAGAAATTGAAGGATATGAAGAGCTTTCAAAGTGGATGGAAGCTCTAAAAAGCCATTTTCCAAAAACAGACGATGCACTGTATCTTCCTGAATACCAGCTTAGAATGGCAAAGGGAACTTTGAGACTTGAAGCAAACTTTGACCTCCTTGTGGTGAAAAAAGACGGTATTGAAATATGGGACTGGAAGACCCATGGAAAAAGCAAACCCAACAAGGCTGTTAATGACAGGAGAAAAGGCGATATGCTAAAAGCAAGCCTTCAGACAATGGTTTATCTTTTTGTGCTCAAAGAGCAGTCCCAAAGAGTGGTTCAAAGGGAAGTTGACTGCTCAAACATAAAGATGTTTTACTGGCAGCCGGACCCTGCCGGTATTTTAGCTGAAATAAACTACAGCGATGAAATGCATGAACAGTTTGGACAAGCTCTGCAATGCAAGATAGACGGCATTTTGCAGTATGATTACGAAAGCTTTGACAAAGAGCTTTACAAAGAAAACTGCCTGTATTGTGAGTTCAATTGGTTTTGCAACAATGAACGGGTTGATTTTCAGGCTGTGGAAGAGGATGAGGATTTTCTGGAAGAACTCGATTGGGACAGCATAGAGGAGTTGAGATAGATGAAAGTTAAAGTAAATATATTAAATCAGGGAGTTGAGTTGCCACAAGAAGTGCTGGATGCTTGCGGCGGTGACGAGCTTGTGGCAAGAATTTTTTACAACCGGGGGTATAAAAATCCCGAAACCATAAAACAGATGTTGAATCCGGAGTTTTATGAGCCTACAAAACCCTATGAATTTTCGGATATGCCCAAAGCTGTGGACAGGATATTTCGTGCCATAGACAATAGAGAAAAAATATGTGTGTACGGAGACTATGATGTTGACGGTGTTACCAGCACCGTCACTCTTGTTGAATGCCTGAGTTTTTTTACACAAAAGGTAGTCTACCATGTTCCTGACCGGTTTACCGAAGGATACGGCATGAATGAGGAAGTGGTAAGAAAACTTTTCCGGGATGGTGTTTCGCTAATAATCACCTGCGACTGTGGGATTTCCAATATCAAGGAGATAACTCTTGGCAAGGAGCTGGGAATGGATGTGGTGCTCACCGACCACCATACTGTACCCGACGAGCTTCCGCCTGCCGATGCAATATTAAACCCCAAGCTTTTGGAGGAGGGGCACAGGGCAAGGAATATATCCGGTTGCGGAATGGCGTATTTTCTTTGTCTTGCTTTGCTTGAGAAAAAGGGGCTGTCAGATAAAGCTGAAAATTTTTTGGATATGCTTGCATTATCCCTTATAGCGGATGTTGTAAGCCTTAACGGAGAGAACAGATACCTGCTTCAAAAAGCACTTCCCGCTTTGTTTAATACTAAAAGAACAGGGCTAAGACAGCTTCTTGAGGTGGCAGAAAAGAACGGGAAGCTTGAGAATGAGGAGGACGTTGCGTTTCAGATAGCACCCAGAATAAATGCGGCAGGAAGAATGGAGACAGCACGGCTTCCTGTGGAGCTTTTTTTATGCCGGGACGTGGAAAAGGCCCGCGTTATGGCTGAGAAAATTGATACATTGAATACAGAGAGAAAAAGGGTGCAGCAGTCAATCGTGGATGAAGCTGTGGAGATGGTGGAGACACGAAAGAAAAACAAGACAATTTTGGTGCTTTATAAAGAGTACTGGCACCATGGGATAATCGGGATTGCTGCCGGAAGGATTTGCGAGCTTTATCGAAAGCCGGCAATTCTGTTTTCTTTAAAAGAGGACGGGATTACCGCGGTAGGTTCAGCAAGATCCATTGAGGAGGTAAATATTTACGAACTGATTAAGGAGTGCAGCGAAAAGCTTCTTAAGTTTGGAGGGCATTCCCAGGCTGCAGGACTTTCAATCAAAAAGGATGATATTGAGGATTTTATCAGCCGGATTGAGCTGGAGGCAGAAAACAGATATTTTATAAAAGACATGATAAATGTCAATGCCGATATGGAGCTTAAGATAGAAAATATAGATGAAGAATTCTACAGCAGAATCCAATCGGCGGGACCCTATGGAGAAGGATTTCATGCTCCTTGCTTTTGCATAAGGAATGTTACTGTTTTAAGTGACAGAATGACGGAGAAAAAACATCATATAATGGTAATAGAAGACCAAAATGGAAACAGAATACCGGCGGTCAAGTGGTTTGGAGAGGATGAGTCCTTTGAAGGCAGGAACTTTGATATAACCTTCAAGGTCAGCCGAAACAACTACAACAAAGACGCAGGTATTCAACTGACTTTGGAATATATGTTTGAAACTTTCGGAGAATCTAGGAAGCTGTTTGAAGGAGAAATTTTAGATGAGAGAAAAACATCTATTGAAAACCTCTTAAAGAAATATCCCAATGCACAAATATTCTACGAAGGACTTCAGGCAACATGCCCCATTGAGAATACCGTTGACAGATTTTCGGTGAAAAGCTGCGGCGAGCTTATATTCCTCTCTACTCCTAGCAATACGGACATTTTTAAAGAGACCATTGCTCTTGCCAATCCCAAAAAGGTGATAATAAATTTTGGCGTTCTTCCGAATTATACCTTTAAAGGCTTTGTATTGAACCTTTTGGGGCTCATAAAGCACATAATTAATAAACGGAACGGAAGAGCTTATATTGATGAGCTTTCCATGAAGCTTTGCGTTGAGGAGAACATTGTAAAGGCGGGCCTAAAATATCTTGGGTCTTCCGGAATGTTAAACTATACCTTAAGCGATGATGAGCAGAAAGTTTATTTGTCGGAAGGAAAAGGTGTAGCAGATAAAAGTACTTTTATGGCAAAAAAGAACCTTGCCGATGCTTTGGCAGAAAAAAATGCCTATCAGCAGTTTATATTAAAGATGGAGATAGATAGATTTAAGGAATATCTAAAAAAATTCGATTAAATGAGTTGATAAAAGTGCATATCAATTGAGAATTTTTAACCGTAATTTCGAGTTTTTATATAAAATTCAGATTTCAAAAGTATTTAAAAAGTTTTTCTTAAGAATTATATTTCAGGTGTTTTTAAGCGTTTTATGAAAAGCGCCTAACCTCAATTAGCATTACTGTTTTTGGTGTTACTGCATTACTTACAGTACATTTGTTTTTTATATCAGTAAAAAAATGACAAGTAAAATCATGATAATAATATTGTTGAGTATTCTGATGAAAGCAAAAAAGCAATTACTCTAATGGAAGATTGGCCTATGTATGACAGTAAGATGCCTTATACAATGATGCAATTGCTGTTATTATAGGTGAGGTTTTAAAAATATTTTGATGATGATTGTATTCTTTGTGGTAATTGCCTCTAAAAATGTTTTTGCGTATGATAATGTAATATATGGGTAATGTAAATAATTTTGTGTATCGGAATTTTTACAATCCTTCTTAGCAAGAAATTTTGAATTTTTGAAGTTTACAGAATGTTACCTTAAATCATTTCCGCATTATATATTATTGCCAGTTTTGCCGAGTTTTATACATAAATTTGATTCAATTTGGCCATAATTGATTATAATAGGGTATTCTGTCCTTTTTCTCACCGCTTTTAATTTTGTGAGGTCTAGCCCGTCCGGCGATGAGGACGAGCCCTTGAGGGCGGTGGGGGTGAATGCTTTTAAATATAGTTTTCTAATCTGCCTGGATACTGAATCATTAGTTGGCTAAGCACCTTATCC
>Ga0209720_1000309_pt1 | contig 52725 bp, 37 predicted proteins | sample AD_JPNMR3_MetaG_FD_184426 | JGI IMG/M metagenome (GOLD analysis project Ga0209720, IMG submission 184426) | Active sludge microbial communities of municipal wastewater-treating anaerobic digesters from Japan - AD_JPNMR3_MetaG (SPAdes) (version 2) | ecosystem: Engineered > Bioreactor > Anaerobic... | reverse complement strand
TGAACAATTACCCAAGGAGAATATTTGGTTATCGAACTGCGAATGAAATGGCAAAGATTGTGGTCGCTTAAAACAGGGTTCTGTAAGATTTTGTAAGGCAATTAAACTTGCAATTTAAACCTTTTTTATGATTGTTATGTTTATATTTACTAAATTGATGAAATATTATATAATGTATTAATCCATTTGGATATACATTTTATTTGAAAAAGGTTGTTTGGATGATTTCAGATTTTTTCGACAAAATTACAGGTGAATTCAATTATAAACCGGATGAAGTAAGCCAGCTGTCGCCTTTGGTGCTTGCGTACATAGGCGACGCCGTATATGAGGTTTTTATCCGCACAATGCTTGTGACACAAGGAAACGTGCCGGTGCATGTTCTCCACAAGCGTTCTATTGCTTATGTCAAAGCCAAGGCTCAGTCGGATGTTATCCATAGGATAATGCCTTTGCTTACGGAGGAGGAGCTTGGTGTGGTTCGCAGGGGAAGGAATGCCAAATCGGCCACGGTTCCGAAAAATGCGGATGTTACAGAATACAGGTATGCTACCGGTTTTGAGTCTTTGATAGGTTTTCTTTATCTAAAGAAAGATTATGAGCGGTTGATGGAAATATTGCGTATGGCTGTTTCGGAAAATTGACACGATTTAAAAGCTTTGACAGAATTTGAGAGGTAAAAACGGCTAAAACGCAATTTTTTTGAGAAAAATAAAAGAGAATTGCATTTTACGTACTAAAAATCAAGCTTTTCAACGAAATTATAATTATGAGGGAAGGTTACAAAAGATTATGGGCAATATTGAGAAGAAGGGCTATAAGAAGGCTAAGCCGTCGAGACAGTCGGATGTAAAATACAAAGGGGAAGAAGAAAGAAATGACATAAGAGACGACCTTGACAAGATTGAAGGGCGCAACTCCGTACTTGAGGCGATAAAGTCCGGAAGGACGATAAACAAGATTTTAGTACAGAAAGGCGAAAAAGAAGGCTCAATAAGGCACTTAATTGCACTGGCAAGAGAGAGGGGCATAGTAGTTCAGGAAACGGACAAATCAAATCTTGATAAAATTTCTGCCACTCATGCACATCAAGGTGTAATTGCCTATGTTGCTTTCAAAGATTATGTTGAGGTTGACGATATCCTGGAGATTGCACGGTCCAAGGGAGAAGATCCTTATATTATAATTTTGGACGGCATTACCGATGCATATAATCTGGGTTCCATATTAAGGACTGCCGATGCGGTTGGTGCCCATGGCGTTATTATACCCAAAAGAAGGGCAATAGGCCTTAATGCTGCAGTTTCAAAAGCTTCGGCAGGTGCGATAGAATATGTTCCCGTGGCGCGGGTGACAAATATTTCGCAGACAATAGAGTATCTGAAGAAGGAAAACATATGGGTTGTCGGCACCGATCTTTCCGGAGAAAAGTCTTTCTTTGAGGCTGATTTAAAAGGGCCTGTGGCTCTAGTTATTGGAAGTGAAGGGGAAGGAATGGGAAGGCTGGTTGCCGAAAAGTGTGATTTTATAGTTAATATTCCTATGCAGGGAAATATATCGTCCTTGAACGCAGCAGTTGCGGGGGCTATAATTATGTATGAGATTCGAAGGCAAAGAAATTTTTAAATAAATTTTAAAAATTACTTGTTCATAATAAAATGAAACTGCCGATAACTATATAGAGAGGTTTGAATAGGAGGGTTCCATAGATGATAGAATGGGACAGCCGGGCGTAAATTCTGCCTTGAGAACTTGGCAAGCGAATCGTGTCGAATAATTGCCGGATTTTTTGCTTGACAGGGCCAAGGGAGTTTTTGTATAATCCACCTAGGTGTGCCTTGCTGCTTATTATGCATTCTATTAATCTATTCTATATATCAAGCCTTGAAATTTTATAGTTTTCACATAAGTCAAGGGGGCGATATTTTGAAAACGAATGCACAAATTGATTCAGTAAAGACTTTTAGTACTATGAACGATGAAGAAATAATTGAAGATAGCCGAGCCGGTGATGACAGGGCCCTCGAATATTTAATCAACAAGTATAAAGGTTTTGTTCGTGCAAAAGCAAGAACTTATTTTCTTATCGGTGCTGACCGGGAAGATATCATTCAGGAAGGAATGATTGGTCTCTACAAAGCTATAAGGGATTTTAGAAAGGACAAGCTTTCTTCTTTCCGTGCTTTTGCTGAGCTCTGTATAACAAGGCAGATTATAACGGCAATAAAGACTGCCACCCGGCAAAAACACATACCCTTAAATTCTTATGTATCTCTCAACAAGCCGATTTTTGACGAGGAATCGGACCGCACACTCATGGATATTATCAGTGAGGAAAGCATTAACGACCCTGAGGAAATGGTTATAAACAGAGAAGAGTTTTCGGGGATTGAGGCAAAAATGGGTGAGATTCTAAGTGGTCTGGAGTGTGAAGTGCTTACCTCTTACCTTCAAGGGAAATCTTACCAGGAGATTGCTGTTGAATTGGACAGGCATGTGAAATCAATAGACAATGCGCTACAGAGAGTAAAACGTAAATTGGAGAAATATCTTGAAGAATCTAGAACATAATTTGATTTAATTGATGTTTTTCGATTGGACTATTTTAATTAATAGTGGTATAATTCTTTATGCTTTATGAATTGAATATTCTTAAGCGGGTGTAATTCAATGGTAGAATATCAGCTTCCCAAGCTGACTGCGTGGGTTCGATTCCCATCACCCGCTCCAGCGAAATGTTTTATATGCCCTCATAGCTCAGTAGGCAGAGCGCATCCATGGTAAGGATGAGGTCACCAGTTCGATTCTGGTTGAGGGCTCCAGTTAAAAGTCCTTCAAATACTTGGTTTAGAGTGTTTGAGGGGTTTTTTGTTTGTGTCTTTATTAATGTGATTTTTGAATGTTTGTAGCTTTTTTCATTTTTTAATGGGTACTGCTTTCTTATTGTTATGGAGGGTGTTATGAATATATTGAGGGAATCAAAGGAAAAATACGGACTTCAGAAGGTGGGTAAAAACGTAAGGATTGTTAAAATCTTAAAAGAGTATACGGATGAAAAAGAAGCAATAGATGATCTCACTAAACTTGTTTTAGGTGAAATCGGAGAAGAAGATTTGCTGGATGCGCAGTAAAAGACTGTTTAGGTATAAGCTGTGATTATTTTTTATCGGAAAGTCTTATACATAGAAATTTATGTTAGTTATTCCGGGCTGGTTAATTTTTTTATTTGTGCTATAATATTATCAAGAAAATTGCTTTATTGATAATTTTTTTTGTGGGATTCTATGAAAGTAAAGCAAAACATGGATATAGAAAAAGTCGTTAAAAATGTTACAGTTACGCTTGCAATTGAAGAACTTAAGCCAAGTAAAGAAGTAGTTACAATAAACTGGCAATTTCTTGAAGAAAAGATAAGCAGTGAAGAAGCGGTTAATAGAATTAAGGCTAAATATGTTAAAGCTATTGTAAATTAGTTGTGGATGGTAAAATATAATTGATAGTCTTCGGTCAATATAATTTTACGGTTTTTACTATAATGCCAACATTGTATATTATAATATAAAGGCAAAAGACGATTTAAGTAAATTTAAAACTAGATATGTTGTTTAGCATAGTCGAATTAAGAAAATTTTCAAAGAAAATATGAATTTACCTAACATTTTATATGTTGATAAAAAGATGAGGTGGGGGTTAAAAAATGAATGAACGTGTTATAAAAGAAATTCAAAATACGATAAAAGCTCAAAATGTTAAAAATGTAGCTATATTTGTAGATTTTGATAATATCTATTATGGTATGAAAGATTATGGCATAAATTGTGAGGATGTAAACTATTGTATTTTTACACTATTAAATAAGCTATATCCAAAAGATATGATTAGAACGATGAGAGCGTATGCTGATTTTGACCAGGTTAAAGTATCATTAAAATTGCTACAATCAAAAAGAGTACAAATTAGAAATGTATATGGAAATGGTAAAGAAGAAGAACATAGAAAAAATGCCTCTGATATAGAACTATCAATAGATGCAATTGAAACTTACTATAAAGATAATAATATTGATACATATGTTTTTTTAACTTCAGATAGTGATATGATACCAATAATGAGTAGAATGCTTTATAAAGGTAAGTTAGTGCATCTATTTTATTTGAATGGGCATACTACACAATATCAGAATATTGGAGAGTATTGTCATTTATCATATGATTTAATAGAAATATTTGAAATCGATATCAACAGAAGTAAACCCGAGTATTGGAAAGATGCTGCATTAACAGAAATAGATAATTGGTATAAAATAAAAGCAGGTTCAAATAAGCTATTAGGTGGAAAATGGTTAAATGAACTATTTTGCGAAAAGTTAATGCTTTCACGTAAATTATCAAGTGCTTTAATTGACTACTTAATTGCAAACAACTTTATTGAAGAAAAAACGAATGATACAGGCGCAAAAGGGTATATAATAAAGTAAACGGATATATAATAAGAATAGAATAGTTACTATATTGACAATTTTTGCGTATTGCCATATAATAATAGTAGATTAATGGTTCGTAAAACTTATAGGTTCAAGATTTTTAAGGTTCAAATCATTTAGAGTTCAATAATTTTAGGGTAAGGAAGAAGTCTACATTATGCGAGACTTCTTCTTTCGTTTGTTCATATAGTAGAATGAGATAAAACCTGCGAATATCCTCAATGCTATGCAAGCCCATGGTGCTAAAGGGTTAGAGAACCTTTAAAAACTCAAGGAAAATTGGAGCGAAAATGAGGGGTCACCTTTCAAAAGAAAAACAATGAGAAAGGCAATAGCTTTAGCGGTTATTCCTACCTGTATCTTCTTGCTAAGCGGTTTTCTATTAAAACATTGGCTTCCAGTCTCGGCATCGGTATTGTTTGGTGTAGGGCACGTCTATGTTACATATCAAAATCATTTGATTCTTTAGTGTTTTAATTTTCAGGTAAATGCTGTATAATTGCATTATCAAGGGAAGGAAGTATATTGGCTTTTAGGGAGATTGGGAAAAATGGGTGTAATTAAATATAACAAACTTGTGAGAGACAGAATACCGGAGATTATTGAAAAGAGCGGCAAGAAGGCAATTGTTGAAGAACTTGAATGTTCAGACTATAAAAAATATTTGGATGTAAAACTGGGTGAAGAGCTAGAAGAATATCTTGCAGGAGACAGCGTGGATGAACTGGCCGATTTGGTGGAAGTTGTTTATGCAATATTGAAATATAAAGGTGTCGATATCAAGGATTTTGAAAGTATAAGGAAAAGGAAGGCCGAAGAACGGGGAGCATTTGATAAAAGGTTGCTACTAAAAGAAGTCATCGAGGAGTAGGGGTGTTTGGTATGGAAAAGGAAGTAAAATATACTTCCAGCTTGGGAAGTGTTGCTGAAGATTTGTTTATGGAAATTTTCTGTGATGTTTTCGGACCTGAAAAAACACAATATATTTCCGCACAACATCCTTTTATAGACATATACGGTAACAGGAGATTTATTGACTTTGCCTTAGAGAGCGATAACTTGAGAATTGCAATAGAAATTGACGGAGAAAAATTTCACAATCCCAATAAAGTTTCCCAAAACAAATATTATGATGACCTTCTGAAGCAAAACAGCTTGATATATAACAATTGGAAAGTGTACAGATGGGTGTATGCCCAATTAAAGAATCAGAGAGAAAAGGTAAAAGACGAGTTAATGACCTTTATCGGCGAAATGCCCGAGTTCAGGATGCTGGAGGATTATCTGCCGAAACAGAAAGGGAAAGTAATAGAGCTTAAAGACCACCAGCAATCTGCCATTGAAAACCTCCAAAAAATGAGGGGCAGCGGGGAGAGTATCGCACTTTTGTACCATGCAACAGGTACGGGGAAAACTGTAACGGCGGCCAGCGATGCCAAGAATTTCGGTGAAAGAACCCTTTTCCTGGCTCATACCCGTGAGCTTGTGTCGCAGGCTAAAAGTACATTTGAGTATATCTGGCCGGAGAAAAAAAGCGGCATGTATGTGGCGGAACAAAAGGATGAGAATGCTTACGTGGTATGTGCAAGCATACAAAGCGTTGTACAGAATCTTGAACGGTTCAAACCGGATGATTTTGGCTACATCATTATTGATGAATGCCATCACAGCATCGCAGATACGTACAGGAAAATACTTGGATATTTCAAACCGAAATTTACTCTTGGGCTTACTGCAACTCCCGAAAGGGCTGATGGCGAGAACTTGCTGGAGCTGTTTAAAAATGTTGCACACAAACTGGATTTAAAAACGGCTGTTGAAATAGGTGAACTGACTCCAATCCGGTGTATCCGTGTCAAAACAAATGTGGACCTTTCCAGTGTCAGAATCAACGGTATCAAGTACTATACCCAGGATCTTGAAAGCAAATTGTTTGTTCCGGAAAGAAACAAAATTATTGTTGATACATATCTTCAATATGTGAAGAACAAAAAGACCGTTGTATTTTGCGCATCGGTAAAGCATGCGGAGGAAATTGCAGGGCTTTTCAGAGACAATAGTATAAAATGCGAAGCCGTATCGGGAACACTAAATAAAACAAAAAGAGAACGTATATTGAAAAACTATGAAAATGGGGATATCGACGTGCTGTGTGCCTGTGACCTGCTCAATGAAGGATGGGACAGTCCGAGGACAGAGGTGCTTTTCATGGCAAGGCCGACAATGTCCAAGACCCTCTATATGCAGCAATTGGGCAGAGGAATGAGGAAATGTGAAGGCAAGGAATACCTTATGGTATTTGACTTTATAGATAATGCAAATATGTTTAATATGCCGTATTCCATTCACAGGCTTTTAAACTTGAAAGAGTACCGGCCTGGGCAGTTGGTGCTTGCTCCGCAGAAGCAAATTGAGTTTGAGCGGGATTTGTGGGCAAAAGGGGAAAAGCCTGAGGTATGTTTGGATTTTCCTGTGGATGTGACGGATTATGAACTGATTGATTTGTTCAACTGGCAGGAAGAAGTCAAGGATATGATATCACAGCTTGAATTTGTCAGAATGGTGGATGTCCAGAGCGAGACTATTGAGAGGTATATCAGGGAAGGAAAGATAAAGCCTGATTTGGAGGTTCCCATTGGAGATAAACGAAGCTTTAAATATTTTAAAGAGGAAACGGTTAAGAAATATGCCTCCGAATACGGCTGGGACTTGATTACACCTGCCAATATGAAGGATAAGTTTATGGACATGGTAAAGGCCATGGATATGAGTTTTTCCTACAAACCTGTACTTCTAAAAGCTATGTTTGACCATGTCGATGAGAACGGAAGGGTTAGGGTTGAGGATATTGTAGATTATTTTATAGAGTTTTACAGTGACAGAAAGGATAAAGGTTTGGTTGTGGAAAAGAAGAGCAGTATATTTTGCAAGGAGGGCTTTACCAGAAAGGAAGTGGAAAGAAATATCTTTGCCAATCCTTTCAAGAGATTTGAAGATATGCGTTTTATGAAACGGTGCCGGGAGATTGAGTATGTGGAATTTAACAGGCATGTGTTCAAAAAGTTGACGAAAGATGATATTGAGTGGATCAAGGAGCATTGTGACAAGAAGCTGGAGGAGTATTACGGAAGAAATATTTTTAAAAAGTAATTGCAGAGGATTTTTTATTTTAAAATTGGTACTTGCAAACAGTAATGGTTATATTATAATAAGTATAGATAATGTATGAATAGTTTGCCAAACATATAAATCAAAAAGAGGAATTATTATGAAATTCAAAAAAGAGCAGCTAAATATACTATTTTGAAGATTCATATGGAAATAGTTGGGATTATGTTTATCAATATGCCGCTAAGGAAGCAAAAGTTAATTTTTTTATTTTTATAATTAATAACGTATAAGCAGTTTGTGGGCAAATGCTTAAAAGGCATTTGCCCATTTTATAAAATGGGGGTGCAAAAATACAAGTGAGTATTATTAAAAATTTATTTGCAAAAGGCTTTAAAGCTTCTACTTTTTTCTTTATTGCAGGGGTTTTCGTATCGATGCTTGTGACCTCTATAGGCATAAGCAGTTCCATTGCAAAACAACAGCTTTTAAATACAAGGTATGAATTGGGAGATGTGGAACAGTATGAACTGATGATTCAGACAAACGGAAAAATAGATGACAGTTTTTGGGATAAACTTTATGATATTCTTTATGACGGCAGCGGGCTTTATGTTGCAAATATGAATATGCCTGCTTCTTTTGCCAAAGATGTGGTACCGAGAGTGTATCCTGAGATATATAAGGGTGACAAGGGCTTGTTTCCCATTCTGAAAGGCAAGTATTTTTCTTATGAAAATATAAAAAATAAAGACCGGGTTGCTCTTGTGGGAAAAAACAGAGAGTTAAATCTTATTGAGGAAAATGAAAAAAAATATGTGGAAATATCGGGAACAAGGTATGAGGTTATAGGCATAATCGGTTATAAAAATAAACAGTCGGTCTGGGATAGTTCTGCCTATTTTCCAATAACATCCGTCCCCGATAAGGAAAAGAGCAATGTATTTTCCGGTTACATGCAACTGGTCCTTTACATCAGGTCAGGAAGTATTGAAAAACAGCTTGAAAGCCTTAAGAATTTGTTTTTTGAAGTTGGTATTGAGCTGATGGGAGCAGCAAAAATAGTTGAAAACAAACAGACTTTTTTGGATGCTATTTCTCCAAAATATCCGGGCAATTATATCATATACATATTTTTTATAGTTTCTCTGATAAATTCTATAAACATTGCGATGAACTGGGTATCTCAAAGGAATTTTGAAATTGGCGTGAGGAAAGCCTTTGGACATTCCGAAGGGAATATTTTAAGTATGATTTTTAAGGAAATGCTTTTGCTGTTTTCAATAGCTGCGGTTTTTGCGGTACTTATTCATTTTCTAAGTTTTAAGGTACTGGGGTCTTTTGTAAGCCTTCCCGAAGTTTTCCTGCTGGAAGCTTTCTTGGTATCCCTGGCTTCTGCATTTATTTTAACGGTTACCACTGTAATATTCGTAAGTTTCAAGACTTTAGCGGTACAGCCCATTGAAGCCTTGAGAAGTTAAAGATTAAAGGAGGAGGTTTAATTGTATATATTAAGGGCTCTTGTTCATTCAATGAGTAGGAAAAAAGTTTCTTTATTGCTGGTGTGGCTGCAGTTTTCACTTATTTTCTTTATTGCTTTTTCTCTGGTGTGCTCTTGTATAAATCTTTTTAAAAATGAAAATGAAAAAAGACGGTATATAAAAGCCGATTTTGATAAATGCTGTCAAATGATTATCAATACAGTAAACACTTCAAAAGAGATTTGCATGGATGGGGCAGATTTTCTGTCCGAAGTAAAGAGCATGGATGAGGTAAGCGTGCTGGGAAATTATTTTTATTACAGTACTGCGTTTACTTCCCTCAGAGATAACAAGGCTTTTGTTGAGGCCGTGGAAAAAGCGGTGGATGAAGAGATAAGGAATTTAACAAAAAGCGGGCTGAGGGTTGATGAAGGCTCATACCAAGACAATAAAAAAGATCTTATAGCCCAAATCCTTTCGGTGGACTATGAACTGTTTGACAGTTTGCTTCCCAATACTTTTCTGGAGGGAGGAATGCCTGACGGCAGCTTTTCTGAAAGTGACAGTTTTAAACCTGTCATATTGGGCTATGGCTATAAGGACGCTTTTGATATAGGGGATACTTTCATATCCGATGATGAAAAATTTAAGTGTAGGGTCGTGGGAATACTGGACAAAGGCAGCAAATGGTTTTCCGAGAATTATGGCCTTAGTTACGATATGGTCAATATTGACAATTCCATAATAGTGCTGACGGACCGGCCGGATACTTACATTGGTACAACTATTGAGGGAACGGTTTTAGCGAATAATTATCTTATAAGCAAGGAACCCTTTGACAGGGAATTAGAGGCTAAAATAGGGGAAGTGGCAAAAAAATACGGTATTTCGGTGGGAATATATACTTTTAATGAGTTTTTCGCCAACACAAGGGAAAATTTTATAGAACAATACTATTTAACGCTTTTCTCAATACTTTTCCTTTCCGTTATTGCGGTTTTCGGGTTGTCGTCTCTAATTGTATACGGTATCAACATTAGCAAGAGGGAAATCGGAATCAGGATGGCATGCGGTGCAGAGACAAAACATATAATGGGAATCTTTTGTTCGGAGATATTTATTATAATTATTTTAGCATTTTTCACATCATGCATTATGGCAAATTCAGAAAGGCTTATTAATTTCCTGATGATTAGCATGAAAGATATAAATATTTGGGTTTATGCAGCCGTATTGGCAATATCGCTGGTAGTATGCATAGTTTCTTGCATTTTCCCAATCAGAAGGATAGCAAAACTGGAACCAAGAGAACTTACAGGGGGGCAATAAAAATGGATTTTATAATAAGCTTGAAAGAAATTGTAAAGATATATGGAAAAGGAGAATCGAAGGTTGTTGCACTCAATAAAGTGAGCCTTGACATTTGTAAAGGAGACTATATTTCCGTGATGGGACCTTCAGGCTCCGGAAAATCAACTCTTCTTAACATAATTGGGTGTATGGATACTCCGACTACCGGACAATATATTCTTAAAGGAAGAGATGTGAGCAAACTTAAACGCCGTGACTTCAGCCAAATCAGAAATAAGGATGTTAGTTTTGTATTCCAAAGCTTTGCACTTCTTAATAATTACAGTGTTTATCACAATGTAGAACTTCCTCTTTGCCATAGGAGAATGAGCCGGAGCCAAAAAAAAGAAATAATAATGCACTATCTGGACAAATTGGGTATTGCAAATCTTGCAAATAAAAGACCGACAGAGATATCAGGAGGTCAACAGCAAAGAGTGGCGATAGCCAGGGCTCTGGCAAGTGATGCAGATATAATTCTCGCAGATGAGCCTACTGGGTCACTGGATCAGAAAACGGGGCAAGAAATAATGGAGCTTCTTACGAATATCAACAGTGAGGGAAAAACAATAGTTATTGTTACCCATGATAAAAATGTTGCGTCTTATTGCAGGAGAAACATTTTAATTGTAGATGGTAGGATAGTGGAAGACAATATCTCAGACAATATATCAAAGAACTGTTCGGAGAGTAATGTATCATTATAACAATGCAGGCAAAAACTCTTTAGACAGCTTTTTTCATGCTCATATATTAACTGGCTTTTTCTTTATTGTAATTGCTGCAACAATATAATAAAATATGCTTTAAGGTATACTTATGTTGTTTGAAATGTCAAGATATGATAAAATAACATCATAAAAAAACAACATGCCGTATTTCTTAAACAGTTTAAACTTGGGGATAAGGAGATTCGAGCAATGAATAATACAATTGAGCGAAATAATTTGGCATCGGAGAATTTTGTATTATTAAAAATAAAAAAATTCAAAAGAAATTTTTGGTTTTGTTTGGGGTTGTTTTTAAAAGGTATTACTACAATTTCTTCTATGGACCTTTTTATAAAGATTATGAGGATTTGAATGCGATTGATGATATTAATTCATTAGAAGAGTATTTTGTTAAAGTTGAGGGAACGGATTTATATGAAACAGGCATTTATTATGCCGAAACTGATGGCAATAAAGAGGTTGTTCTGTCAAACTATTTTGTATTGCTTATCGGAGACAAGTTTCTTGCTGTTGATGTGCCAAAATCTAAAGATCTGAGTCTTAGGTTTAGCGGAAAATTAGAGAAAATGCCGGATGAGCTTTGTGATGAACTTAAGAAAATATATATGGAATCTGAAATATATACTGAGGAATTTGAAAATGTATTTTATCCTTTTATGCTTGACGCTCGTGAATTTAGGGAGCCCGGAATCGTAGGAATTATATTCTGTGCGGTAATTTTATTAATAATTGTTATCAATTTTTTTAAAGTAATATTGTATACGTTAAATCCTAAAACACATCCGGCATATAGGTCAATAAGAAAATATGGTGACGTAGACGATGTAGTATCGGAAATTAATAATGAGTTACAGATGGAGTCAAGCGAAAAATACTTAAGCACTACTATTACAAAATCATGGTTGATTGTTGAAAAATTCAATAATCTCAAAATATACAAGCTTGCGGATATTGTATGGGTTTATAAAACCGTGAGAAGAAAATGGGGAATTCCAGTTTTATATGAGCTAAGCATAAAATTTTATAATAAAAAATCGATAAATATTCCTTTTGAAAGAAAAGAAGAAATTTTAGATGCTGCTATCTCCAGCATTTTCGACAGAGTGCCATGGGCTGTATATGGGTATTCTATAGAGCATCATAAAATGTGGTCACGCAATTATGAGGATTTTATTCGCATGGTTGAGGATAACAAGCGTGGAGGTATTTAGAGTAAAATTATTCCAAAAACAATTCTATATATTTTTAAGATTTAGCCGGGATATGATAAAAATCAAGATTATTCCGGCTTTTGTTTTGCTTGATTGGGAAAAGAGACTAATATAAATACAATATTGAAATTACTGTATAGTTCATATTATAATATACTTAAGTCTTCTGTTTGATACTCAAATTGCTAATTATGAAGTGGGGCGTTAATAGTGTAAATGTCAATAAAAATTTGGTTCTTTCCAGAGTTAGTTGAATAACCTTGTTTTTTCAAGCCGGAGAATTTTCGTTTTTAATGTTTCAAAACTACACCGGCCATGCATAATTCGTTTTATCACCTTCAGTTTATTAATACACCCTTCTACAAGACCATTACTATATTTATATTTTATCGCATTCTTAACCGCCTCCATATCTCGTTCAACTCCATTTATAAAACTGTTTATCTCCCGTATGTTTAGATTTTTAGCTCTCTCCATCCATTTATCTAACGCATCAATATTTTTATTAATTAGCATGCTCTTAAATTCCCATGTTATTCTATATATCTTCTCAAAAAACGGATATTCTTTGCATATCATTTCAAATTGATTCTCACTAATTATTTTTACTTTTTCTATTGGGTGGTACAATAGCTTTAATATATTTTCTCTTTTTATTGTTTCTGTTTTTGTCCCATCTTCTCTACTTCTATCGTAATATTTTTTTCTACGCTTCTTCCAGTCTGCTATATAATCCCGCACAGTTGATGATGAACCCTCATATCCCATTTCGCGTATCTTTTCCTCAATATATGAACTCATAATCCCTTTCTCAAGGTATTCGTTAATCTCTTTTATATATGGTGTCAGTTTCCCTTTTCTCTTTTTGCCATAGGCAGCATGGACCGGATTAAAGTTTTCATCAAGATATCTTACAACTGTTTTTCTATCAAGTCCAGTACGCCTGGATATCTCTCTATTACTCAAACCTATTCTCTTTAACTCCCGCACCTCATTTACACGTTCCATTTTTTGCTTTACTTTTTCTTCATGTATGATCATATTTTTTGTCTGAAATGATTTTTTCCTTTCTTCAGGTGCCATTGCGATTAGCTTATCATAAGCTCGTATATCCATATTTAAGCTCCGGCAAATTTCTGTTTTACGTTTTCCTTCTAATAGGAGTTGTTTTATCTTTTCATATTTTTCTTTCAATGTAAGTTTTCTATTTTCATCCGCCTGTTTAATTGCTTCCATCTCTTCAGTTTCCTCACTGACAGCTTGTATTAGAACTTGTGGTTTCAATTTCTTTTTTAGATACTCTGTTACATAGGAAGTCAGATTCTTCAGTAAATGAAAACGACCACTTACTTGTAAAGCTCTCGGGTGTGCATTTGTAATTGCATTATTATAGGTAACAGATCCATCTCTTGATATCACACGAAGATTTGGATATGTTTTTAACCACTCGCAAACAGTCTCATAATCCCTTGAGTCAATCATATCAAGTATTTGATGCGTAAAAATATCTACCATAATTGTTCCGTAGCTTTTACGCTTTTTGATAGCAAAATCATCAATGCAAACAGCTGTTACTGGCTTTTTGTCAATAACAAGTGTTTCTTTTTTTTAAGAGATTGCAAACTGTACTTTTACCGATGTCTACAACATTTTCCTTTAGTACTTTTGATGCTGCAATGGAACTGCAATTTATTGACAATCGTACAATTTCATCTTCAAGACGACGAGTTTTCTTCGCTTTATAAGAGATAAAATCAAACCTTTCTGCAAAAGTAGTATGATTACAATCAGAATTATCGCAAAACATTTTTCTGTTACGTATAATAATAAATACCTTATTACCTTGTATTGGAAGGTCCTGAAAGGTTCTGTTATATGTAGAATGTATTCTTGATGATGGCCGACCACAAAACGGACATATTACTTCTTTGCGATTGGAAGCTACTGTTATATAGCATTTGTTATCATCTATTTCATAACTAATATAGTCTAAGTTTGGATCTAATTGCTTGATGAACTTATCCATGGAATATAGTCTCTTTTCTTATACTTAATTTTTATTTATTGTATCATATTTTTATGCTTATTTCAACTAACTCTGGAAAGAACCAATTTTAGAATAGCATTAACATTAAAGTTACGTGCGAATCATAATATAAAGTAAAAAACTCCTTTGAAGATAGAATCGATTACTTAGCATTGTTCGTGAGCGTAAACTTGATTAGCGCAGGGTATGTCTAACTTAAAAGTAGTACGATCATGAAAAATCGGTTGAAAATAGTAGAAAAACTTTAAAATGCGCAAAAAGTTTAAAAAGTACAGAGTGTAAAAAATGTAAAAAGTGTATATACTTTTTCAACCAGATAGGAGTGATTGTATGAATACACAAATGATTGTAAAAGAATACCGACTACACATATTTTTTATTGGCAACGAAAATTACGGGAAGAAGCCTGCTATGTACTAATAATATCAGAAGAATACACAAATAACGTACCTTTTTTATAAAAAAGTATATACTATGTATATACTTTTTTATTTGAAGGTGATATAATGAATTCAAAGGAGTATTTTAAAAACGAGATTAATCAAACGAAGGAGGGCGATTGCATGTCTACAGTTATTGCCCAAAAGTGGGGGAACAGCATAGGAATACGTATCCCGAAAGAAGCTGCTGACAGGCTGGGTATTAGTCAAGGTTCCGAGATCGAATTGTATGCTAATGAAAACGAAATCACATTAAAACCAAAAAGAATACGAAAAAAATACACATTAGAAGAACTGTTGTCCCAAGTTACTCCTGAAAATCGGCATGAAGAGATTGACTTTGGAATTGAAGGACGTGAGTTGATTTAATGGAAAATATACCTGGAAGAGGAGACTTAATTGTTTTAAATTTTACTCCACAAACCGGACATGAACAAGCCGGAAGAAGAAATGCTATTGTTTTATCACCTGAAAGATTTAATGAAGTAACAGGATTTGTAGCTGTTTGCCCGATTACCAGCCATAAAAAAGGGTATCCCTTTGAAGTGGAATTACCAAGCGAGGGAATAACTCCTGATAATGATGGTTACCCAATAAAAGGGGTTATTCTGACAGATCAAATTAAATCGTTGGATTGGAGGGCTCGTAATCTAAAAATATTAAAAAAATATAATCCCAATGATGCTCAAATTGAAAAAATAAATGCAATAATTGAGGAGTGCCTTGCGAAAATAGCAACATATCTTACATAGTTGCTTCTTTTTTTTAAGCAAAGAGAATGTTTAGATTTTTGAATAAAAAAATTCTAAAATCTCCTTCTTGACAAGAATTGTAGAAGATGTTTAAGAAGGAGATTTTTTATGACAATATTCATAAAACAATAATTCCCATAAATATAAATAGTTGGTATTGAAAACTATCGGATTATGTTGAAACAATAGGAGAAGATACAATTATCATAAATACTAAGCAGTTTGATTATTCTCTTGACAATAGCATGTAGTATTGAAAGTCAATAAAACACTTTATAGAAAATATATGATAGAATATACTCATAAATATTAATCAAAATCATTGTATGAGCATTGGAGTCGGAGCATATGAGTTTGAGGTTTATATATGGCAGGGCGGGCAGTGGGAAAACCCGTTTTTGCCTTGAGGAAATAAAATCAAAGATTAACGCTAAAGTCACGCATCCCTTGGTTCTGCTTGTTCCCGAGCAGTTTACCTTTCAAGCTGAAAGAGACCTTATCAGCGTACTTGGGACAGGAGGCATCCTAAAGACTGAGGTGCTGAGCTTTCGCCGTATTGCTTACAGAACATTCAATGAAGCGGGTGGTATTACCTATCCCTATATCCACTCGGCGGGCAAATGCATGATTCTTTACAGGATTTTGGATAAAATGAAGGGTAGCTTTAGAGTGTTTTCCAAAGCTGCTGACCGCCAAGGGTTTGTGAATACATTGTCCACTCTGATTACTGAATTCAAAAAATATAATATTACTCCTAAAGATTTGGAGAATGTGAGTAAAGAGCTTAACGAGGACAATCCTGTAAGGGAAAAGCTTGCGGAGCTTACTCAAATATATGACCTGTTTGAAAAGACCCTTGAGGAAAGATACAGGGACCCGGATGATGATTTGGCTTTGGCAACAAAAAAGATTGGCGCAACTACCCTTTTTGACGGAGCTGAAATCTGGATTGACGGTTTTACCGGCTTTACCCCTCAGGAATATGAAATAATAGGGCAGCTTATGAGAAAAGCCCAAAGGGTTAACATAAGCTTCTGTACCGACTGTTTGGACGGCGGCTTAAATGATACCGACATCTTTTCATCAATTAAAACTGCATACAGAAAGCTTGTAAAAATGGCAAAGGAAGACGGCATTCCTGTGGAGCCCGTGGTTGTTTTGAATAATAAACCGTTGTTCCGTTTTAGCAAAAGCCCTGAGCTTTCCCATCTTGAACGGTATCTTTATTCATACCCGTATAAGACATATAATGAAAAAACCAAGGATATTTCCCTTTTTTCTTCGGTCAATATTTTTGCTGAAGTTGAGGCCTGTGCAAGAGACATTATCGGCCTTTGTCGCGACAGGGGAATGCGCTTCAGGGAAATTGCCGTAGTTGCCGGAAACCTTGACGGCTATGAGAAGCTGATTGAAGCTGTTTTTGCCGAGTATGGCATTCCCTGCTTTATTGACAGAAAGGTGGATATAGTTAACCACCCTTTGGTGCGGTTGATTATGTCCATGCTGGATATTTTCATTGAAAACTGGTCGTATGAAGCAGTGTTCCGCTATCTCAAAACCGGTCTGACCGGCATAGACCAAAAGAGCATAGACAGCTTGGAGAACTATGTCTTAGCCTGCGGTATCCGGGGCAGCCGCTGGACTGAAGAAAAAGAATGGAGAATGGTTCCCGGGCTGATTCCAAACGAAAAAAGCCGTGAAGAAGTAGGGGAACTGCTTGAAGACATAAACCATATCAGAGCGCAGGTTTTGGCACCGCTGATGGAATTCAGGAAGAAAACCAAAGGCAAAAAGAAAGCCTCAGACTTCTGCGCAAGCCTTTATGACTTCCTTTGCACTCTTGGGATTCCCGAAAAAATTGAAGATGCTGTTGAGAAATTCAGAAAAAGCGGTAATCTAAACCTTGCCAATGAGTATTCCCAGGTTTGGAATGCAGTGATGGATGTTTTTGACCAAACAGTGGAGGTCATGGGAGATGAAACCTTTGGAATTGAGAGGTTTGCCAATATACTTGAAATAGGATTTGGAGAATGTAAAATCGGATTAATTCCTGCGTCTTTAGACCAGGTGCTTGTAGCAAGCTTGGATCGTTCCAGAAGCCACGAAATCAAAGCCCTTTATATATTGGGGGCCAATGACGGCGTATTTCCCCCTGCGGTAACAGAAGAAGGCATTCTTTCGGATCAGGACAGGGCCGTGCTTAGAAATGCGGGAATTGAACTTTCCAGCGATGCAAGAACTCAGGCCTTTGACGGACAGTATTTGGTATACAGGGCATTGACCATTGCCGGAAGTTATTTAAGAATCAGTTGGTCTATCGCAGACCATGAAGGAAGAACTTTGCGGCCTTCCTTGGTTATATCACGGCTTCGCAAACTGTTTCCGAACATCACAGAGACAAGCAATATTCTTCCATCCAATTCTGTATCGGAAGAAATGGAGCTTTTATCCGGAAATAGCCCTGCATTTAAGTCTATGGTATCGGCTTTGCGCCAAAAAGCGGACGGAAAAGAAATACAGCCTATCTGGCAGGAAGCGTACCGCTGGTTTGCTGCGCAGGATGAATGGAATCGGAAGTGTCAGGCAATACGATTAGCTTTCGAATATAAAAATTTGGCCCAGCCGATAAGTCGTGATAAAATTGCAGCACTTTACGGAGAACCGGCGGTTTCCAGTGTATCCAGGCTGGAAAAATACACTGCCTGTCCCTTTGCTTTTTACGTGCAGTATGGGCTTTGCGCAAAAGAAAGGCAAGTATACTCTTTGCGTCCGCCGGACGTTGGCACTTTCATGCATGCTGTCATTGAAGAATTTTCAAAGATTGTTTCCAAAGGGAATATTTCCTGGAGAGAATTTGACCGTGAATGGTGCAATGAAAAGGTTTCCGAAATTGTGGATGAAATGCTCGAGAAAATGCAAGGGTCGGGTATTGCAGCCTCAAGAAGATACATGGCCCTTGTCGTAAGGCTCAAGCGTGTAGTGGCAAGAGCGGTCTGGCTTATTGCCGAGCACATTCGAAGGAGCAGCTTTGAGCCGGTGGGATATGAAGTTGGCTTTGGGGAAAAAGAAAAGTATCCGCCAATTGTGATTGAGCTTGATACGGGTGAGAAAATCCGGCTCACTGGAAGGATTGATAGGGTGGATGCCTTAAAAACCGAAGACGGCACTTATTTGAGAATAGTTGATTATAAATCGGGAAGCAAGGACTTTAAATTGTCGGATGTATTTTACGGTCTTCAGATTCAATTGATTACCTATTTGGATGCTCTATGGGAAAACGGTGAAATGAATGAGGATAATCCGATAATCCCCGGAGGCATGCTGTATTTTAAGATTGACGACCCCATTATCAGAGGAAGCGGCAAAATGACTGAGGAAGAGATTGAAAAAGCCATTATGAGACAGCTCAAAATGAGAGGCCTTCTTTTGGCGGATGTGAAACTGATAAGGGAAATGGATAGAAACATTGAAGGAGCTTCTATGATTATACCTGCCACTGTCAATAAAGACGGAGGGCTCGGAAAGAATTCTTCTATAGCCACGATGGAGCAGTTTAAACAGCTTCGCAAATATGTAAGAAAACTTTTGAAGGATTTGTGCGGCGAGATTATGAAGGGAAATGTGCCCATAAAGCCATATAAAAAGAAGGGGACTACGTCCTGCAAGTATTGTAGTTTCCTGCCTGTGTGCCAGTTTGACACTACGATGAAGGAAAACTCTTTCAGAAATCTTTACGACAAAAAGGATGATGAAGTATGGAGTCTTATGGCACAGGAGGAAGAGAAGTAATGCATTTTTAGTAAAGGTGGATATAAAATGAGTGGAAAGACCATTTGGACCGACGAACAAAGGGAAGCCATTACCGGAAATGAAAAGAATCTCTTGGTTGCTGCGGCGGCAGGTGCCGGAAAAACTGCTGTGTTGGTGGAGAGGATTATTCGGAAAATCACCGATGAAGAAAAACCTGTAGACATTGACAGGCTGTTGGTGGTTACCTTTACCAATGCAGCCGCCACCGAAATGAGGGAAAGGATTGGAGAGGCTATCTCCGAGAAATTGGAGGAGAATCCCGGCTCGGCCAATATTCAAAGACAACTTACGCTGCTGGGGAAAGCAAGTATTACCACCATCCATTCCTTTTGCCTGGAAGTAATACGCAGCAATTTTCAGCAAATCAACATAGACCCGGGTTTTCGGATTGCCGATGAAACCGAAAGCCAGCTTATGAAATTGGAAGCCTTGAATGAAGTGTTTGAAGAGCAGTATGAGAATGAAAATGCGGATTTTTTTGAACTTTTGGAATGTTATGGCGGCAACAGGTACGATAAAGAGCTTCAGGATATGGTGCTGAATCTGTATAACTTTATCCAAAGCAGTCCATGGCCTGGAGAATGGCTGGAAAAAATGACGGAGTGCATGAATGTCCCCGAAGGAACGGATTTTGGGAAGACTCTTTGGGGCAGGGTACTTTTGCAATCGGTAAAGACTGAACTTGAAGGCTTGAAGGAAATGGTATCCCGGGCGCTGGAGATATTGAAAGATGCTTTGGGACTGGAGAAATACCAAGCTGTATACATGGAGGATTTGGCCAATATTGAGGCCATGCTGAAGCTGTTAAATGAAGACAGCGATATGCAATGGGACAGGACTTTTAATGCGCTTCAAGGCATTGAGTTTGCAGTACTGCCCCGTTGCGGCAAAGGGGTTGACAAGGATAAACAGGAAATTGTAAAGAAAATCCGGGATGATGTAAAGCAAAGCATAAAAAGGCTTCGGGAAAAAGTGGTTACATCTGTTTCGAATGAGATTATCAATGATATGAAAGTCTTGTATCCTAAGATGAAATGTTTGGCAAGCCTGGTGGAGCAGCTTGCGGGAAAATATGCAAAAAAGAAGAGCCGAAAATCTGTGGTGGATTTTAATGATCTGGAGCATTTTTGCCTGGAAATTCTGACGGAGAAACAGGAAGACGGAAGTATACTGCCTTCCAAAACGGCCATTTTATACAGGGAGAGGTTTGAGGAGATTTTGGTGGATGAATACCAAGACAGCAACCTGGTACAGGAGACTATCATCAATATGATATCCAAAGGTGATGATAAAAGCCCCAGAGTGTTTATGGTCGGGGATGTCAAGCAGAGCATTTACCGCTTTAGACAGGCAAGGCCCGAGTTGTTTCTGGACAAATACAACACGTATTTGCTGGACAAGGGAAATCCATCGAGGAAAATACTCCTTTTTAAGAATTTCAGAAGCCGCAGGGAAGTAGTTGATGCTATCAATTTTCTGTTCAAACAAATTATGTCGGTTGGTGTGGGGGAGCTGGACTACACCGATACCGAAGCTTTAAATGCCGGAGCGGTGTTTGATGAAAACGAAAGAAAAGATATTACGGTTGGTGGAGAAGCGGAGCTTCATCTGATTCAGACGGATGGGGTAGATTATATTTCTGCAGGTGAAAATGAAGGTGAGGAAGGACAGCAAGATGAGGGCGGAGAAGAGGATGAGGAAATGCTGGACAATATTCAGTGTGAAGCAAGGCTGGTGGGCAGAAGAATCCTTGAGCTGACGAAGCCGGATGAAAATGGGAGGCATTTTTGCGTTTTTGACAAGGCAAAAAATGAGTATCGCAGGGTTGAATACCGGGATATTGTAATACTTCTTAGAACCACAAGGAACTGGGCGGAGGTTTTTGCTGATGAACTGTCCGTGATGGGAATACCGGTTTTTGCCGATACCGGAACGGGATTTTTTAAAACAGTGGAAGTCCAGGTAATGCTTTCCCTTCTGCAGATTATTGACAACCCTTTGCAGGATATTCCCTTGCTTTCGGTGCTGCGTTCTCCGATTGTCGGATTTAGCACCGATGAGCTGGCGGAATTGAGGATTGCTGACAAAAGAGTGCTTTTGTTTGATGCATTAAAGAAACTGGCGGAAAGCGGTCAGACAGATGCGGCAAGAAAAGCTTCGGCATTTCTTGAGAACCTTCAGAAATGGAGGGAAATGTCGCTGTATATGTCCAATGACCGGTTGTTGTGGCAGCTTTACAACGACACCGGTTATTACAGCATTGTCGGAGCCATGCCTGCAGGGGAGCAGCGGCAGGCAAACCTTAGAATATTGTATGAGCGGGCCCGGCAATTTGAAGAAACCAGCTATAAAGGATTGTTCAATTTTATAAACTTTATTGATAAATTAAAAAGCAGCAGGGGCGATATGGGAAGCGCAAAAATCTTAAGTGAGAATGACAATGTGGTGCGTATCATGAGCATCCACAAAAGCAAGGGATTGGAGTTTCCGGTGGTGATTGTTGCCGGCTGCGGAAAGAAATTTAACCTTCAGGATATGAACAAGAGCATCCTTTTGCATCATGAACTGGGTTTTGGTCCGGATGTGGTGGACTACAAGCTGAGGCTGTCATGGCCGTCGATGGCAAAACAGGCTATAAGGGAAAAAATTAAAGCCGAAACCCTTTCGGAGGAAATGAGGATACTTTATGTTGCCTTGACGAGAGCCCGCGAAAAGCTTATTATCACCGGTGCTGTCAGGGATGTATCCAAAACTGTGGAAAAGTGGCTCGATTGCGCATCTGTCCAAGAGAGCAAGCTTCCTGTCTATGATATGCTGAAAGCTGCCAATTACCTTGATTGGATTGGACCTGCGATTTTGAGGCACAAAAGCTGCAGCGGACTTCGGGACTGTATGGGAAGTGCCGATTTTCGAGGTCAGCTCATTGATGACCCTTCGGTGTGGAGCATAAAGATATGGAGCAAAGGCGATGTACAAAGCGGGAAGATTTTAGAAGAGCAGGAAGAAAGTGAATTTGTGAAGTGGCTGGACAGCCTGGAGGAGGAAGGAGAGCCTTCGGAATATGCAGAAGAAACAGCAAGAAGGCTAAGCTGGAGTTATCCTTACATTAAAGCTTCCAAAGTGCCCGCAAAGGTTTCGGTGACGGAGCTGAAAAGGCGTTATAACGAGATGGTTTCGGAAGATGCAATGGCTTTTCCGGAGTACCTGCCGACCTTGGTAAAGAAGCCGATGTTTCTGGAGGAGAAGAAGGGCCTAAGCTATGCCGAGAAGGGAACAATACTCCACTTTGTCATGCAGCACTTGGATTACGATAGGGAGGATATTGAAGCCCAGATTGAAGAAATGGTGGCAAGAGATTTGTTGACACCACAGCAGGCACAGAGTGTGGATGCAGATAGAATCCGGCGTTTTCTGAGTTCTCCTCTTGGAAAGAGGATGCTGGCCTCAAAAAGCATAAACCGTGAGGTGCCGTTTAATATTGAGATACCGTGCCATGAACTGTACAGGGATATGGAAGATGAGGACTGTCACGGTGAGACACTTCTTCTTCAGGGGGTTGTCGACTGCTATTTTGAAGAGCCGGACGGCATTGTGCTGGTGGATTACAAGACCGATTATGTGGCTCCGGGGAATGTTGAGACGATTTACGAAAGATACAAGGTGCAGATTCTTTATTATGCCAGGGCGCTGGAGATGCTCACCGGAAAGAAGGTAAAGGAGAAGTATATATGTCTTTTTTGGAATGGAGAAGTTTTGCAGTTTTAATGAAGTATAATTAACGGAACGGTTTAAGCTGTAATTGGATTTGATTGAAAATACACGAGTATATTGCGTTGTGATATAAATACAAATAAGTTTTGAAATAATAGAGTAATTAAATTTAATTATTTTGTGAGAATTACATAACAGTATCAAAATATGATACAATATATTCAAGGAGGGAGTGAAATGGCTAATTCTGTGCAGAATTTATTCATACAAAACCTAAATAAGTATATTGACCATTATGGAATCAAACAGGCATTTATATCCAAACGTGCCGGAATTGAAAAGAATAAGTTGTCGCGAATTCTTAACAGTGCCCAGCCAGTTACCTATGAAGACATGCATTCCATATCCAATGCTTTGGATAAAGACATAAAATATTTCCTTGGGGAAAAACTGGATTTATCAACTCCCGATTATAAAGACTCGGCTTCAATAGCATTTTATATGGGAGCTGTGGATGAAAACAAGGAAAAGCTGGCCAATCAGGTTTTTGATTTATTGGATTATATGGATGCGATTATGGGAATTCGCAAGAAATTAGAAAGAGATGCTGTAGAGGTTTCGGATTATGGATTTTAACAGATTTAAAGAGATTATTGTCAAAAACAGGGTATATGCCGACAGTGTGAAAGAAACCCTTAAAGTTTTCCATGACAGAGTCAGGTGGGACGGAGGCATTCCAAAGATAATGAAAGAAATTGCAGATAAATTGGATGTGCTAATTTTTCAAGTTCCACTGATTGACAGTGACTTTGGAGCTGTTTTTTTAGATACAGGCTACAGTAAATATTTGCTGCTGAATTCAAGTCAACCAAGGAGCAAAATGTACTTTTCTTTTTGCCACGACATATACCATATTCTAAGTGGAGTACCGGAATACATAAATGAGAAAAGGGAAGTTCATTTCAATAATGATTATCCTTCCAATGAAAATGAGGGTAAGGCAAACCTTTTTGCGGCAAATTTGCTGATGCCGGAAGTAGAGTTTAGAAAAATGTATGACTTGTATAAGGCTGATAATAACGACATTGAGGAAATAGTTGCAAAACTGATGAATTATTTCAGTTCTCCTTTTGTTGCGGTTTTAATACGCCTTTACGAGCTTAAGATATTGGATAATACTGAAGATGTCAAAAAAATGCTGGAGTATGGTGACGATCAAATTAAAGAGTTGTTTGATTCTTTATGGCTGGATCGGGATATACTTGAACCGACTTATAAAGACGAAATGCCATTTGTATTGAAAATGCTGAAAACAGAGGGAGCTGATTTGGTAGAGAAGCAACTTTTGTCTGAGTACAATTATAACCGGATTATTGAAGGTATAGAAAAAATATATTTTGATATAAGGAAAAAGACGTAGTATGGCAAAAAAGTATCAAGAAGTTCCTTTAAACTTCAGCTCCTTCGAAGATTATCTGATAGATAAAAAAGAGGAAGTGGTTGATGCTTTTACCAAGGCACATCAATACTTTTTCTATGATACGTGTTCTATTTTACATCATTCAAATTCTGCTAACAGGCAGACCATTATTAATTATTTGAAAAGCAAGGCTGATATAATATTTGTGACCAGGACAGTATTAATGGAACTCACTGCGAACTCCTTTGAGCTACATTCGGCTCAAATCCAATATTTCAAGGAACTTAACGACAGTGGCTTTAAAATTGCCCTTTTTGATGAGGAACTAATTTATGATTGTTTAAAAGAAGCTTTGAATATTAGCACCGAGGAAGCCAACAGACTGTTGGGATATGCTATTAAAGAAGTATGCAGATACAAGGCAAAGGTAAATGAGATTGTTGAGAACATGGACAGGCATATGTCCGGCAAGCTTAAAAGTACAAATCCGGGGAATAGAGAGTTGTTCGGTGCTTTCTTTCGATATGCCAGGACACAGAAAAGTGAGGGGGACAGTCTTGCAGAGGAATTAATTCTTATCTGCATAATTGTACTTACAAGAATTCCTATGGGACGGTATATTTTAATAAGTGATGATATGAGGATAAGGCCTCAGGTAATAAGCGTAAATGATTATATTTTAAAGCACCACGGAAGAAAAGAGCCTTATCAACTGACAACATCGTCGTTAGTGTATAAAATGTACAAGGATAATATACTAACCGACAAAGACGATATGATTGAAATTATGAAAGCAGCTTTTAAAGGAAATGTTAATGTATTTTATGTTGGCGAATATGACATTGAGCAAAGATACGAGTCTTTTAAGTGTGAAGATTTGATTGACAGGCTTATAAAAGAAAAAGATTTTAAAATAATATATTAGCAAATTTCCAATAGAGCGAGGTGTTATTCTTGAACATTTTAGATAAATATAGCGAGATGAGTATAAAGAAATGGAATGATTCCCCGCAGGAAAACAACAAGTAATATAGTAAAATATGGTTTGATTTGGATGCTGAGCTGCTCAAAAATTATATCAACGGAAATATAGAATCTTTACCGGATGAAATTAATTGGATATATCCCAAAAAGCTGTTTAGGGATGTAGAGGGCAAAAAAGTCCTATGTCTTGCAGCGGGCGGCGGTCAACAATCCGTAGTATTCAGCCTCTTGGGTGCAGATGTAACAGTTTGCGATATTTCCATAAGCCAACTGGAATTGGATGAAAAGGCAGCACTGTATTACGGATACGAAATCAAAACAATTAATTCCGACATGAGAGATTTAAGCTTATTGGAGAATAGTTATTTTGATATTGTCTATCAACCTGTCTCACTTTGCTTTGTGCCGGATATCGAAAAGGTTTATTCCGAGGCATACAGAGTTTTAAAAAACAATGGTATATATTCGGTAAATCATTGCAATCCGTCTACATATCCCGTGTGGTTTGAAGGAGGGAAAAATGGCTGGGACGGAATCGGATACCGAATTGCAGAGCCGTATATATGCGGTGAGATTAAAATTGATGAAAATGGCAATGAAAACATGACTATAGGGGAGGGTATAGGAGAATTCAGACATTCTCTAAGTGATATATTTAATAAACTGATTGAGGCAGGATTCATAATTGAAGGGGTTCTTGAAGACCCAAGAACCATGAATGCAAATAAGAAAGAAAAAGACATTTACTCAATCATCTTAAGCTACTTCAGTATATTGGCAAGAAAAAAGATTTAGAATACAAAAGTAATGATTTAAACACGGACATTTAAAATTATTTAAGGTAAAGAAAAATTCTGATATACCTATGGATTTCGCGGATGCAAGTTTAATTTTAGTTTCTGAGTTGGATAATATTAAAGAAATAATATCTATCGATTCGGATTTTTATATTTATAGGAACCTCCGTAACGAATATATTAAAAATATTTTTAATTATTAACAATTCGCACAGAGAGATTTCGAATGATTAAAATGAAATAGGGTGGTTATTCAATCAAAAACATAGAGGGCAGTCCCTATGTTTTTGATTGAAAGATTTTGATAATACGATATTTTTATCAATAAGTAATTTCTATATGGACTTTATAGTGTTCTAGAGAGATGTAGAATGGAAGTTTTATACTCTATCACTCATCGGATATACCGTACATGGTCAAATATTTCTCTTCGTCTTTTGATATTTCCAGCTCCCTTTTTGCTGCTTCTATTACTTCAGCAGTAACAGAGTCTTCCACGCCTTTTTGGATTTCAACATTTTCATTAGCACTCTTAACCTTTTCAACCAAATAATACAGCTTTTTGACTTTTTCTTTGTTCTTTAGTTTTATCTCTTTTGATGTACGGGACTCGGTTACCCATTCTTTGTCTTTCGAATCTAAATATATAGAGGTCAAATAATTGTTTTCCGTAAATTTCTTACCGTTTTCCAGTTCTATCTGAATATAGTAATTTAATTCCTTATCGCTTTTATAATATATGAGTCTATTTTCTATTCTTTTTATGTAACTTAGATCATACTTCGGAATTGCCTTTATATCAAAAAAGCCGGCATCATATATATATTCGTTGTCTATGTAGGTATATGTGGTAAAGGAAAAAATCAATAGCGGCAAACATATAATCAGCGCAAATATTTCTCCCTTTATACCTTTACTTCTATATGAGGCATAATTTTTATTTATTTTTGACAAATTAAATATAAATTCCGCAGAAAATTTAGCAATTATCTTTTTTACAATTATTCCGAATATAGCAGCCGATATGAAAATAAACAGTACCAATTCAAAAAACATATTGGGAACTGGGCTTTTAAACATCATATATTCTTTGTTTTTCAGTAGAATATCTTGTTTTAAATATATATCTGTAAACCCTGCAACACCTATTGATATTACAAAATATACACAAGTAAATATATCCCAAATTTTGTTTGCAGACTTAAAATTAGCTGCCAGACTGTCAATATACTGCGGTGTATTATAATGCTCGAAGGTTTGTTGATAAACACTTGCTTTGTCTTTTTCAACAAAACTGTTTATAATCATGTATATATCTTCTTTTTCTTCCGGAAGCATATTTCGGTCAAACCATGTTTGAAATATTACCAGCTTTTCGTTTACTTCTATAAAATAAATCTCCGTCTTCTCTTTTTTAATTTCTATGACAGCTTTATCTGCCCGGTAACCGTTTATATTCACCGATTCCAATTTAGGAGCCAAATCTAAATTTATTTTCTCTATTTTATTTAGATACCAATCTATATATTCCATTTCCAAATCTTCAATATTATTATCATTGATATCGTAAAAATAGAGATTGACCAATTTATTACCATGCTTGAATTTTATATATCGCTCCTCCGGCTCGGAAACTGAAAAATACCCTTTAAACATTATTTGAAATTCTTCAGCTTCCAGCATATACACCAGGTTCTTCTTGGTAAACAGGGCTTCATTAGCATATCTACTGTCTTCGATTATGTTCATATCAATAAATCACCTCTTACAGTAGATTTTAACAGAAAAAATTCATTTTTTAAAGTATATTTTGAAAATGCTTGGGTAAGTTGGATGCTGTTAATCTTCTGAAGCATTTATTGTTTTTTATTCGATATCATTTTATATTTTTCTGGAGAATCTTTGGCTGTATAAAACTTCATAGCTTCATCATAGCATGCCGCTGCCAGTTTTTTATTCTCGTTTGCGTTTTGCAGCCTGGCCAAAGAATTATAGGCATCGCCGAGCTTTATGTGGACATCGGCATAGGATGCCGGAATTGCATCGGGAGAATAGAATTTTAGAGCATCCTTGTATGAGTCTATGCTTTTTAATATGTTTTCCTCAGAATTCTCGATAGTGCCTTTAGCAAAATAGGCATCACCAAGAATTGTCTTTACAATTGCAAAATATTTCGGTGCATTCTCAAAGGTAAATATTTTTAGAGCAGTTTCGCATACCTCGATAGCCCTGTCTATATTTTCAGAAGGCTCAATAATATTCAATTCGGCAAGCTTTACTTGTGCAGCTCCAAGATGCGCCTGCGTATATAAAAAGTAAACGGGCTCATTTTCCGGTTCATATACCATCAATGCTTTATTAAAGCATGCGACAGCTTTGCTTAGGTTGTCTTCGGGATTGCTATAATCACTCATCTCCAAATATGCTTTTCCCAGCTCAATATTTGTAGAGGCATAATCCTCGGGGTATGATTCCAGTGTAAAAATCTTAAAAACATTTTCAAAGGATTTTATCGCCTTGACATAATATTCTTCTCCGCCTTTTATATTTGCAATAATCCTGTAGCAATCTCCCAAGTAATATTGAAGGTTTGCATAAAGCAACGGATATTGATCTATGGTATATACCTTTGCAGCTTCGTTTATTGCCTCAATAGCCTTGCCGGCAATTTTTACATCACTTGAGAACTGGGCCATTTGAAGATGTAATATTGCAAAACGTAATTCTACATACGCATAACTTGTCGGGGATGTATCAGGGTCGCAGAATTTCAGAGACTCCTCAAAAGCAGCAACGCCATTCTCAAAGAATTCTTTTGAGGGATCAAACGACATAAAACTTTGATAAACAACTCCGATATAGCATTGAATCCGTGCATATTTATTAGGATCGCTCTTTGCATCTATGCATCTTAAGACATCCTGAAACGCCTTATAAGACATATCAAGGTATTGCCTGCTATTAAAGCTGATGGAAAGACGCAAATAAATAATACCTTGAATTTCTTTTGCATCTTTATAGCCATCAGGATTTGATTCGGGACTGAATATGCCTAGTGCCTCTTCACAAGATTTTAGGGCTAATGCGAGGTTTTCCGCAGGCTCCTTCACGTTAGCCAACGTATAATGGGAAAATGCCTTGTAAACATGAGTATATGCGTAGTCGTGAGGATTTTTTTCTTTGTCGTACAATTTCAAGGCTTTATCCATTGCATTTAAGGCCTTTTGGGTGTTGATTTCAAGATCCCTTACATTTGCATAAGTGGAATAAGCCCTTGCCATGCCCTTGTACGCGTCGGCTATATACGAAGAATATTTCACATCTTTTATGTTTGCCAATACTTCTTCAAAAATGGATATTGCCTTTAAAACATTTTCCTCTTTATTGATGAGAAAAGACAAGTAAATATAGGCGTTGGCCATATTATTCATTGTATGAGCATACTCTTCGGGATTTTTTTCACTTGAAATATTTTTAAGAATCTGTTCATAGCTCTTTATTGAGCCTAAATAATTGTGATTTTCCAGAAGATTGTCGGCAGCATTGATTTCATTTTTATAATTCCCTTTATTACACCTCTTGACCACACTTACAATTACGTTGCTTCCTGTAACAAGAAAATTATCATCGCCGGATACGGAAACCACTGACCCGTTTTTACTTGTAAAGTAAACGGTTTTTTCATCTTCCTTAAGAATTACATTGACATCCAAGCCTTTGCAGATTAACTCGGAAGTTACATATATCCTTCCGTTAACAATCAATGAAGGCGCGGAAAGGGTCAATATTTCATAATCAATCTGGGCTGTCTTGCTGCCCGGATTAATTAAAACTTTTCTGCCGGCTTTTACACATGAAGCCGTTTTAGTGGCATCGTCCCATTGTACATTGAAACCGAAAATCTCGTATATTTCCCTAAGTGGCAACAACAAGTTTCCGTTGTCGACCATAGGTGCCATGGTAAACTGTACAGGCTGCCCGTTTATTTTCACATTATATTCGCTTGACGCCGTAACAGCTCGTACGGAAATTACGAGTGCCAGGTATATGAAAAAAGTTTCCAGCAGTAAAATTAATTTTTTTGTATTCATTTCTGTTCATCAGCTTCCTTCTGATATATTTCGTTTATTTTAAGTCTTCCAGTTTTCTAGCCGCCAAGAGAGCCTCAGAGTGATACTTTGGATAATCTGCCGGGTCAAATACCTTAAGACTGTTTTCATATGCCAATCCGGCTTCGAAAATATACTTGTCACTATTGTAAAGTTTTGCAAAGAGCAGTTTCAAGTTGCCAAGCTTGTAATTTGCCACGGCATAAAGGAACGGATGACGTTCTATTGAGTAAAACTCAATAGCCTCCTCGTATTCTTTTTCTGCCATGATTAAATACTCAACATTGCCGAATTTCTCATAGTATTTGGTATAGATTTCTCCCATGTGCTCATGTGCCTTTGCATAATTTAAAGGATAGCTTTCGGCAGTCCATACCTTTAATGCCTCTTTAAAATTGTCTATTTCTTTTATATCCGTCTCCTCAAAGTTGTTTGCCCGAACCGTGACACCTTCTTCAAAGGGGCATAATATGTCAAGAAGGTTATTGATTATGCCCAGGTGAAACTGAACAGTTGCATAATGGAAAGGCTCCGTGTCCAAAGAATATATATCAAGTGCCTTTGAAAATACGTCCTTTGCATCTGTAAGATACTCTTTGGACAGTTCGGGTATTCCCAAATCATAATAAGTTTTCCCCAAGTTATATTGAATTAGAGCATAGTCCATATAATGCTGGGGAAGGGTATAATACTGCAGTGCTTCATTGTAACAGATTAACGCATTTAAAAGGAACATGTTGTTGCCGGTGACATCCGACAAAATCCTGTAAGCACTTCCAAGGTTATTAAGCGTTAAACTGTAATTTGCATCATTATTATTTCTGTAATAATTCAAAGCTTTGTGATAAAAACCGATTGCACTAAGGATATTGTTTTTTGAATCCTTGGAACCGGAAAGCTTGCTGTATGCATTCGCAAGATTGTTCATTACATGAGCATAAATATCCGGATTCTCCTCCTCCGAGATATTGTCTAAAATTTCCTTGTACTTGCGCACGGCCTCTTCTTCATTGTTTGAGGCAAGAAGCCTGTCCGAATAACTTATCATATCGCTGACGGTATGAATGCTATATGGCTCGAAGATGTTTACAATCAAGCTGTCTCCCAATATAACAATGTTACCGCTGCCGCTTACTGCAATGCCTGTTGTATCGTTGTCCGAAGTAATAATTATATTGTCTTTTTTATCCCATCTGACTTTGAGGCCAAACTCCTCGGTAATAAACCTTTGGGGTATGTAGCTTTTGTCCTTTAAAATCCTTAAAGGCTCGTCCATAATATAATGCCTGCCATCAATATCAACCTTTGTACTGCCTGCTTTGAAACGAATAACCCGGTTTTCGTTCGTACACAGGATAGTCTTTGATTGATCGTTCCAGCTGACTTCCCAACCAAGAGATTCAAAGATGCTTCTTAACGGGAGATATATAACTCCGTTTATATTTTCCGGACGGGCATTTTCTATATTAAGGCTTTTGGCAGTAAGACGAATATCTTTGGCAATAACTTTATGGCTGCTGTATACAAAACAGAAGCATATTGCAAAAGTCAGAAACATAGTCCAAACTGTGAACTTTTTTATCATACTCGTCATATGTATCACCGGTATTATTTTCTTAAAATTATTCGGTTTCAATGCTTACAGCGTTTTGTTCTCCTAATATCACATTCGTATTATCTCCATTGATTTGAATATTCAAATTGCTCCAACTGTTGATTTGCGTGTTGGTTGTTATATTTTGCTCATAGCCTTTGCTTATATTGTTTGTTGTGTTTTCTTCATAGCTATTGTTTATATTGCTTGATGATGTATTTTGCTCGTAATTTTTATCCGTATTGTTTGATTCATTGTTGCTTACAACAGCTTCTTTTTGCTCGTTTTCTTCCTGAACGGCTGTATCTTGGGCATCGGCCTGTTGTACCTCAAGAACAGGCGAAGGCTCGGGAATGGGAGAGGGAACATCTGCTTTTTCGTCCTCAACCGGTGTATTGTATCCGCTTAAGTCTTCTGTATCTAAGATATCCGAATCTTCCTCTCCTGTAACGGATTCGCCGTACAAAATTCCATCTTTTGATTGAGAAGCATCCGAGCTGCTTTTAGCCATACCTACGGAAAAGGCAATTATTATTGTGCCTGAAATTATCCATACTAGAAAGACAGCCAAAGCAGTACTGCTCTTGAAAAAGTTTGCAACTTTTAATGCTTGCTTTTTGGGGGCAAGGTTTAATACTCCATTAAATTTTATTCCCGGACCGTTTGCCAGCTTTTGAAGGTTGATATCGGTTCCTTCGGGAAGAACAAAATCAAGCTTAACAGTGCCGGAATAAGTTTCTTTTTTTTCGGCCGTATGCTCTTTTTTTACTACGCCCATACTTTTTTCTTCGTCGTCTTCGGGCATTGCCACGCTTATGGCTTCTTTTAGAAACTCGTTGAAATCTTCGGTATTTAAAATAATATCTCTAATCTTGCTTTTAATCGGTGCTTTTTTGAGTAATTCCTCAATATTATCCCTTATCAATTCTTTTTGGGAAGAAGTGGTTTCGTTGTTGACAAATTCTACAATTTTAAGAATATCGTCATTTTTGGGATATATCACGTTATTTCTCCATTTTGATATAATAGATACATCTTTGAGCAGATATTCGTCGGCAAGGATTTTGGCATTTTTCTTCGTATACTTGAAGATGATTTGCAACAGTGTTTTCATGTCATAAATCTCGTACATTCTAATCTCCCCCTTGTAAAGTACTTGGTTTATTTTTATAAGCCAAAACCGGTTTTGAATTCATTTAAATTCCAAAACATACAAATTATTCGTTTCTTTCTCTCTTTAAAATTTTATTACGCATATTATACACTATATAAAAAAGAAATTCACTAAAAAACAAATGTTTTTTCAATATTTTTTAAAAGAAGCTAAAAAAACAAGGCTGGAGTGCTTTGCCCCCCAGCCTTGATGAAAAAAATCCAAAACTATCAAGCCAACGATTTTGTTACTCTATTTGTGCAGGAAATTTAGAGATGCGTCCCAGCATATAACTCCTAACAAGTGCAAGGTCAATAGAATTTATATGACCGGATGCATCTACATCTCCGCTGATTGTCCAGTAAGGACCAGGAAGATTTTTCCTGACCCCTATAAGGTAGCTGTTTAGAAGGTCAAAATCGATTGAATTACAATCACCGCTGCCATCTAAATCACCATATATGAAGATGTCAACAACTCCATCGATAAACTTAAGTCCTGTATATTTATGATTATTTGCACCATATACATTGGATTCGTCTGCTTTGAAGCGTAAAGTGCTGCTTTTTACAGTATCCACATTGTTTTGAACGTTGAATTCAATATTTGCCAGGATGCCGTTGTTGTTTATCGCCTGTTGTGTTGCATTGTAACGGATGTTGATGGTACCGAGAGTATTGTCAATACTGTAGGAAAAAGCATTTCCGTTAGTTATGACGCTTCCCGAAGTTATATTTGCTACGGAAAGAGTCGATGGATCGTACTCAAGGGTTACATCAACTTTATATATTCGGTTTCCGGGTACATTGGACAGTGTAAGAGGAAGAATTTTTGTTCCTGCTTTTGGCTCCATTATGCCGCTTCCCATGTCAAGCTTTATAATGTTTTCTTCAGCAGGGGAATAAGAATACATACTGTTGAGTGGCTCAACGTACTCGATAAGGTCCAGCAATCCTCCCATAGTATATATTTTGCTTCCGTCAAATACCGAACAGTTTCTAGCCATGACTGAAGGAAGGGGCTTCTTTTCTGTCCAAGTTTCGTTAGCAGGGTCATATTCGTAAACGGTGGCTGAGTCACGAGAAAGATCAGCTCCGCCGATGATATATATTTTGTCATTAACAACTGCGGTGGAAAATTGCAATTTTGCTTGCGGCATAGGAGCTTTAGCAGTCCAGGTGTTTGTCGACGGGTCATACTCGTAGATAGAATTCAGTGCACCGCTGTCATTATTTCCACCAATTACATATATCCTGCCGTTTACAGCAACCGCTCCATGATTGAACCTTGGAACCGGCAAGGGAGCCACTGTGGACCATGTGTCATTAACCGGATCATACCTGTATACAGTTTTTGAGTATTGATAGTTTTTACCGTTATTTATTTTTCTAAAACCGCCAACAAGATACATATATCCGTTTAGATAAACAGCCTTGTGATTAGTAAGTCCTTCAGGAATATTTGCCTTTCTAGTCCATGTTTTGCTGACAGGGTCAAAAACTATAAGCTCATTCGAATATGACGAAGGGTTAGGTGAATAATCTCCACCGGAAATATAAATCTTTCCGTCAATAACTGCTGATGCATGATTTACTTTTTTATTTGCGAAACTTCCGCATACAGTCCATGTACCTGTGGATATGTCATATTCCTCAACGTTATTTTTATTTTCAAATGTACTGGTTCCTCCGATGACATATATTTTTCCGTCCACAATATCGGCAGTAAAGAAGGCTCTTTCATCGTTCATAGATGCTTCGGATCTCCATCCGTCGTTTTGAATTTTATAGCAAAGAACCTGGTTACTGCATACTGTGTTTGCAAAACCGCCAAAGATATATATCTTCCCGTTCTGATATACGGAAGCATGCCCGTAAAGAGTTGAAGGCAATTCAGCTGCTTTAGTCTGTGAACAGGTTAGAGGATCATATTTTATAATTTGGTTTGAATCTCTTCCACCGATAATAAAGAGTTTTCCGTCTGCTGCGCACACGCTAAAGTCGCTTATGCTGCTTGGAAGATTATTTTTTACTGTCCATTTGTCTGTTGAAGGATCATATTCCTCTACTGATTTTAAATTATCGTTATCGAATACTCCCCCCATAACAGTGATTTTACCGTTTACAACTCCGGCTGCGAAGTTGCTTCTGGCTGTCGGCATATCATCTGCATAGGTCCAAGTATTTGTATTGGGGTCGTATACTTCAACGCTTCTTAGTGTATTCCCGTTGTATCCGCCCATTACATAGATTTTGCCGCCAGATAAAGCAATTCCGAAATTGCTTCTTGGAGTTTTCATATTAGCCTTCAAAGTCCAAGTGTTGCTAACAGGGTCATATTCTTCAACACTGTTAAGATAAGAGTTTCCGTCGAATCCTCCAATTGCATAAATTTTTCCGTTATCTGCTTCGATGATTCCTACTCCGCTTCTTTTTTTGGACATTGGAGCCTTCTGTGTCCAGATGTTGTTGACAGGATCGAATTCTTCCACGCTGTTTAGATAATAAGTTCCGTTTGTTCCTCCCGCTACATAGATTTTTCCGTTTGTTGATGCTGCCGCACCGAAATTCATTCTTTGGCCGATCATAGGCTCTCCATAGGAAACTCCCATATCCGGTGTAACAAACTCCACAGTGTTGCTGGAATTACTGGTGTTAAAATATTTTCTGGCCCTGACGAAAAATTTGTATCTGGTGTTCGGCAAAATGTTTTTAAGTGTGTATGTATTTGTATATGCGGTGTCATAGTAAACATCATCCAAATATATGTCATAATAATCCGCTTCCGGAATAGAATTCCATACCAATTGGATTTCATCATCAACCCATTCGGTGGTTAGAACAGGTGTGTTAAGCATTGCCGAATATGTAAATGTGGAGCTCCACCCACTGGTATTTATAGCGCTTTTTGCTCTGACTCTGTATTTGTGCTCTGAGTTTGAAGTCAAATTTGAATGAGTATAGCTTGTTCCCCAAACGTTTACAATACTTGTGCCGTCAATTTCAACATCGTAGTTTGTTGCCCCGGGGACAGCATCCCATTTGAGTGTTATGGAATTTGGTGTTGATGTAGCTGTTATGGTTTTCGGTGTGCTCAAGAAGTTGGCTGAGGCTACCAGTGCAAAGGGCTGGGGGCCATGCGGTACTGAGTACCCCGATACTTCTATTGTGTAATTTCCTGCAACGGGGTTGGTGATTATTATATTTTCTACATTGTTTGTTCTGTCAAAATCAGAGTTGTAGGGAGCGGTAAAATCGTTTCCGTAATACGTTACACTGCCGTTTGGAGCCGTAACCTTCAAATCCAGGTCATTTACCAGTGTGACTGCATTCTGTGCAGCTGCAGGATAGTCCGACCAAACCAAAGTGATTTTTAATGGAGTGTCGGTTCTGGTACACGAGACAGTATATGTTAATTTTTGATTTTGTGACACAGAAGCGGTGTCACTTATAATTTGGGTTCCGAACATCGAATTGTACAGACTTATCTTTCCCCAACCTTTCTCTTGGCTATAACCGTTTTTGTCTAAAGCACCGTTAATGACAAAAGCTTTCAAAAGAGCAGCACTTGGCGTTATATTATAATTTTCCGTGATATATTCTCTGATTACTGCAACAGCACCGGAAGTTATAGGGGATGCCATAGATGTACCGCTCATGAATTCATAATTCGGGTATCCGGGATAGATAGTGTGAAGCGGCAAAAATTCGTCATATATTAAAGATGACATTGTTGAAGCAATAAATGTACCCGGTGCCACAACATCAGGCTTGATTCTTCCGTCCTGAGTTCCATGGCTTGAGAAATCAGCTATTTCATTTGGGTCATCGGAATAGTTTTGACCTTGATGCAATTTTGTATAAGGTCTGAAGTTTTCTGTTGCACCGACAGTAAGACAATTTTTAGCAGTAGCCGGTGAACCTACAGTACATTCATCCGGTCCGCTGTTTCCTGCAGATACCACTACAAGCATGTCTCTATGAGACCATACAAAGCTGTCCAAATCGGAGCTGTCAAAGCCATAGGAACCGTCCGGACTTTTTCCCCAGGAATTGTTGTGAATTCTTACTCCATTATCATAAGCCTCTTGTAATATATCCTCAAAAGAATCTACGTGGACTTTTCCCAAAAAGTCACCTACTTTTTGAATAACAAGACTAGCTTTGGGTGCCATACCTTTTATTTTTCCCTGGGACATTTCACCGCTGCCGGCAATGGAGCCTGCTACATGGGTGCCGTGGCCGTTGTCGTCATGTCCTGTAGTACCTATCCTGTCAATAATTCTAATTACTCTTCCGTTGAAATCTCTGTGATTTGTGCCGCTGGTAATACCGTAGGTTCCTTTGTCAAGGCCGGTATCGGCAATTCCCACAATTTGACCTTCTCCTTCGTATCCGAAAGTGGAAGCTATTTCGGCTTGAATAATTCCTGAAGCTATATCGTTGTGGAGCTCATATTCAGTTACTTCCTCTATGAATTTGACAGCTTTCAGCTGGGCCAAATCTTCTATCATATCCTCTGATATTTTTGCATAAATGCTGTTTCCGCTGAGGTATACGTCGGAAGCTCCCAACTTTTCTATTTCACTTGTCAAATTGCCGTCATCGATTCCAAAAGTACTTATTCTGACCTTCAACTCTTCCGAAGAAGGGGGTTCGATTCCCAGCAGGGATTTTATACTCTTGTTTTTTGGAGCTTTTGACCTTAATGCAGGATCAATTTTGTATTCGTTTTCATACGGAAGAACATCCACAACATGGGAAATACTCTTTACTTTCTCCACCGTATCGGAAGGTATGTAGCAAAGATAAGAATACTCGGGTGTGTAGTCTATCAACTTAACACCGAGCTCCATCACGTCATTCTTCATTTCGTCAGTTATGGGCCCGTTGAAAGAAACAATGTAAGGTCCTTCTTCATTTGAATAAGACCTTTGGGCCATCAGTGTGAAAGATGACCTTTTGCGAGGTTCTAGTGTTGCTGCCTTCAAGTAAATTTTCTGACTTTTACCTGAAGTGTTCTCTGAAGATTGCGCATTTACAGTTGTACAGCTGGCCGATAGAACAATTGAAGCTGAGAGTAAATAAGCCAAAAGTTTCTTGAATTTCATATGAAAACCTCCTTTGTAATTTAGTGGTAGTTTGATATGTACAACTCTGCGATTATCGATTATATACTAAAATTGAGAAAGATGGAGTGAAAATTTGTTGAAAAATTCGTGAAAAAAGAAAGAATAAAATTGCACCGAACATTTAACATACATTTTACATACATTTTACAAAGCGTCAGGTAAAAATATGCTATAATTTTTTTGATTTTAAGAAAAGGGAATGGGTGATATATGGATTTATTTGGTTTTTTAGAGTTAATAGGGGGGTTATCCTTGTTCCTGTTCGGTATGAGCCTTATGGGGACAGGGCTTGAAAAAAGTGCAGGCAACAAGCTCAAGGGCTTGCTTGAGCGTTTGACATCAAAAAAGCTGAATGGTTTCTTGATGGGGCTTGCTGTTACGGCTATCATACAAAGCTCTTCAGCCACTACTGTTATGGTGGTGGGCTTTGTAAACTCCGGCATAATGACCTTGAAGCAAGCGATCCACGTTATCATGGGTGCAAATGTCGGTACAACGGTTACTGCGTGGATTTTGAGTCTGGCCGGGATTGAAGGCAGCAATTTCTTTGTAAATTTACTGAAGCCTTCTTCTTTTACGCCGGTACTGGCTCTAATCGGTGTTATCTATTACTTGTTCATTAAAAATGAAAGAAAAAAGGATATTGGTTTGATTCTTCTAGGCTTTGCCACTCTGATTTACGGTATGGAAGGAATGTCCGCAGCGGTCGAGCCATTAGGTGAAATAGAAGGCTTTCGCAATATACTGCTGATTTTCTCAAACCCCATACTGGGAGTGCTCCTTGGTGCAGTGGTTACAGGAATCATCCAAAGCTCATCGGCTTCAGTGGGAATTTTGCAGGCATTGTCCGCCACGGGATATGTCACTATGGGGACTGCCATACCGATAATAATGGGCCAGAATATCGGTACTTGTGTTACGGCACTAATATCGTCGGTTGGAACAAATAAAAACGCCCGCCGTGCGGCACTGGTGCACCTTTACTTCAATCTTATCGGAACAGCGGTGTTCCTTACACTATTGACCATATTGGATGCAATATTCAACTTTGCATTTTTCGATTGGGCGGCAAATCATGTAACCATTGCAATTGCCCATTCGGCTTTCAACATTTTGTGTACGGCTATGTTGCTGCCTTTTAGCGGGCTTTTGGAAAAGCTGGCATACAAGACTATAAAAGAAGACAATAAAAAGGACAAGGTGTCACTTCTCGATTCCCGTTTGTTTTCAACTCCTGCCATAGCTATAAACCGCAGCAGGGAAATTGCAAAGGAAATGGCCTACACTTCAATGAGTGCCATAAAGCAGGCGGTTGCACTGGTGAACAATTATGACGAAAAAGATGTGCAGAAGGTAAAAGATGCGGAGCAGCAAACGGACAGATATGAAGATGCCTTGGGGACCTATCTTGTCAAGCTGTCCAGTCAGAATTTGTCGGCCCAGGACAGTACGGAAGCCGCCAAACTACTTTTCTTGATAGGCGAGTTTGAGCGTATTGCGGATTATGCATTGGAGATTATGGATTCTGCCCAAGAGATGCACGATAAGAAGATGCAGTTTTCCGAATCCGCTAAAAAAGAGCTGGGTGTTATGATGGCGGCGGTGGAAGAAGCGGTTGAGACTGCTGTCAAGGCATTTGACAGAAATGACACTTTACTTGCGGCAAAGGTGGACCCCCTCGAGGAAGTAATTGACGAGCTTAAAAGTGCGATGAAAAAGAAGCATATTAAAAGATTGCAGAGCAACAAGTGTACAATTGAGATGGGATTTGTCTATTCCGATTTGATAACTGTATTGGAACGCATATCCGACCATTGTTCCAACATTGCGGGATGTGTGATAGAAATGTCCCATGACAGCATGAATATGCACAGCTATCTGTATAAAGTAAAGCATGAGCCCAATAATGAATTTCTTAAACAGTTTAATGAGTATTCTGCGAAGTATGCTATAAGCATAGATTAATAGAATGTTTCTATTGTTGATAATTTGATAAATTAACTAAGGAGGATAAAAAGCACTTTACCTTGATACTTTAAAGGAAAGTGCTTTTTAATATTACATTGTTTTATAATATAAAATGACAACATTCTATAAAATTAATTGTAATGTAGAGAAAAATGTAGTAAAATAAATATATAGGAAAAAACGTGCTATTCCATATCTATGCGGTTTTCTACATCTACACAGTTCTATATGAAGAATTATCTGCATTTCTTTTCTTGTTTTGCTTTATCACATTGCGGTAATGTTACAACTGAATAAAATTTCTATTATTTAATATAATATGATATTTTACAGAGAGGGGAATATTTATGAGAGGGAAGACTTCAATGAAAGCTTTCTTGGCACTGATGCTTGCAGTTGTCATACCTATAACATCGTGCATCTTTGTGACAAATGCAGTGTCTGCGGATGGGGACAAGTACGAGTTTGAAGACGGTATCCGTAACGGAGCCCAGATTTATACCGACTATGTGGGTAAAAATGAGTATGGAGATGTCTTCGATCTTACAGGAAGTACTTGCGTCTTTATTGGACAAAAGGGTACAAGTACATCGGTAAACGTTGAGGTTGACAAAGAAGGACTTTACGAAATATTTATCAGCTATGTACAGCCTTATGACAAAATCAAAAAAGTGCAGTACCTGAATGTAAACGGTTCCAATCAGGGAGAAGTAAGCTTTCCGTTTACTCTCAAATGGAAAGAGCTTTCGGCAGGGATTGTAAAGCTTGATGCAGGTACCAATAATATTGAACTTGAAGCCTACTGGGGATACACCTACTTTGATTATCTGGTTGTAAAACCTGCAGACGAAAGCATTGTAGGACTCAAGGTTTCAAAAACATTGGTAAATCCCAATGCTACAAAAGAAGCAAAGGCACTTATGAGTTATCTTGTTGATATTTACGGCAAGCACATACTTTCGGGACAGCAAGAGCTTTGCGGTTCTCACAACTATGAAGGGTCTGAGGCCGAGTTTACATATATAAGGGAAAAAACCGGGAAACTGCCTGCGGTAAGAGGCTTTGACTTTATGAACTACAGAGGAAACGGTTTGATGTGGGATGACCTGTGCGCCGAGCGTGTTATCGAGTGGTACAATGAAAAAGGCGGAATACCGACGGTTTGCTGGCACTGGTTTTCACCCGGGGATATTGGAAAGAAAGCGGACAACAGTTTTTATACCGAGAGCACAACCTTTAGCATATCAAAGGCTTTAACTCCTGGAACGGAAGAAAATATTGCGCTGCTCAATGATATCGATACCATGGCTCAAAAACTGAAGCAGGTTCAGGATGCCGGGGTTCCTATACTGTTCAGACCGCTCCATGAAGCGGAAGGCGGATGGTTCTGGTGGGGAGCCGAAGGTCCGGAGCCTTGTGTAAAGCTTTACAGACTTCTCTATGACAAGTTTACCAATGAATATGGCTTGAACAATCTTATATGGGTTTGGACTTCATATACTTATGAGACTTCAGCCGCATGGTATCCGGGCGATGATGTGGTGGATATCATCGGTTACGACAAATACAATGCCAAGGACGGAAAGCCTAATGGAAGCGCAATTTCATCCACATTCTACAACCTGGTGAAGCTCACTGACGGCAAAAAACTGGTTGCAATGAGTGAGAATGATACAATTCCGAGAGTTTCAAATCTCATAAATGAAAGAGCCGGATGGCTGTATTTCTGCCCATGGTACGGTTGGTGGCTTACAGGAGAACAGAACAATCCTGTTGACTGGCTGATAGAAATGTATCAGAGCGATTACTGCATAACTTTGGATGAGCTCCCCAACTTAAAAACATACCCTATATCAGGTAATGATAATCCGACACCGGATCCGGAGCCCACATCTACAATGTGGCCGGAATTTGTGTATGGGGATTTGAACGGCGACAAGAAGGTTAATTCAACCGACCTGTCCTACATGAAGAGGTATATCCTTAGAATAATTCGTTCGCTTGGCCTTCCGGAGAGAGTAGCAGACTTAAATCAAGATAGCAGGATCAACTCAACCGACTATTCCATATTGCAAAGATACTTACTTCGTACGATACCGAGTCTACCCGTTGAGTATCAGGAATCAGAATGAAATTAAACCTGTAATTTTTGGCCGGTGTCTTAAGATACCGGCTTTTATTTTGGCCTCTTGGAATGAAATGAAAGAGGCAAAACCGAGAATATCTGTTTAAAATCAATTGTAATATGAAGAAAAATATAGTAAGATATTAGTGAAAGGATAAAGTAGTATATTGAATAATTAAAATATATGAATCGGTTGTAGTAATGCTATCCCAATAAAAAATGAAGAATATCCGTTAATTTATTGAGAAAACGTCTTGCTAATTCTATATCCCAAATTAAGTCTACGCTTTATCTGTATTTCAATAGTTAATTCAATTTCGTCAAGCTGTGTTAAAAATAAATATTAACATAAATAATTTAATTTTATAAGAAAGGGAAGGGATATGATGAAAAAGAAGTTTTTCTCAAAGAAAGTGGCGGCTTTTCTAACCGGTCTTGCGATTACAGCTGCAGGAATTATTCCTTTCAGCATTGTAAGGACAGATGCTGCCGGAGAATACAATTATGCAAAGGCATTGCAGTATTCCATGTTCTTTTATGATGCCAACATGTGCGGTACCGGTGTTGATGAGAATGGTCTTTTAGACTGGAGAGGGAACTGCCACGTATATGACGCGAAACTTCCGCTGGATTCCCAAAACACCGATATGTCCGACGGATTCATCAGCAGCAACAGAAGTGTACTTGACCCGGATGGAGACGGCAAAGTTGACGTTTCTGGCGGTTTCCATGATGCCGGTGACCATGTAAAATTTGGTCTCCCTGAGGCTTATGCCGCTTCAACAGTGGGTTGGGGTTATTATGAGTTTAAAGATCAGTTCCGTGCAACGGGTCAGGCTCCTCATGCGGAAACGCTTCTAAGATACTTTAATGACTATTTCATGAAGTGTACTTTCAGGGATGCATCGGGTAATGTAGTAGCGTTCTGTCATCAGGTGGGAGATGGAGATATCGACCATGCATTTTGGGGTGCTCCTGAGAAGGATACCATGTTTAGAAGAGGCTGGTTTATTACAAAGGAAAAACCCGGAACTGACATTATTTCGGGAACGGCAGCTTCACTTGCAATAAACTACTTGAATTTTAAGGACACAGACCCTCAATATGCTGCAAAAAGCCTTGATTATGCAAAAGCTTTATTTGATTTTGCACAGAAAAATTCAAAAGCAGTACTTTCAAGTGCTGACGGCCCTAAAGGTTATTATTCTTCAAGCAAATGGGAGGATGATTACTGCTGGGCTGCTGCATGGCTTTATTTGGCAACTCAAAATGAGAATTATTTAGACGAAGCATTTAAATATTTCGATTATTATGCGCCGCCAGGGTGGATACATTGCTGGAATGATATGTGGTCAGGTACGGCATGTATTTTGGCAGAAATAGACGATTTGTATGACAAAAACAGTCAAAATTTCGAAGACAGATATAAGAGAGCTTCAAATAAAAATCCGGGTGAGCAGATTGATTTCTGGAAACCTATACAGCAATTGCTTGACAAGTGGCTACCGGGAGGCGGTATTACAATTACACCGGGCGGATATACGTTCCTCAATCAATGGGGTTCCGCAAGATACAATACTGCAGCACAGCTGATAGCTCTTGTTTATGACAAACATCATGGTGATACACCATCAAAGTATGGTAATTGGGCAAGGTCGCAAATGGATTACCTGTTGGGTAAAAACCCTATAAATCGTTGTTATGTTGTGGGCTATAGCAGTAATTCAGTTAAGTACCCGCACCATAGAGCAGCTTCCGGCTTAAGTGATGCCAACGACCGTTCTCCGCATAAACATGTATTGTATGGTGCACTTGTTGGCGGACCTGATTCTGGAGATCAGCATGTAGACGTTACAAGTGATTATGTTTACAATGAAGTTGCTATCGACTACAATGCTGCTTTTGTAGGAGCATGTGCAGGCTTGTACAGATTCTTTGGGGATTCTTCAATGCAGATAGATCCGTCAATGCCAACACCAAAAGGAAATGTTCCGACACCGAGTCCCACACCAAACATTATATATGGAGATTTGAACGGCGACCAGAAAGTAAATTCCACAGACTATACTATGATGAAGAGATATTTAACTAAAAGCCTTCAAAAGTTTAATACTCCCGAGGAGTCTGCTGACCTCAATAGAGACGGAAAAATTAATTCCACGGACTTGTCCATATTAAAGAGGTATTTGCTAAACAGCATACCGTCTCTACCTGTATAAAAATTAATTAAAGCGATTGACATATAAATATAAAAATTTATTCTTATAGAATAAAGCGGGTGGCTGTGCGGCTGCCCGTTTTATTTATATTCGTCAGGGACTAAACCATAGGTTTTAGCTTGATGTTTTCTAAAAGATAGATTAATCTTAAGAAAAGTTTAAGAATTTTATGAACGTTTTTGTAAGGTTTGCCTGCTATGCTATAAAATAAAAAGGCAGGTGATATAAGATGAACTATTACAGGAAAAGTATTGGGGGCCGATACATATGGACAAATGCAATATTTTAGTGTGTGACGATGACAAGGCAATAGTGGATGCACTGGAAATTTACTTGAAACAGGAGGGTTACGGTGTTGTTAAAGCATATACGGGAAAGCAGGCATTGAAAGCTCTGGAAGAAGAAAAAGTCCATTTGGTTATATTGGATGTGATGATGCCGGAATTGGACGGATTGTCTGCAACCATAAAGATTCGGGAAGAGCTCAATATACCAATTATAATCCTGTCTGCAAAGTCTGAGGATACGGACAAGATTATAGGGCTTAACTTCGGAGCCGACGATTATGTGACAAAGCCGTTCAACCCACTGGAGCTTATTGCAAGGGTGAAGTCGCAGCTTCGTAGGTATACTCAGCTCGGAGGGACAGAAAGAAAAAGCGGAGTATTGAAAAACGGAGGATTGGAGCTTGATATTGAGGCAAAAGAGCTGAAGGTTGACGGAGAATTGGTAAAGTTAACGGCGACAGAGTACGGTATTGTGCTGTTTCTTATGAAAAATGCGGGCAAAGTGTTTTCCATAGATCAAATATATGAAAATGTGTGGAAGGAACCGGCGTATTTGTCGGAGAACACGGTTGCCGTGCATATTCGACGCATAAGGGAAAAAATTGAGATTAATCCCAAAGAACCAAAATACTTAAAGGTGGTGTGGGGTATTGGATATAAAATGGAAAAATATTAAACGTTCCAACACGACAAAAGGGCTTGCATTTTTTCTTGCGTGGCTGAGCTTTCTAGTTGTGTGCGGAAGCTGGGGTTTTCTGATAAAAAACGAACAGATTGTTACATGCGACAACTATTACAGCTATCCTAAATATATATCCAATTTTAGCAGCCATGTTGCAAGCGTTGTGGATTATTATATTTGGCTGAAAGATGTAAGAAGTGAAGAGGATATTATCGAGAATGAAATCGATTGGTATGTGATTACCGAAAAATCCGTTGCGCTCTATAATGCAACACAAACCATTTCCAACATATTAAACTTCGGCTATTATATTAAAGACACACAAACAGGCGAAGTCATTACAAATGTAGAAGATGAGGATCCAATTGAATTTTTAAGGAAACAGCGTACATATGTATATATAAACAACAGAAACGTGTATAATCAGTATCTGTATAGGGCCAATTATATAATGGAAAGAATGAAAGGAACAAACTATGAAGTTTATGCTGCAGTTATAGAGCCATTGAAACCCGGAGATGAATTTTACGATGATTATATTCGATATACCAGAGTGAAATCCTTGATGATATTTGTGATAATCTCATTGATAGTATGTTTTATATTGCTGATAGGGTGCCTGGCATACCTTTTCAGCGGTACGTGGAAAGGTATTTGGCAGGAGCAAAAAGAAGAAAGCAGACCTGTGCCGTTTATTGATAAAGTGTATTTGGATATACACACAATAGGTTCGATAATTTTGATTTTAATATGCGGATTTGCTTTTGCGAATACTTTGGAAACATACTATGATAATGAGCCTAGAAGTATATTGTTTTTAGCTGTTACGCTGAGTGTTGCGTTTATAACTTGGCTTTCCTATTCATTATCCCTAATCCGGCGGAGAAAGAGGGGTAATCTGTCAAACAGCATTCTCTTTATAATTATTTTAAGAATTTTTTTAAGAAAAATTAAAGATTTCATTAAGCAATGTTTTAACGGTAAAATTTTCAGGGTATGGATACTGATTTTGCTTCCTTTTTATGTGGCTATAAACTGTATGTTATTTGTGATATTTGTTGACGCATATGTCAATTATTACTATAGTTCTGCAGCTAAAATTTCAGGTTTCTTGCTGGTATTTATAAACGTATTGGTTTTTGCCTTTATTGCTCGAGCTTTAAGGTCCCTTGCAACGATTATGGAAGGAACAAAACAGATATCCCAAGGTAATATCGACTATGAAATGAACAGTGATAAAATGTCACCTGTGTTTGCCGCTTTTGCCGAAAACATTTGCAACATCAGAGGTGGGTTGAAAAATGCGGTTGAAGAAGCGATAAAGGGAGAACGTATGAAGACGGAGCTGATAACCAATGTATCCCATGACTTAAAGACACCGCTTACCTCCATAATAAATTATGTGGATTTGCTAAAAAGAGAAGAAGTGGGAAGCGATAAAGCGAAGGAATATATCGGTATTCTTGAAGAGAAATCTGCAAGGCTCAAGGTTTTGATTGAAGATTTGGTGGAGGCAAGCAAGGCATCCAGCGGAAACTTGGCAGTCAATCTCGAAAAGGTGGATCTGCATGAATTAATTTTGCAGGCTCATGGTGAATACCAAGAAAAAATGGAGAAGGCTGGGCTTGATATTCGAATTAGTGCAGAGGAGAAAAATATATTTGTACTCGCCGACGGAAAGCATATGTGGAGAATAATAGAAAATCTAATGTCCAATGTTTTGAAATACTCGTTGCGGGGTACCAGGGTTTATATCAATATATCAAAAAATCAAAGCGACGGGGTGCTTGTTGTAAAGAATATATCGGCCATTCCATTGAATATACCTGCAGAACGATTGACGGAAAGGTTTGTGAGAGGCGATGAATCTAGAACAACGGAAGGCTCGGGATTGGGCCTGTCTATTGCTCAAAGCTTGACTGCCTTGCAAAGAGGTAAGTTTGACATACAAATAGATGGGGATTTGTTCAAAGTAACTGTGGAAATGCCGTTGTGGAGAGATTCAAAATAAAAAAGGGGCAATAAGAGCTTAAGACAAGAACCCAAAAGACTAATAAAAGCTCGGGACATCGACTCCCTTCGCTTTTGTCTCTTTCATTTCATTCCAAGAGGCCAAATAAAAAACCCTTGAAGCACCGTATTATAAAGTGCTTCAAGGGTTCTATAATTCTAGCAATTAATTATTTGCGCCACCCTTTACCAAAGGCTCGACAATCGGAAGAATATTTTCGGCGCCTACAGCTAGAATCAATGTTGAAAGCATAGGCCCTTTATCTTCTCCGATTAACAAGCGATACATGGTTTTGAAGAACAGCAGCTGATTTTTCTTGTTTTCCTTAACGTCTGCAGTTTCCTTCTTAGGAATAGCATACAGACGGGTAGTCAATTCCTCGGAATCCATCTTGATTTTAATTAATTCACAGAAGTCTTTTACCCAACCTTTTACTTCATCATCCAGAGCTTCGAAATACTCAAAATCCGGTGATGTGTTTAATTTCATCAGCATGTTCGGTGCATATTTTTCGAGCCAGTAAGCTACTTTTTCGAGCCTTTCTTTGAGCTCTTCAGCTTTAAAGCTCATGCCGATCTTTGTGAACATTTCTTCAATCATATCAATTTTTCCGTTGGAAATTGAGTATAAAGTCAGCAGGATATTAAAAGGCGGATTTACTTTTTTAGGACTTCCGTCCAATACAATATCCAGCGTGCTTTTAGTAATCTCATCCAGACTTTCGGCATTGTTGTAATAATTTTCATAAATCCTGTCAAATTCGCCGTAAATCCTCGGTACATCATCGCCAAGGCTTATGTCGAAAGCCTCGTTTGGAGTCTTTTTGGCATAAAGCCACCAGATGATTTCCGGAGGATATATTTTCAGCAACTCTTCGAGATTTATGTTTAAGCCGGAAGAGCCGGACATCTTTCCTGTCAAACCTTTAATTCCAATGAACTCATAGCCTTGGAACAGGGGCTCATCAATATTGTAAATCTTTTTCGCAATTACCCTGGATACCTGATAACTTCCTTGGGGCGATGCATGATCTTTTCCGCCGGGCTCAAAGTCAACACCCTCATACATCCATCTCATGGGCCAGTCAACTTTCCACGGAAGCTTGCAATTGCCCTGTTCGGAAATATTTACTGTGGAAACATTTCCGCATTTGCAGCTATAGCCTACTACATTGCAATCTTCAGACAACTCTGTGATTTTTGTAGTATCCTTTCCGCATTTGTCACAGTAGACGGAAACGGGATAGAAGTTTTCCCTTTCTTCTTCAGAATATTCCTGTGTCTTAAATTCCTGCATTATATCATATATTTCTTTTCTGTTTTTCAGAGCAGTTATTATACCGTCTTTGTATCTTCCGCTCATGTACTCCTTGGTTTGATATCTGATTATATCGAATTTGAGACCAATCTTTTCGAGGGATTCTTCATATTCTTTTTCGTAGTGTTCTGCATAGGAAGCGTGGCAGCCAAAGGGATCGGGCACTGCAGAATATGGCATGCCTATGTAGCTTTCATATTCTTTGATTCTATCCTCGGGCAGGTTCTTGGGTACTTTCCTGAAACGGTCATAATCATCCCAAGACAAAAGCAAAACAGTCTTTTTTCCCTGCTTCCTTAGAGCTTTTGCAACAAAATAAACAGTAACGGCATCCCTGAAATTACCTATATGGACTGTACCTGAAGGGCTTGTGCCTGCTGCAAGTACAAATTCCTCCTTGTCAGGGTGTAAGCTTATCAGCTTGTTAGCAATTTCATCCGACCAATGCATTTATTACATTCCTCCTAGTGTATCAACACCATAAAATCCATTTTATCCTTAATATATTAATTATTTTTGTCCTTATTTAAGAAAAATAAAATATCTTATTAAAACAAAGTGCCCGGAAAACTGGCAAATGACAGCCAAATGACCCTCAATACCATGCTTCTAAATATCATAATACAAAATGAAAATTAAGTCAATAAAAAGTTGGAAATATGAAGCATCGCAAACTTTAAGACTATTATCTTCAGCCGGGAATTGAGAAAGGAATTTATCTTGAATAATAGGAATAATTTTCCTGAAGATTAAAGTAACAATATGCTCATTTTGTTACTTTAAAATATATACTTCGACGCAACATTTATTTTTCCTGCATATTTTGTATTTTTTATAAAATAAATAAAACTCTCTAACTATTTAGTTGTTTGTTTGGATATTTATAACATATTAAAATTAGACTAAAAAGCAGAGTTTGCCTTTTAAATTCCAGGCCGTTACGGCCGAGTTTTCTATATACTCTAAGCCCTAAGGCCCTCAATATTAACCCAATCAAATACTCGAGTACATTTTATAATATGTTGTAAACTAAAGGCATTTACATAAATTATTAAAAAGATACATGATTCTTTTATATGAAATAAATTAAACGAAAATATTATTAGTATTAAACCTTCTAAATATCAGAGTTTTTACGTTGTTAATAAAGTAACAAAATGAGCATATTGTTACATTCAAAAAATGAAAAACTCCATATTAGGAAATATCAAGTTAGATTTTATGTAAATTGTAACGGTTAATCACAAAATGTATTTTTCGAAAACACCAAAACTAACAAAACGCAATTTGGCATAACAACGCAAAGCTTAGATACCGGATTCGTCGCAAAACAACAGAGAGGTGGATAACAATCGGCATACAACGATATGATTTAGGAAAAATATCTGATGTGCATATTAAGACGAAAAATACACTATCGGGAAAACAACCGGATTCATAGAAGAAATCTGGCAAGCAGGCTTCCCTATGTTTAAATCAAAAGGAAGCTTTGACTTTCTTGCTCTTGCTGAATTGGGCTTTGCATTCTCAATCAAATATTGGGCCCAATTGCTCTTCTAGTTTTATTTCCCTCGTCATGAGAGAGGCAGTCAGACCATATTGGCAAAATCTATAGGTTTAAGTATGCTATTTCCAAAGTAAGAGGATATAGGCTATTTTTCGTTATCTTATTCAAACATTAAGTAAGTTATAACATTTTTTAACTATATTTATTTAATGTTTGAAGGGAGGTGAACAATGATGAATGAACTTTTGACCAGCCTATATGTGGCTTATGAATTAGCAGATGAGAAATATGCCCTGAAAATCAGCGATGTATATGAGATTATCAAAATGCAAAGCATCACCCCGATACCTAATAGCCAGCCCTTTTTGGAAGGAGTTATCAATCTTCGGGGTAAAATCATTCCTGTAGTCAATCTTCATAAAAGGCTGGGACTTGTCAATTACACGCCTACAAAAAAGACCCGCATTGTTGTGGTAAAAAGCAGAGATGAGATGATTGGGATTGTGGTTGATAAAGTAAACCATGTCATAAGGTTTTCGGACATTCAACCGCCTCCGGAGATGATAGCGGGGATTGATGGCAGCTACTTTGAAGGCATAGGTATTACTGATGAAGGGGTAGTCAGCATTCTAAAAATCGATAGTGTACTTTATGAATATGAATAGGAAGGGAGTGTAGCATGGCTAACATATTTGAAAGCCCGGAGACTGCAAGGGCTTTTATGGGTGAAGCTGAAGAACAGCTACAACTGCTTTCGAAAGATAAACCGGACGGCAATACGGATAAGGTTGAAAATTCCCTGTCCCAAACGGAGGCTGGAGAAACTGGGGCGGGGGATGAGAAAGATTCAGCAGTGGGAGAGAAAAAAAGAATTGTACATACTGTAAGGATTGATGTAGACCATCTGGAAAGAATGATGGACCTCGTTGGTGAATTGGTGATTGAACAGATACGAATAGCTCAGGTCTCAGACAACTTATATGACCGGTATCCCTTTGACGAAACTGTCGATGACTTGATAGGTATCTCAAACCGGGTATCGGTGCTAACCAATGAGCTTCAAGAAGAAATAATGAAAACCCGTATGATGCCGGTGGAGCAGTTATTTAGCTGCTTTTCCGGAATGGTCGGAGATTTGTCCCTCTCACTGAACAAGGAAGTTGACCTGGTGCTTGAGGGTGGGGAAACAGAAATAGACAGGACAATCATGGAAGAAATGAGTGACCCTCTAATCCACCTTGTACGGAATGCTGTAATTTATGGGATTGAAAATCCGGAAGTCCGTAAAAAGATGGGTAAACCCCAAAAGGGTACATTGCGAGTTACAGCATTGTCCGAGGACAGCAATGTAATTATAACCATTGAAGATGACGGAGCAGGAATTGATATACAAAGGATAAAACAATCAGCTGTAAAGAATCGGATTGTTACGGAGAAAGAAGCAGACAGCATGAGTGAACAGCAGTTGATAAACCTTATTTTTCACACCGACCTTTCCCCTTCAGAGAATGATATTTCTGTCCATGGAGGCGGAATGGATATAGTAAGGACTGGCATTGAAAAACTGAATGGAATCGTTGATGTTGAGACGCGGACAGGCACCGGGACAAAGTTCATAATCAAACTGCCAATCAAGCTTCCTCTCACTCTTGCCATATTGAAAGGGCTTTTAGTTAAGATTAACAATCAAACTTATGCCCTTCCTATGAGCAATGTTGTTGAAATTGTACGAAAGCCAAAGAATGAAATTGAATCCGTCAATGGACAAGCAGTGGCGGTTATAAGGGACAGAGCGGTTCCTTTGATTTGGCTTCATGACTATTTCGGCATTTCGCGGAGCAAGGAGAGGGAGAATACTTTGATTGTTTTGTTGGGAATAGCAGAAAAACGCTTTGGAATTGTGGTGGACGAACTTATAAGGAACCAAGAAATTGTTGTTACAAATCTTGGCTCTTATATAGGCAAAGTAGAAGGTATTTCTGGAGCCACAATTTTAGGTGACAGAAGTGTAGCTTGCATACTGGACGTAGTAGGAATTGCAAGAATGGTAGACAGCAGGAAGGTTTCCAAAATAAACAATGAATACTCAAAAATAAATGATGAAGAGTCAAAACAGTGATTGCTTCACAAACACAAAATAGGAGGCGTTGTTTATGGGATTTAAAAAAGATATGGCTCTCAAACTCATGAAAAATTCGGAATTCTCTGAAAAAGTGTACAGAGCAGTGGATTCGGCCAAAAAGCTTGATGGGAAACTAAAGGATTTATCCAATATCACCGAGCAGGTTGCAAAAGGC